>Ga0163155_10001353_pt1 | contig 29697 bp, 21 predicted proteins | sample OliLakLV19SP4G1_FD_148611 | JGI IMG/M metagenome (GOLD analysis project Ga0163155, IMG submission 148611) | Freshwater microbial mat bacterial communities from Lake Vanda, McMurdo Dry Valleys, Antarctica - Oligotrophic Lake LV.19.SP4.G1 | ecosystem: Environmental > Aquatic > Freshwater > Lake >... | reverse complement strand
ACGACGGTTCAGACCTGCATCGTGCACCTCATGCGCAACAGCCTCGGCTATGTCTCGTGGAAGGATCGTCGAGCCGTCGTGGCGGCGCTGCGGCCGATCTACAACTCCCCGACAGCGGAGGCGGCGGCGGTGAAGCTGATCTGGCTGGCCATGCGAAATGCGTTGGCGAGACGCGATGTCACAATTTGCGATGATCTACGGTGAACGTTTCACCGACGCACGTCACTGAATGGCGCCTCGCACACAGAATTGCTGACAGGTCCGGCCTGGTTTCTTTCTACTTCTTCCTTTCCTCGCGCAACTGACCCAACGCGCTCCTGCATCATCCTCTATGCCCCTCTGCCCGCGCCTCCCCATCTCTGTGTCTCTCTGCCACTCCCCTCGTTTGCACGCTCGCGCCCTCGCCCGCACACTGCTCCGATGGCCACGCTTGTCACCGGCGCTGCGGGATTCATCGGCTCGCATGTTGCGCATCGGCTGCTCGATCGCGGCGAAGAGGTCGTTGGCCTTGACAACGTCAACGACTATTACGATCCGACGCTGAAAGAGGCGCGGCTGGCGCGGCTGATGACGCGCGAAGGTTTCTCGTTTCTGCGGCTCAACATCGCGGATCGCTCTGCGATGGAGGCGGCCTTTGCGAAAGGCCGGTTCCCGCGCGTCGTGCATCTTGCGGCGCAGGCCGGCGTGCGCTATTCCATCTCCCACCCGCACGCGTACGTCGAGAGCAACATCGTCGGCTTTCAGAACATTCTCGAAGGATGCCGCCATCACGGCTGCACGCATCTGGTGTACGCGAGTTCGAGTTCGGTCTATGGAGGCAACGCATCGCTTCCGTTCAGCGTGCACGACAACGTCGATCATCCGCTGTCGCTCTATGCCGCGAGCAAGAAGGCGAATGAACTGTTCGCGCACGCGTACAGCAACCTGTTCGGTCTGCCGACCACCGGCCTGCGGTTCTTCACGGTCTACGGACCGTGGGGACGGCCCGACATGGCGCTGTTCCTTTTTGCGAAGAACATGCTGGAAGGCAAGCCGATCGATGTGTTCAACCATGGCAAGCACACGCGCGACTTCACGTATATCGACGACATCGCCGAAGGAATTGTCCGCACGCTTGACCGTCCTGCGCGGCCGAACGATGCGTTCAACGCCATGGACCCCGACCCCGGCACGAGCTCCGCACCGTGGCGTGTTTACAACATCGGGAACAGCGCTCCCGTGCAGCTGCTGCGCTATATCGAAGTGCTGGAGCAGGAACTCGGCCGCACAGCGACCATGAATCTCCTGCCGCTGCAGCCCGGTGATGTGCCGGACACGTGTGCCGATGTGGAGGCGCTCGTCAAGGACACCGGGTACCGTCCAGCGACCACGGTCGAGACCGGGATCGAACGATTCGTCGCGTGGTATCGCGCGTACTACGGAGTGTGAGCGACGCGCCACGCTTGGAGCTCGTCGAGTGGCCGGGGCGAGTTCGCGTATCATCGCCCTCCCTATGGCATCGGTCTGTTTTTACTTTCAAGTGCACCAGCCCTATCGGTTGCGTCGCTACTCCGTGTTCTCGACCGATCCCTTTTACTTCGACAACGAAGCGAACGAGAAGATCCTGCGCAAGGTCGCGGACAAGTGCTATCGCCCGACCACTGCGAAAATGCTGGATCTCGTGCGCCGGCACGAGGGCCGCTTCCGGATTTCGTATTCGATCAGCGGCGTATGCATTGAGCAGTTGAAACTGTGGGCGCCGGACGTCATCGACATGTTCAAGGCGCTCGCCGACACGGGAGCGTGCGAGTTCATCAACGAAACGACGCATCACTCGCTGTCGTTCCTGTACTCGAAGGCAGAGTTCGATGACCAGGTCTCCAACCATGAACAGCTGATCCGCGAGACGTTTGGTGTGACGCCATCCGTCTTTCGCAACACCGAGCTGGTGTACTCCGATGAGCTCGGCGCGCACATGGCCCGCAAGGGCAAGCATCGCGCGATCCTGTGCGAAGGTGTTGACGGCCTGCTCGGGTACCGCTCGCCGAACTACGTCTACGTTCCGCCGCACACGAACGGACAGCCTGAGGACGTTGCCGATCGTCCGATCAAACTGCTGCTGAAGAACTTTCGCCTCTCCGACGACATCGCGTTTCGCTTCTCCAACCGCAGCTGGAAAGAGTGGCCTCTCACCGCGGAGAAGTTCGCCCATTGGGTCAATCAGATCAACGGCGACGGCTATTGCTGCAATCTCTTCATGGACTACGAGACGTTCGGTGAGCATCAGTGGGAGGACACCGGCATCTTCAAGTTCCTTGATGCCCTTCCCGGCTGGATCTACGACACGAATCCCGGCAACAACGATTTCCTCACGCCTTCGCAGGTGATCGATTGCTATCCGCCCGTGGGCGAATACAAGTCGCCGAAGTTCATCTCGTGGGCCGACACCGAGCGCGACCTCTCGGCCTGGCTTGGCAATCCGATTCAAGACAACGCGGCATCCGAGCTCTATCGCCTCGAAGGACCGGTAAAGGCCCGGCACGCGGCAGGCGATCCGTACATCCTCGAAGACTGGCGCAAGCTCACGACGAGCGACCATCTCTACTACATGTGCACGAAGTACTGGGCCGACGGTGATGTCCACAAGTACTTCTCGCCGTATGACAGTCCGTACGACGCATACATCAACTTCATGAATGTGCTTGATCACCTGAAGGGGCGGGCTGGGCTGTAATGCTGCGGCGCCACAGCCACGCAAATCCCAGCAATCCGGTCGGCACGATCACGGCGATCTCGGCTGCTCGATGCAGGAGTTCCGCCGCGAGCCCCTGTTCCAATTCATAGCCGGCGAGCACCGGCGCGAGCAGTCCGATCGACCATTCGCGAAGTCCGATGCCGTTGCTAACGAACGGCACGAGCGTGGCGATCATGCTCACGCATGCGATCGCGCAGCTGGTCGCGAATGGCACAGGCGCGCCGATCAACGCGAACGCGATGTGATAGCGCAACGCGGTGAGCAGCGTCTCCAGGTATCGCAGCTCCCAGGCAAGCGCGAGCATGCGGACGCGCCGAAACGGAAGCGCTGCGGCCCCCAGCGCTGCGGGCGCAACGAGCGCTGCTGTGAGCGGCAGCGCGAGCCAGTGCGCGAGCATGAGCGACGGAACGAGCGTCGCAAGCGCGATGACGCTGAGCAGCATCGCTTCGACGATTGTGCGCAGCGAGTCGCGGGCTCGAATGGAGTGGTGCGCGTGGTGATACGCGACGCGCGCCAACAAGCCCGGCCGGAGGGGCAGGTAGTTCGCCAGCGTTGTCGCTGCCATCAGCGCCTGCATGTCGCCGAACGACACCTGACCGAATCGGCGCGTGAGAATCCAGAAGACGCATCCCGTCAGAAACACACCTGCAAACACACTGCCGAGCAGTGCAAGGACGCTCATGATCGGAGCGTCGCGAAGGGCCGACCATGCGGCATCCAGCGCCGGTCCGCTGCGCAGCACGACGACCACTGCCGCGATCAGCAGCAGCAGACCAAGGACGGCTCCAAACGGGCGCGCACGGCCCAGCGCGGCCCGAAGCCGGATCAGCGCCGTCGACGCACGATCATCGTTCACGTGCGGCTCATGGCTGTGGAGATGGTGCGGGCGGCTGTCCAGGACCCGGCGCCTGCGTGCCGCTCGCGGGTGCGGTTCCGGACGTGCCCAGCGCGAAGTCGCGTCGCGTGAGCGCTTCGTCGTGCAGCAGCATTTCCTGCACGATCTGCCCGTATCGTTTGATGACCGCATCGCCGGAACTGATCGCGGTCCCAATGACGGGATCGTTGGAAACACTCGCACGGCGCACCATGTAGGCGAGCTGCACGATCGGGTGGCTGGAGGACCGCGCCACATCCAGTGCGGGCTTCATCTCCTGCACGTTGTCATTCATCACGAACAACACCCACGCCTGCGATACCGGATCGAGACGGCCAAGAATCGAAGGAAGCGCCCCCCACAGGCTCGCAAAGAGCGCCGCTCGCCCGGGACTAAGCTCCTCCATTCGCACACTCGCCTGCGCTGCTGCGCCGACCACCGCGACGAGATCAAACAGCTCCTTTGCCGATTGCGGACTGTGCGCCCGCGCGATGGCCGCTGCCATCCACTCGTCAGTCATTCGCACGCCATCGATCTGCATCAGTTCCGCTTCGGCCGGATCGCCAAATGGCCCTGCACGGAATCCTCCCGAGGTCGTCTCCCAGTTGACGATGCCGCGCAGCTCAATACCGCAGCCCTGATGCAAGAACTGCAGCGCAGCCACACCGACATCGGTGTAAGCGAGGTCAATCGGAACAGCCAAGGTGGTCCGACTTGGAATGTTGAGCGCTCGGTTCAGCGATATCAGCATGTACGGGACGTTGAACGACGTGTTGCGTCCCGAGACGCTGATCGACGACTGCAGCGCGACAAGCTCCTGTACCGGTCCGAACTTGTCGATCGCCAGCGGGATGGGAGCGCTGTTGGTGACTTCGAGGAAGATGGGAATTGACTGCGTGGCATCCGCAGGAAGCGAGCCCAGGCGGATGCGGAACGTAAGTGTCGACGCACCCTCCTTGAAGATCTGATCGAACGAAGCAGGCACCGATGCTCCGACTGCCTCGAGCCTCTGCACTTCGTCAGTGGGCGGAATCGCGGTCCCCAGAAGCCGCTGCAGCCGGGACCGCGCGTCAACACCGATCAATGTGCCCGGCGTTTCGCGCGCGATCGCGAGCAGCAGCTGCGCTCCTTCGCGCGGCTGTCCGGCTGCAATCATGGCCAGCGCAGTTCCCAAACGCGTTGCCACGTCGGAATCGGTCAGCGCCTGGAACATGGCGAGTGCCTGCGCTGATTCGGTGGACCGCAGCGTCGACCACGCGCTGAATCGCGCCTCCGCTTCGGGCGTCAGCGCGAGAACCGATGCGGCCTTCTCTTTGTACTCATCGCCCTTCGCCGCGTCCTCGCCAAGCCAGTACGCGAAGAAGGCAGCTTGCAGATACGCCGCCGCGATGGTGTTCTCAGGCTGCGGAAGTGATTGCGATCGCTCGAGGAGGTTCTCCGCTTCCGCGTCGAGCGAGTAGTACGTGTCATCGACCAGCGCTTTCCAGCCGACGGTATCGCCGGTGTCGCGCAGGATCGCCGTGCGGACCGCCAGCTGGGAACTCGGGACGGGGAATCGTCGACTCCGCAGTCGCACGGGGTCCGCAAGCAAGGTGGGATCCGAATCCGCGAGCTGACCCCAGAAATACTCATTCATTCGCTGCACGCGAATGCGAATGATGTCGTCCGCTTCCTGCGCGCGCCCGGATGCCCACGTCGCGAGCGCGAGATCAGCGAGCAACTGGTCGTAGGAGATGATCGGGAACTCCGTGCGCGAGAGGCTGGCGGAGATTCCCAGGAACCGCGCCGCCGTGCGGTAGGCGCCGCGATCCAGCATGTGCGTTGCGAAGCCGCGCATCGGGAGGAGGTCGAGCGGATTGGCAGTGAGCGCAGCAAGCAGCAGTTCCGCCTCTTCAGCCGAGTCGTTGGTTGCAAAGCGAAAGTATCCGGCGGCCATCGACGCCGCGTCTGGATAGGCGGGATCAAGAATCACCGCCTCGGCAAGCCACTTCTCGAATCCTGCCTGATCGCCTGTGCGCTTCAAGAGTATCGCGAGATCCAGTGCGAGCCGCGCAGCGACCGCGCTGCCGATCGCGTCGCGCTGAGGCGGCTCGAGCCACTTGAGATATTTCGCGATGCGCTCTTCGGCAGTCGGTGCGAGCGAGATCGAATCGAGGAGGCGGCGAACACGGATTCTTTCGTCCGTCGGATCCAGCGCGGCGATGCGCTCCACCGCCTTGCGCCTGGCCGCCTCGACCTCGGCGTCGGTCTGGTCCCCGAGCGACGCCGCGCCGAGCAGCGCCCGCCACGCCCAGACGTCATCGGGATTCAGCTCGACCGCCTGCTGGGCCAGCAGCAGGGCGAGGTCAAGATCCGCGAGGGCTGGTTCATCCTTCCGTACCGCCCGGGACGAGAACGCCGCGAAGACCCGCGCGAGGCGAACGCGCGACGAGGCCTCGAGCGCCGACTGATCGGCGACGCCTGCCTGAGCTTGGGCGGGCGGGTCGTCCTTGCCGACCCCGGCTGCAGCACACGGCTGAGGCAGCGCGACGCACAGCCAAGCCAGCAGCGGTACCAACGGCAGGCGCGTGGAGTTGGGGGGACGAGTGGACGGCATCTGATGCGATCGAGGCGTGGGGAGCGTGCGGGCCATGAGGGATTCAGTGTCGGCAGTTCGAGCGGCGGAGCAAGAGCAGGGAGCCCCAAATTTGAGCGCGGGGCTTCGGCCTACGCATGGCCCCTCCCGAAGGATCGCACTTCGTTGACACCTATGGCAGCCGCGGATACGGTCAACGGATTCCAGTGGGCCCCTTTGCCTCCTCCTTGGTTGCGCGTCGATGCGTGACGCCATCCGGCTGAGGCGATCGGGGGACCTTCCTCCCCGTTCACCAGCACGTTCACCAGCACGTTCTTTGAGCACGCTTGAGCAATGCGAGCTTCAGCGATACGGCTCCATTGCTTCGGCCTTCGCGATGACCACCCCCAAGGCGTTTCTCCTCGGTTGCGTCGCCGCCGCATTCGTGGCTGGCAGTCCGCTCAGTACTTGCTACGGGCAGCAGACCCTCGACTCGGCGATCCTCGCCGTCCAAACGAAGCTGTCTGCGGAGCAGCAGGCGGTCCTGAAGAAGTTCCTCGATGAATGGCTCAATTCGATCGAGTCGCCGGGAACACGGCCGAGGGATCTCGTGGATGCGAGGCAGGCTCTCATCCTCCCGCTGCAGGGGAGGACCACGAGCCTCGTTTTCCGGCAGGCGTACGCCGAACTGGCGCTGAAGCGGCTCTCCGCGATGGCCGCCGGCACTGACACGCAGCGCGCCATCATCGCCATGCAGATCGCGCGTTACATCGGGACCTCCGATGCGCTGGCGATCATCGTGGAGCGACTCTCGCCGGCACGGGAACCGGATGTCGGCAAACGGATGAGCGCCGCGACCACGCTTGGGCTCGCCCTGCCCGATGCAGTTTCGAACACCAAGATGACCGGCGCGCAGATTGACGCGATCACGCGTGAAGTCGAACGGGCCGCTTTATCGGAAACCGACACCCTGGTCCTGCTGCAGGAGGTTCGGGCACTGACGTCCGCAGTCACCGCTGCCACCGTCAATGCGAGCAATATTTCTGCCGCCACCGCCGATCGAGCCCGCATCGCCCAAGTGAAGGTGCTCCAGAAACTCATCAAGCAGATCGGCATTGACAACAGCGCCGATGCGCGAGTGTCCGTGAACCAAGCCCTCTTGACCCTGCGCGACCAATGGCTGGCGCTGCGCGGCCTAGCCGATCGCCAACGGCTCGGGCCGGTCATTGCACCCGCCCTCGCGGATGCCTTTGACCTCGCCGGGAAGCAGTGGGACGCAGCACACGCTGATCCCGCAATGACGAAGAACTACTCCGACATCATCGTGCTCGCCGAGGCTTTGCTCCGCAACGTCGACTCGGTCGTGCGCCCGTCCGGACCCGCTGTCGGCCCCGAACGGGCTGTTGCCAGCGCGTGGGATGCGAACGATCGCAAGACGTTCGATGCGCAGGTGGCCAAGTGGATGAGCGTCCTCGCGACGTACTCACGACCGTGAGAGCTGCAGGCGATGTACGCTGAGTCCGTCTACGGAGTCCACGCGTGCGTCTGCTTGTCCCCTTCCTGTTCCTTCTGGCGATTCTGTTCCTCGCGCTGAGTGCGGATCATCCGCGACCGCGTGCCGATCTCGTCATCGCTCAGCGAGCTGATTCATTCACGCTCGATCCACAGCGCATGTCGTGGCGGCACGACTTGCGGACGGCGCGCGGCCTCTTCGAGACGCTGGTCACGCTCGATCCCAAGAACTGCGCCCCACAGCCGGGAGTCGCGGAGCGCTGGGACATCTCGGATCAAGGCCGCACGTACACGTTTCACCTCCGTCCAGATTCACGTTGGAGCAATGGCGAGGCGGTCACGAGCGGGGATTTCGTCTACGCATTCCGCCGCGCGCTGCTTGCCGATACTGCCGCGGATTACTCCGGTTTTCTCTTTCACCTGGTCGGCGGTGAGGAGTTCTTTCACTGGCGCGGGCAGGCGCTCGCCGAGTACGCGAAGCGCCCAGTGCGTGACGACGCTGCGTGCGCGGCGCTCTGGCAGGCAACAGTCGAGCAGTTCAGCGCTACCGTCGGGCTGCACACACCCGACGATCGCACGCTGGTGCTCACGCTGAAGCATCCCGTCGCCTACATGCTCGACCTGCTCGCGTTCGCCGCGCTGTCGCCCGTTCATGCGAAGAGCGTCGAGGCCCACGTGAGCTTCGACCCAAGCACGGGAAGGCTGGTGCAGGGACATGACTGGACGAAGCCAGGCAAGCTGATTTCAAACGGTCCCTATCGACTCGTTGACTGGCGCTATAAGCGTGACATGCGACTGGAAGCGAATGAGTTGTACTGGGACGCGAAGAACGTCCGCACAGGTTCCATCGCGATCGTGATCATCGAGGACGCGAATACCACGGTCCTCTCCGCCGAGGCAGGTGGCGTCGACTGGGTCACCGACACGCTCGCTGAGTATCGCCCGGAAATGCTTGCCGAGCGCGACCGTTACGAACGGCACTACGCCAGCGAACTCGCCACGGCCCGGGCGAATGGCGTGTCGATCGACCAGGCACTGGGCCGGCTCCCTCCGCCGGAGCGCGGCGAGCGCCGCAATACGCACGGGCTCGATTCCTTCGGCACAGATTTTTATTCGTTTAATTGCCGTCCGACGCTGTCAAACAGCGCGCCCAACCCTTTTCACGATCCGCGAGTGCGCCGGGCATTCGCGCTCGCGGTGGATCGGGAGACGATCGTCGAGCGCGTCACGCGGCTGGGCGAAAGGCCGGCGAACGTCATCGTTCCACGTGATGCCATCAACGGCTACACCAGCCCGCAAGGCCTGCCGTTTGATCGAGTGCTGGCGCGGGCTGAGCTGGAGTCGGCGGGGTGGAAAGATCGCGATGGCGACGGCCGCGTCGAGAACGAGCAAGGCGCGCTGTTTCCTACCGTCGACCTCGTGTACTCGCTGGGGAGCCCGCGCTATCGCGATCTGAGCTTCGCGCTGCGTGAAATGTGGCGGGCGACGCTCGGCGTCCAGATCGTCGCGCGCGGCAAGGAAACGAAAGACTTTCGCGACGATTTGAAGCACGGCCACTTCATGATTGCACGCGGAGGCTGGTACGGCGACTACGGCGATCCGACCACGTTTCTCGATCTTTCGTACTCGACCGACGGGAACAACGATCGCGGATACGTCAGCGCTACGTTTGACCGCATGCTGCAGGACGCGGCGCGCGAACTTGATCCAGCGAAGCGGCTGGCGATGCTGACGGACGCGGAGCGTTTCCTGATGGAAGAAGAGCTGCCGATCCTGCCCATCTGCACCTATGTCACCGTGTACATGTACGAGCCGGCAGCACTCACCGGCGTGAATCAACACCCACGGCTGGCACAGTACTTCGCGCGCCTGAAGCGCGAGGAGTGACTAGATCATGCTGAGCTTCATCCTTCGACGCCTCGCAGTGACTCCGGTGATCGTGCTGATCGTCTACACGATCACATTTTCGCTGACATGGCTGGTGCCGGGCGATCCGCTGCAGCAGGACGAAGGACGTCGACCTCCCGCAGAGATCGTCGAGGCGATGAGGAAGCAATACAAGCTCGACGATCCCGTCGGCTTTTACGTCGAGTATCTCGGGAAGGCGAGCGGTGTCGCCTGGGTGCTCGGCACCAGTACGCGACCGTTCGATCTCGGTCCAAGCCTGCGTCATCGTGACTGGACTGTGAACGAGATCATTGCGACCGGCCTGCCGGTTTCGATCACCTTGGGATTGACGGCGATTCTTCTCGCGCTGGTGATCGGCATCACGGCTGGTGTGATTGGAGGGCTGCGACCGAACGGGCTCGCTGATCTTGTGGCGCAGTTCATCTCGCTCGTAGGAATCAGCGTGCCAAGCTTCGTGGTGGGCGCAGCGATTCTCATGCTGTTTGCCGCGAAATTGCAGTGGTTTCCGATCGGCGGCTGGGGAGATATCCGCTTCGTTGTGCTCCCCGCATTCGCGCTCTCACTGCCGTACTCCGCCTACATAGCGCGGCTCGTGCGGTATGGCATGATCGAGCAGATGACCTCGGACTACGCACGCACCGCCCGCGCGAAGGGGCGCTCGCGCACGGGCGTGGCGATGAGGCATGTGCTGAAGAACGCGTTCCTTCCGGTGCTCAGTTACCTGGGCCCCGCAGCGGCGACAGCAATGACCGGCAGCTTCGTCGTTGAGAAAGTTTTTGCTGTGCCCGGCATCGGCCAGCACTTCGTCGACGGCGTTGTGGGCAAGGACATCACGCTCGTCATGGGCGTGGTGCTGGTGTACTCGACGATGCTGGTGCTGTTCAATCTCGCAGTCGATGTGATGTATCGGTATGTTGATCCGCGGATTGAAGTGAGTTAACCGATGAAGCGAAGGACGCGGGCCCGCGAATGGCGCAAGGAGTTCTGAGACTCACCACGACCATCGAGCGTGCAGCGCCGTTCCGGCTTCAAGCACCACCGGCGTTGCCCATCGTGCGGTGACCGCGCGACCGTGGCGTTCGATCGTCACGTTCATGACTTCGTCGCCAGCGCGGATTTCACAGCTGACTGCTCCCGCAGCGTCCACCTCGGGCGGCAGCTCAGTCCTGAATGCGGACAACCGCACCCGTCCCCAGCGCACGTCGACGGTGTTCGTCTGCACGCGCGCCGCGCGTGTCTGCTCGAGCCGTCCCCAGCCTTCGGCGCCGCTGAAGAACGACGCGAACTGTTCGGCCGTCAGCCGCGGTGCCATGCCGATCAGCCCCGCAGGGCCGTCGTACTCGAAGCCGCCCAACGCGAGCAGCACGCCCCATGACGCCATCGCGCGGGCGTAGTGATCGCCGCACTCGACTTCATTCCACGGATTGTGCAGCGCTCCGTCGTAGCGCTGATCGACGGCTTTCACGATGGTGAGCGCCTCGTCGACGAGGCCTTCCCAGATCATTCCGGCTGCGACCTGGTACTCGATCCCCGTCCACACTTCATCGCGATAGCGCACCGGTTCCTTCGGCCGACCGCCGTTGGGCCACGTGCACACGAACAGGCCGCCCTCACGATCGCGTGCGAACACTCGTTCGGGCGGGAACCGTGCGTTGTACACGCCCACCACCGGTGACCAGTTGTAGCGGTAGATGCTTTGCAGCGCAGTGCGCACCATCGTTTCGTCATAGACCGTCGGGAGCGCCAGTGCCCGGGCCCAGTTCTGCCCGAACAGCTGATCGGAAAGACAGCCGACGTCGTATTGAAACGGAGCTTCCCGCCGGACGAGATTCCGCTGCACGAAGTATGCGCCGGTGAACAGATTTCGTTCTGTCCATGCCCGGCCGGACGTGGCGATCGCGCGGCATTGCGCTGCGAACTCGGCGTCGTCCATGTGACCCGCCATCACCGCCGCCGCCTCCAGCGCTGCGAGATACAACGCGCCGACGAACGTGTTCGCGCCGAAAAACTCAATGTCGAACGTGTTCGGCTGCGCGGTGAGGATGATGCCGTCCGGCTTGTTGTCGCGCGAGAGCTCGACATCGCTGGCGATGAGGCACTCCATCGCGCGCTTGATGCGCGGCCAGTTGGCGCGGAGGAACGCATCGTCTGTGCTCGTGAGATGCTCGCGATAGCACTTGAGCACCGTACCCGCCTGGCCGTCGGCGGCGAATGGCGATCCGCGCCCGACTTCACCTCGAAACGCCACGCGACCGCTCTCCGGCTCAAACGCGGTGCCGAGATCCTGCATCACCCGCGTCGACCGCGCGAGCTCCGGGAAGAGCCGGGCTTCCGCATGCGAATAGTTCCACACATGCGTGCACGTTCCCTCGCAGCAGCCGACACCTCCCCAGCCCCAGAACCGGCCGTTCTTCCACCATTGCGCGGTGCCCGTAGCGAGGTTGGCGACCGGCGCAATCAGACGCTGCGCCAGCCACCACGGCAGCGTGGCGTCGTCGAAGTAGGTCGTTCGAAAAAGCTCGGTGTCCGTGCGCAACCGCGCCTCGTTCGCACTCACATAGCGCGCGACATCGAGGGCACTTTCGAACCAGTTCGTGTACATCTGCCCGTGGCCCGTGTGCAGATTCGGGAAGTGCCACGAGATCACGAACTGCAGTTCCTTCGTCTCGCCGGGCGCGAGCGTGAACGGCGCTTCGAGCATTGCGACCGGGCCGCGAGTGACGCCGTCCGCGCTGGACAGCTGCATCGGCGCTTCGAGTGTCGGCGCGGCGTCGCCTAGAAACGTGAGCGCCATCGTTCCGTTGGTGAGCGCGTCCGGGCGCGGTTCGCAGAGTTCGCGCGGCAGACGATCGCTCAGCATGACATCGTCGACGTTGATGTGAGCCCAGGCGCCGCTTCCCCTGTCCATGATCTCCAGCTGCGCATCCTCGCCCTGATACGGGCTCAGATCCCACGCGAAGAGGTCAAGACGCTCCGAGTTGTCCCCGCATGCCTGTCCGACGCTCCGGCCCGTGATGAACAGCTGCACCGATGTCTGACGCATGTCGCTGCCGCCGCCGATGCGGAACACGAGGAAGCGTCGATCAACTTTGAACGGCGCGCTGATCATCTGCCCCGTCGCACCGTCACCGCCGTGATAGCTGCTGACAAATCCCCTGCCCGTATAGCCCTCGACGGCACTTTGATTCGGCAGCGTTCCGCGCCCTGGAGCAGTTCCGAATGCGTGACCCTCGACGGTCCAGCCACGGAAGTCATCGCCTTCGAAGTCGAAGAGCACGCGGTCCGGGCGATCCGTTGCCTCATCCATCGTCGTGGCGACGGCGTCCATCACGATCGATGACATGCCCGCTTCTTGCACCGGCTGATTGCGCCGTTCGACGAACAGACGACCCGGCCGCACCCGTTCGACCGCGTTCTCGAGCCACCCCGTCAGCGAACCGGTGAGCGGGTGATCGGCGCGGCTCCGCAGCGAAAAACGCATGACCGTGCATGGCAGCGCCGAGTCGCGCGCGTTGAGCGGAATGAACGGACTGCCCGCGGTCAGCGTCACTTCGACGGGAGGAACGCGATGTTCGTCCGTCGAGCGATAGCGCACTTCAGCGGTCGGATACGTGCCGATGAATTCGATCGCGTCGAAATCGCCGCCGAAATCGCGATCGGCGAGCACCGCGGCGAACGGCGTTCCCGAGCCATCGTCGACGACCAGCCGGAAGCCTTGCTCGAGTTGTCGCGCCGGCCGACGCGTTCGATACGACTCGCTGCCGTAGCCGGTCGCATTGAGTTCACCGTTGATGTGCCATTCGCCGAGCGTTCCGTCGCCGAGCAGATACACCTGGCCCGCCGCGACACCACCACACGGCATTCCGATCGCATACCGATACTCGTCGCGATGCAGGTGCGCCTCACCGCGCCCTCGCAGCGATCCAAGGTCGCTTGCCGTGGTCTCCTTGTCGGAGGCAATCACGCGACGCGGACCAGCGGAGTCCGGCGCTGCACAGCCGCCGAGCGAGCCCAAGCCAATGAACACAAGTGCCTCCAGGATCCGTTGACTCTGCATGTCGTTCGCTCCGCCGTCCTTTGCGTCTCACCCCGATGCCAGCCGCTCGCGCAACTTTGCGAGCAGGATCGCTTCCATCGGAGGATCGCGGGCAATCGGCGTCCAGATGCTGCGATCACGCGTCGTGCCGTCCGCTCCCGCAGCCTGACGCATGGGATCACGCGCGAACGTCGTTTGCGAGAACGTCCATGTCGATCGCTGCATGTGCGGCGTGAACGCCTGTTCGACGTACACCCAGACGCGCAGTTCCATCGGGCCTTCGTACGCTGCGAGATCGACAGCCTCGGAACCCGCCGCGCCAGCAGGCCCGCCTGGCGTCTGTGCGCCGAGCAGCGTGGAGGGGTCCTCGACCGGTGCGGGCCGAAAACCCGACGGAATGAACTCGAAGCGCACACGCCGGCGCTGATACGCGACCGTTGCGTCGAGTGCCGCCTTCGGGCTGCCGCGAGGCCAGTCCCATGGCTCAAGGAGCGAACCTGCAACTTTCGGGCGCGTCTGAATGATGCCGCCATCTCGGTCGCGGAGCTCGGGGAACATGCCCTCGTCCGCAGCGAGCGCGACAGCCGCGTCGAATACCTGGGGATACTCGCTGCGATCAAGGGCGAGCACCGTGGCCGCTGCGTAATCGTCGGCAGCAAGGAGTCCGTGCGATGCCGCCTGCGAGCTGTGGCAGCCCGTGGCGCTCCCCAGGCTTATGAGCAGCGGAATCCCCAGAGAGCACGCAGTCAGCTTGCCCAAAGTGAAGAAACGTGGCACCAGCGCTGCGCCTGCAGGGAGGATGTCTCGTGGAAACCGCATCGCGATCGCAGTGTATCGGACCGCGAACGGAGCTGCGAGGACTGATAGATGAGGGCGCGCCGTCGCGGACGGCATATCTCCGTCATGTCACGCCATCTGACGGGGACTGTTCCGATCCACGCCATGGTTGCTTGACCCGGCGTTATGGGGATCTAAGGTAGAAGTCTTCGCGTATCTCTTGCAGGACAGCGTCGGCAACGTGTGCCCTGCGTATGACAGTTGGTGGGACAGTTGGTGGGCAATCGGGAGTGGTGCGCGAGAGGTCATCGTCAAGTTGTTCCAGCCATCGATGGATTCCGGCAGGCGGATTCCGAATTGGCCTCTGGTGCTCCTTGCTTCATATCCAGGCTCTCACGAGCGCGGCGCGGATGCGTCGGCGTTCTGAGTACATGTATCGCTCGTGTCCCCCAGCTGTAAACCGGGGGCACAGGCTCGGAGGCGTTGATGTCGGAACAGTCGTTGGGCAAGCGCAGCAAAACTGGTCATAAAACTGGCCACAAAACTGGCCACAAAACTGGCCACAAAACTGGTTCTGGCATCGGTGCCGGATCTCGCCGCTCGTGGAAGCGCACGGGCGTCCTCGCGTTCAGCGGGCTCTTGGCAATCGGGCTGCTCGTTCCGACCGTCATCGCGAGCAAGGGCGGTCGCGGCGGAGGCGGTGTCGCTCAAGTCCAGCTGCCGACCACCAACAACGACTTCTTTCTTCCAGGCACCCAGCCTGATCCCGATCCATACGCGCTGAATCCGATCACGCCGTCGATGAGTTGCTCATTCTGCCACTCCGACTACGACGTGAACGCTGCACCGTACGACTCGTGGACCACGAGCCTGATGGGTCAGTCGGCCCGGGATCCGATCTGGCACGCGGCGCTGGCCATCGCGAATCAGGATGCAAACGCCGGCGGCGAAACCTGCATCCGTTGTCACGCTCCAGGCGCGTGGCTGGCCGGAAAGTCCACGACCGGGTCGACCATTGAATTTCAGCCCGAAGACTTCGACGGCATCAACTGCAACTTTTGCCACCGTGTTGTCAACCCGGTTGCGGGCATCGATAGCGCCGTCGGATACCCGGGCGATCCGGTGAACCCGGATGCGCCGATTCTCTCGGCGCTTGCTGGTGAAGGTCTCATTCCGCAAGGTCACGGCAACGCGCGCTACATCATCGATCCGGTGGACAACCGCCGCGGTCCGCTCGCTGACGTGCCGGACAATCTGCACGGTCTCACCACACTAGGGGAGCCGGTGAAGCTCATCTATTCGCCGTTCCACACCAAGTCGGAATTCTGCGGTACGTGCCACGACGTGAGCAATCCCGTCTTCGTCAAGGACAAGAAGGGCCAGTACGTGGCGTCGGAGTTCAATGCGTCCCATCCGACGCAGCAGCCGCACGACATGTTTCCCGAGCAGCGCACGTACTCGGAGTGGGCCCTCAGCGACTTCGCAACGAAGGGCGTGCAGTTCGCCGACGACCGCTTCGGCGGCCCTGATCATCCGTCGGGCCTGATGAAGTCCTGCCAGGACTGCCATATGCCAATCAACTATGGCGGGGCATGCGCGTTCGCGCCGGCCGAGCCCTACTTCTATCGGGATGTGCCGCAGCACTCGTTTGCCGGCGCGAACACATGGGTCATCGGCGCGATTCGATCGCAGCTGGGTGAAGAAGCCGACTACATGGGTCTGACCGAAGAGCGTGTGGCATTGGCGCATGCCCGCACGGTGCAGATGCTGCGTGACGCGTCGGACCTGGAACTTTCGCTGATCGGCAATCAACTGCAGGCGCGCGTGGTGAACCAGACCGGCCACAAGCTTCCGACCGGATACCCGGAAGGACGGCGGATGTGGCTGAACGTGAAGTACTTCAATGCGAAGGACAAGCTGATCCAGGAGATCGGCAGCTACAACTTCGACACGGCCGAACTCAACCTCAGCGGAACGAAAGTCTGGGAAGCGAAGCACGGCATTGACAGCAGCGTGGCCCAGCTCACGGGACTTCCAGCCGGCGAGAACTTTCATCTGCTGCTCGCGAATACGAAGTACAAGGACAATCGCATTCCGCCTCGCGGCTTCAGCAACGCGAGCTTCGCCGCAGCGGGTGCGGCGCCAGTGAACGCCACGTATGCCGACGGTCAGTACTGGGATGACACGAAAGCGACGATCCCCAAGGGCGCGGCCAAGGCTGTCGTGACGCTGTATTACCAGAGTTCCACGAAGGAATACGTCGAGTTCCTGCGCGACACGAACACCACGAATTCCGCCGGTCAAACTGCGTACGACCTGTGGGTGCAGCAAGGCAAGTCGGCGCCGATCGACATGGACACCGCGACGATCAAAATCGCAACGGCGATGGTCGGCGACCTGAACGGCGACGGTGCAGTAAATACCAAGGACCTTGCAATCCTGCTCGGCGCATGGGGCGGTCGTGGTGCGGCGGATCTCAATGGCAGCGGACAAGTCGACGCGGCGGATCTTGCGATCCTGTTGGGCGCGTGGACGGGCTGACCTCGTAAGACTGCGCGGTCCGCGACAGATGGTGGGTGAGCGCTTGGGTTAGCGCGTGGGATCACGTCTGGCCGGCGAGCCGGCGCACTGTCATCATGAACGTGCGCTTCATCGTCGTGTGCATGCTGATGACGGCGATGATGTAGGCAACCGCGGCAATGATCGATCCGATCGCCAGCGAGACGCGGGCGCTCGTGACTTCCTGCGGCGAACCGAGCGACGCTTCCATCACGGTCTGCGGCAACGTTACCGCGAGCGCCAGATTGATCGGGCTGAGCGCGTTCAACACCGGTCCGATGAAGGGCAGGCTCGAGCCCACGCCGGCGCCGCACAAGCCCAGCACTCCCGCGACGACGACCACGACGCCGAACGCGGCGATAACCGAGCCGATCGTGCCTTTGCTCTTGATCGACCACTGAAGCCCCACCATCACGCAGAACGCGATGAAGGCCACGAGCACCATCGGCAGGAGCAGCGCGCCTTCGGGGAACATGATGGGGATCGGGACCGTGTTCGTTTTGATCGCCACGAGGGTCGTCATCGGTGCCGATGATCCGAGTCCGCCGGTGAGGACATACAGCGCAGCGATGCCGAGCGAAACAAACGGCACAAGAATCATCGGCAGCAGATACTGCACGAGTCCCTGGAGTTTGCCCGTGAGATACGGCCCCGGCTGAATCGGCGTCGTCAACAGCAGATCGAGCGTTCCGTCCTCGCGCTCGCGGCTCACGGCGACACCGCTTAAGTTAATCGCCACGAGTGTGACGATCACGATCTCCGCGGCCACGACGGTGACCAGCGCTCCCTGGAATTCCGGGGCAGTGATGTATCCGGCGTGAAACATGCCGACCACGGCGAGCGCCGCAGCGGCGCCAATCGCGACGAACAGCCATCGACCCATCCGACCGACAATCGAGGAACCCTTGCTCGTCCGCTCGCGCCACGAAATCGGATTGTTGCCGACCGAGCGGGCGACCCGTTCACCGGTGCTCGTCCGCTTCATGAACAGCTTGCGATGCCAGGGAATCGTCGCTCCGCGCGTTCCGATGAAGCGGAGCTGCAGCGTGGAGTACGCGATCATCAGCACGGACAACACCACGCACGACCAGCAGAATGCGCCGACCGGACGGCCGAGCCACTGCTGGCGCAGCCACGAGTCGGCTGGCGAGATGTCCGGCGTCACGTACGTATTGGCCTGCAGCAGTGTCTCGATCGCAAGGAACGGATTGACCGGCGTCAGCCAGGTGGTGAAGAAACGTTCCCCGCCGACTGTCACGGGACTGCTCAGGCGAAGCCACCGATCGGCCGCGTATGTTGCGAACAGGTAGATCACAACCGTGACGTAAAAGACGAAGACGGCGCGCTTTCCTGCGGCGCGCGTGACGCTCAGCGTGACGGCAATGGCGGCGACGAGCAGCGCGCTGCAGGCGGAGATCGCGTAGGACAGGAAGATCGAGTTCCCCGGCACGCCTCCGAAGAACTGTGTCGTCGTGAAGAGCGGGAGTGTCGACATCAGCAGCGCAAGCACGAAGAAGAGTCGCCCGAACAGCGTGCCCAGGACGATCTGCAGGTTGGTCAACGGCGTCGTGAGCAGGATGTCCCACGTCCGAGGACTGCTCTCCTGGGCGATGGCGCCAGCCATGAAGATCGGGGTCAGAAGACACAGCAGGGCGACCTGTCCGAAACTGATGATCGTGAAGGCACCGGCGCCGCGCTGGGCAAGCGCCTTCATCGTGGTGTCGCCGCCGAGATCAAGCAGGCTGAAGAACAGCACCAGCATCATGATCGCGAGGTAGCCCGAACGGATGTAGAGGTGGCGGAGGCGCCGCGAACCACCAGCGACAAGCCGCACCACGATCGGGTTGGTCGGCAGGAGGCGAGAGACCCAGAGCACGAATTGGGGCATGCGGAGTCCTCACGAGGGGATACGGCGCCGAATCCTCGCGGACCCGCGCGAGCCACGTGCTCAGCCGCCTCGCCGCTCGCCAGCCCACAAAGTTACCTTCATCCTACCTTGACATAGCACACCGTCCCGCAATACTGGCGGCAGATGCGTCCGGCGGCGGCTTCACGTTGGAGGTGCCGCGCAGGACCTGTCACTTTTTCCGGCTCGTTTCCTCCAATGTTGAGGCGGCGTCTGAGGCAGCATGACTTCCGTCGTGCATGCGTCCGGCGCTGTCCAAGGCGAGGACGGCCGATCCATGGTGCGGCGGCTTGAGAATCAGGCGGAATCGCAACTCCTCAAGTCGTCACCCGGTGATGGTCAAGGCTCCGGCATCCGATGCCGCGTCTCCACCATCACAATAGATTGACGTTTGCCTCCAGCAGTGTCTGCTTCGTCGTCCGTGTTCTGAGAGTTTGCCGGAGTTATGTATTCAAATGGTTGCTCCCATCCAGTGCCCGAACTGCGTTCCGCGGACCGATTCGGTCCGACAGGCGGTTTCGTGCATTGCTGCGCGTGAACAGGATGGGCCTCGCCGGCACCGCTGAGTCAGTCGTCAATTATGGATCGGCATGCGCGTTCACGCGGCTATCCCCCTCTACAGGTAGAGGGGGCAGCGCGAAGTCGTCGCACGTCCTTTGAATTGGGGCAACGGCCGTTGCAGCTGCTGCGTGAGTGCAGCGGAGGTGCGGTGTGGTGGCCCAACTTGCGATTTCAATCACAGTATCGGGCTGGACGTCGGGCTGGGCGGGCTCGAACTTCGTGGCGACCGTGCCGTCGGGAACAACCGATTCGTTCTCCGTTCCCTTGCTGCTGACGGTCCTCGGCTTCCACCTGCTTGGCATCGGGGTCGGCCTCTTTGTGATGTCGGGCCTGGTCGGCCGATCGATCCGCCGGGCGCGCACGGAGTCCCGGATGATCCTCCAAACTGCCAAGGCGGAGGGCGAGGCGAGGGCCAGGGAGCTGGAGCTCGACGCCGAGAAACGCATGTCGGAACGGCGCACCTCGATTGACCGCGAGGTCTCGGAGAGCCTGGCCGAAGTGAAAGCGAGCCAGGCCCGGGCCCTCAAGCGGGAGGAGACGCTCGACCGCAAGCTCGAATCGATTAACCAGCGCGAGGGGAAACTCGAACAGCGCGAAGTTCGCACCAAGGCACTGGAGGACCAGGCCGCGGCCGCCGTGCGCACGGCCGAGTCGACCCGCGACCAGATGAAATCGAAGCTCGCCGAGGTCGCCGGCCTCTCACTGGAGAGCGCTCGCGAACTCTTTCTCGCCGAAGTCCGCGTCGAGTCCGAACACGATGCGAACGCGCTGAGCCAGAAGATCCTCGACGAAGCCGAGCGCTGCGCCCGTGACCGCGCCCGCGAGATCACGCTCATGTCGATTCAGCGCTACGCCGCCGAGAATGTCGCCGACTCGACCGTGCGTTCGATCAAGATTCCGAGCGACGATATGAAGGGTCGCATCATTGGCCGCGAGGGTCGGAACATCCGCGCCATTGAAAGGGCGACCGGGGTCGACATCCTCGTCGACGACACCCCCGGAGTGATCAGTGTCAGCTGCTTCGATCGCGTTCGGCAGGCGATCGCCGCCGAAGCACTGCAGAAGCTCGTCGCCGATGGGCGCGTGCATCCGTCGCGCGTCGAAGAGATTGTCGAACAGACGAAGCGCGACATTCACGAGCGCATCAACAAATACGGCAACGACGCGGTGATCGAGGCGAACATCCGCGGGCTCCACCCGAAGATCATCGAGGCGATGGGCAAGCTGCACTTCCGCACGAGCTACGGCCAGAACGTGCTGCGCCATTCGATCGAGGTCGCATTCCTGTCGCAGATGATTGCCGATCAGCTTGGCCTGAATGGACAGATCGCGCGCCGCGCCGGCTTCCTGCACGACATCGGCAAGGCAATGGATCACGAGATGGAGGGCGGGCACCCGGCGATCGGCATGGAGTTCGCGCGGAAGTTCGGCGAGAAGAGCGATCCGGTGCTGAACGCCATCGGCGGCCATCACGCGGACATTCCTGCGACGACGCCGTACACGCCGATCGTGATGGCGGCGGACGCGATCTCGGGCGCCCGACCCGGCGCCCGGCGCGAGTCGATGGAGATGTATATCAAGCGGCTCGAGCAGCTCGAAGCGATCGCGAAGCAGCATCCCGCGATCATCGAGGCGTACGCGATTCAGGCCGGGCGCGAAGTGCGCGTCATCGTCGATGCGGGCAAGGCGGACGACGTGGAGACCTTCGCCATCGCGAAGTCAATTGCCGAACGCGTCGAGCAGGAAATGACGTTCCCTGGCGAGATCAAAGTGACGGTGCTGCGCGAGATCCGAGCGGAGGCGGTCGCGCGCTGAGGGCTACACCGACCATGCGGTACTCCCGCCGTTCGCTGCTGCTCGCCGCACTGGCGGTGGGCCTTCCGTGGATCGCAATGTTCCTGACGATCCGCGTCATCGCGCCCCCCTCGCGGAGCGGCGCCGCAACCTCCACGCGGATGCTGCTCGGTCTCGGCGGATCCATCGCGCTTTCCATCATCGCCATGCTGATCGTGAAGCGACGGCACGATCGGCGCCGCGCCCGCGCAGAGCAGCTGCTGCGCGAGCGCGACGGCCTCGTGTGCCCGTGGTGTCTCGGCGTTCCTTCGGTGCGCCCGACCGATCCACACTGCTGCGCGCAGATGCCGATCGACTGGACCGAGCGCGACTTCCTCGAGTACTGGACGCTCGCGAAGTCGAAACCCATGACCGCGGCCAAGATGCTCGTCCGCGACAGCGATCTCGTCAATCCGCGATCGCTCTGGATGCCGTGGGTGATGACGCTCAGCATGTCGGTCTTCGTGGCGATAAACGCCGTGTTCCGCGAGGTCATCATGGCGGATGGTCTCGCCGGCCTGCTGTCGATGCTGCCGATGGTGCTGGTCGGATACGCCGGCGATCTGCTGATCCGCGGATTCGGACTGTGGCGCGGCGGGCTCGCGTGCGCGAAATGCGGATACTGGGCGGAAGGGCTGGCGAGTGCCGAACGCTGTCCGGAGTGCGGTCACGCGTGGCGCTCGCGCACCGACGGGCTCACGCGTCATCGCCGTGTCGTGCGTTGGGCGCCGTTACTCGTCGGCTGCTGCATCCTTCTCCCGGCGGGATGGCTGATGCTCGCACGACCCAATGCTGCCATGACGATGTTGCGGCGCATGCAGTCGACGACGGCGCTGACAGCGGCGGCCGATCTCGGCGGATTCCGTTCAAGTTCACAGTCGGCATGGGCGGAGATCACGCGCCGAACGCTCAGCGCCCAAGAGTCCGGGTCGCTGTTCGATCAACTGCTCGAAGAACGATCTGGCGCCGGGACGCTGTTCGGCGTCGCGCAGGGCTGGATGGCGGCGCACATCGCGTCCGGGGCACCGACGCCCGAGCAGATGCGGCGACTGCGGCGCGAGTCGTTCATGCTCAAGCTGACGGCGCCGTCACGCACGCGCGTCGGCGCGAAGGTGACTGTGCAGCTGGGCGGCGATCGCTCGCATGAGTTCCTTCCGCCGGCCGTGGGCGTCGCAGTGCTGGTGGGCGGCGCGTTCTTCGCCGATCAACCGGACGACGTCGTCGGCCGCACCGACGTCCCGTTGTTTGTGATCAATGTGGACGACCGGTTCGGGACCTCGGAGTTTCCCGCGATCACGCTCCGCGCGGACAAGCCGGGCAACCGCGAGATCGTCGCTCCCTGCTGGCTGCTCGCACGGCCGTACGGACAGATGACGAAGCCGATCACCTGGAATGCGGACGGAACGCCGCAGATTCCAGCAGATGCGCTGTGGAGCGAGGCCGTCGAGATCCGGCATCGGATCCAAGTCGAGCCATAGCAGTCCGTGGTTCGTCGCACGGCGACTCTTTCCTACGGCTGCGCCCGGGCTATCACCAAAGAGCTGAAGGCGATCGCGCGCAAGCCGTAACGCGTCGTCGTTACCGCCAACGTTGCAATTGGCCAGGCTGCGGGTGTGCGATCTGCACCGACTGGCCATGACGCTGCATCCTCGCCTGTTGCGGGCGGCGATCGGATGCGCTGTGGGCTCCGCATGCGCTCAGAACGAAATCACCTTCCATTCGTCGCTTTTGAGGAAGTCGCTCAGCGGCTCGCCCATGTACTTGACCTCGACGCCGGGGATCGTGCGCAGCTCGTCGGCGATGCCGTAGGAGTCTGCGCAGGCGAGGCATGCCTGGACGACGACGCCCGCCTCGATGAGTCGGTCGAGATACGCGCGGATGTCCTTGTCGGCGACGACCAGCCGCTGCGAGGGGCCCCAGATGACGAGGCGGACCTCGTGGAACCAGCCGCGCGTTCGCGCGCCGTTGGCGTACATGAGCGTCATGCGGTGCGCGACGTCGGGGTCGGCGCTGGTCCAGACGATAGCGAGGCGCTTGGTCTCGGCGGGTGTCTGCTGGGCGACGGCGGCGTCGCTGCGGAGGGCGTGGACGCCGAGGGTCGCTGCTGCGGCGAGGAGTACGGCGACGAGTGTGGCGGGGTGGCGCATGGCGGGGGTTCCTGAAGGGCGGGTGGATCGCTCGAAACGTGATGTCGGATCGCAGGGTACGCGATCGTCCAGCCGCAATCCGCCACACGTCCACGTCGGATGGCTCACCGTGACAGATCCTCACAAGGAGCATTGACAATGAAACGACACGCCTACGGAACTCATCAGCGTTGGGGTCCGCTCTGCATCGGTATCTTCGCCGCGCTCGCGGCGGCCTCTCTGTGCCCTGCGCAGGCTCCAGACGTGCCGGACATTCAGTTTTCGAAAGCCCCGGACGGGCAGCTAAATACTTTATCGCTACAGCCGGTCCTCTGGGCGAAGTCGTTACAGCTGTTCGCGCTGGCCGAGGAACTTGCGAAGCTTGGAGCCATTTCGGACGACAACTCCGAACTTGGTGCGGCCGTCGCGGAACAGGTCGATCTGCTCGAGATCCAAGCTGCAATCGGGCATTGCATCGGTTCAGTCGTTGGCGAAGCTCATGTCCGTGTCCGAGGCTGAGGGTCGTAGCTCGCGCGCGACGGAGTCGCGTGCTTGGAGGGCGTACGACGCGGTGGCGGAGCTTCGTGCCGATCTGGACGCCGCCGAGGCTACGGTGGTCGAGACCCTGAAGTCGCTCGTTGACCTTAAGACGTACGAGGCTCTTCAGCTCCCACTGGCAGCGTTTCAGGCAGGGGCAGCAACGGCGCTGGCCACCACCGTAATCCAGCGATGAGGATTGCTGATTTCATGAGTCGCTCCGCTTCGGCTGATCGCGGAATCCGAACGCTCGATCCGCACTCAGGACAGGCCCGGCCCAGATCCGCGCGCTCCATCGAGTAGCCGCAGACCGCGCAGACTTGGGAACCTGATGCTTCCGGAGTGTCCATGGCCGCCGCCGTTCGCTGCAGCGCATTGTTAGGCCACTCAATCCAAGATCATAATCTTTGAGTCTGCCATCTGCATCAACCGTGATTACCCTGAAACCTGTGCGCCCCGTGACACTCTCGCCACGGGCCGCCATGTATTCTGTAAGCGACGTTCGCACGTATGACCGCTCTTCACCCGCCAACCTCGCGACCTGTCATGGACGCCGTCCCCGCGGATGTCAGCGACACAAAGCTTGCTGCCGGCGTCTCCGCGATTTTGCTCGGTCATCTTGGCATTCACAAGTTCCTGCTGGGCTACACGGGGACCGGGCTCCTCATGCTGCTGCTCACGCTTTTTACGTGCGGCGGGCTCTCGCTCGTGCTTTGGCCCATCGCGATCGCTGAAGGGCTGCTCTATCTCAACAAGAGCGACGAGGAATTTCATCGCGAGTACGTCGTCAGCCGGCGGCGGTGGTTCTAGCTGCAGTCTCTTGCTGAAATCAAGGCTCTTCTCGCCGCGCGCGGCGTGTTTCCCAAGCATCGCTTTGGACAGAATTTTCTGCATGATCACAATCAGCTGCGCAAGCTGGTGGATGCCGCGCGGGTGCAGCCGGGGGAAGTCGTCGTCGAGATCGGGCCGGGCACCGGCACGCTGACCGAGACGCTCGTCGAGTGCGGCGCCGAGGTCATCGCGTGCGAGATCGATCGCGACATGCAGGCGATCGTGCGCGATCGCCTGGGGCCGCGCATCACGCTCATTGACAGCGATTGTCTCGACGGAAAGCACGCGCTCGCCCCAGCACTGCTCGAGGCCCTGCAGGGCCGTCCGTTCGTGCACGTGGCGAATCTGCCGTACAGCGTCGCGAGCCCGTTGATGGCGATCATCGCGTCACGACATCCTGAATGCCGCGGCCAGTTCGTCACGGTTCAGAAGGAAGTCGCGGACCGCATTCGGGCCGCAACAAACACGCGCGAGTACGGATCGCTCACGGTGGTCCTGCAACTGTTGTCGTACATCCGTGAACTCGCCGTGTTGAAACCGGCGAGTTTCTGGCCCATGCCCGATGTGACCAGCTCGATGATCGCGATTGAACCTCGTCCGGAGCGCGTGTTCAACGACCACACCGAAGCGGCGGCTTTCGAGCATTTCGTCCACGCGCTGTTCTCGAAACGGCGCAAGCAGCTTGGCGGCATTCTGCGACAGGCCGGGACGCCGCTCGACAACTGGCCCGCAGGCATTGAGCCGAGCGCACGACCGGAAGCGTTGACACCTGCTCAGCTGCTCGAGCTGTATCGCCTGACGATCACCCGCGACTTTGACGCCCGCGCTTGATCGGTGTGATCGGGGCGCGAATACTGCCCCCCTCCCGAAGGCGATCCTCGTTCCTCTTTCTGCGAGCCAACGCATGTTCTCACTCTCACTCATCGTCCTGTCCGCTGCCCTCGGTGTCGCTGAGCCTCCGACGGGTGTCTCGCTCACCGTGTACTCGTCGGCCAGTCCGCGCGAGTTCGATCCGCAGCAGTTTGTGGCGCAGCAGCGGCTCGGATCCGATCCCGCGTTCGCCTGGCAGGTGCCGGGCTTCGGTGTGGTGCGCGAGACGCGCACGATCGCGTTGAAGGAAGGGATCAATGATGTTCCGTTCACCGATGTCGCAGCGTTCATCGATCCGACGAGCGTCGGCTTCACCGATCTGACCCATCCTTCCACAAGCGTGATGGAACAGAATTTTCAGTTCGATCTCGTGAGCCCGTCAAAGCTGTATGAAAAATATCTCGGTCGCAGCGTCACGTTTGAGCGCACTGATGGTGCCGGCGGCACCGCCCATGTGACGACCGGCACGCTTCTCTCCGCAAATCAAGGGCAGTTTGTCGTGCAGACCGACCAAGGCGTGCAGGTGCTTCCGGCCGACGGAACCGTCGCATCGCTCGGTGAGCTGCCGGGTGGCCTGATCACCAAGCCCACGCTCGTGTGGAAGCTGCACTCGGACGCCGCCGGGGATCACACGGTTCGCACGACGTATCAAACCGCGGGGATGACGTGGCGGGCTGACTACAACCTCGTGCTCAACGCCGAAGAAACGCTGGCCGGACTCACGCCGTGGGTAACGCTGATGAATGTTTCGGGCGTCGGGTTCAAGAATGCGCAGCTGAAGCTGATCGCGGGCGACGTGCAGAAGATCCAGCCGACCCGCGACATCATGATGCGCTCGCGCGGCATGGTCGCCGAGGCGGCATCTCCAATGGGCGGTGGCTTCGAAGAGGAGTCGCTCTTCGAGTACCACCTCTACACGCTCCCCCGTCCGACAGATGTGCTGACGAACACGACACAGCAGCTGGTGCTTTTCCCGCCAGTTGCGGCCGTGCCGGTGGTGAAAGAGCTGGTGTATCAGGGACTGCCCGACTACTGGCACGGCGCCGGACTGATCGATCAGCAGGATCCGGGATTCCCGACGAACACGAAAGTCGGTGTGTATCTGCGCATCGAAAACGACGAGAAGAGTTCGCTCGGCATGCCGCTGCCGGCAGGGCGCGTGCGTGTGTACAAAATGTCCGGCGGCGAGGACGGCACGTTGGAGTTCGTCGGCGAGGACATCGTCGACCACACGGCGAGAAACGCGAGCGTCCGATTGAAGCTGGGCAACTCGTTCGATGTAACCGGCGAGCGCACTGCAACGGACTTCTCCGTCGATCAGCGCCGCAAAACGATGACCGAATCGTTTCGCATCACGCTGAAGAACGGCAAGAACGCACCACAGCGGGTCACGGTGCGCGAATCGCTGTATCGCTGGACCAACTGGGAGATCACCGCGACGTCGCCGGACTTCCGCAAAGTCGACGCCCGCACGATCACGTTTGATGTCGAAGTGCCGGCGGGAGGTTTGAAGAGCGTCGACTACACCGTCAAGTACACGTGGTGATCAGCATCACTTCTTGCGATACACCATGCGCAGCCGATTTCCGGGCGTCAGGTACGACACTTCGTCCATGTAGGCGCGCATGAGCATGATCCCGCGGCCGGACGGGATCTCGATGTTCTCTTCGTCCGTGGGATCGGGCACGGTGCCAGGATCGAAACCGGCCCCTTCGTCGCACACCTCGAACACAGCGTGCGTGTTGTCGATGCGACAGTAGAACTCGACCGACTTCTTTGGATCGCGCTTGTTTCCGTGCGTGAACGCGTTTGCGATGCCTTCCTCAAGCGCGAGTCGAATTGCCCACATCGCATCCTTGTCGAAATCGTGTGATTTCAACTGGGACTCGATGTCCTGCTGCACCTGTGGCGGGTCCTTCTCCGAGTCCCGGAGCACGCGCCGCTGCACGAACGCCTTTTCCTCAGGCAAATCGCTCATGTCGCTCATGGTGGGCAGCGCGGGAAAGTGCGAAGGCGCGGTAAACACGAGCGAGCGCCGGCGCCCGCTTCGACGAGACGGTGCGGGATCAGGTGAACGTTGCCAGAGCCTTGTCGGCGGTCTCGTGAATGTGGAACAGCTTGTTCAGCTTCGTGATGACGAAGACCTCGTAGATCTGTGGATCGATATCGGAAAGTCGAAGTTGGCCGTCCTTCGCCTTCACCCGATTGTTGATCGTGATGAGCGTGCCCAGCGCCGCCGATGACAAGTGCTCGACACCTTTGAAGCAGATGAGGAGCTTCGGATTGACCTGACCTTCAATGAGACGCGAGATCTCCTCGCCGATCTGCTGAATGTTGGTCTCGTCGAGGATGTTGCGGTCCACGAACTCGATGCGCGTCACACCGTTCTGGACACGCACATTGAGCCGCGAGGCGACTGAACCCATAAACAGATCGCTCCCAAAGAGGTGAGACCAATGACGCTGCCGCAGAGCCAGCGGTGGACCGAATGCAGAGCCTAGTCCTTGCGCGTCCGTGACGCAACATTCGCACGAGCGGACGCGGACCGGTGCGCACGCGACTCAGAACGCAGAAAGGGCTCTCGCTGATCGAGAGCCCTTCCTGCCATGATCTAAGCTGCTTTCAAGCTTGCATCGTTACTGACCGAATGCGCCGCCGCCGATCTGATCGCGCAGACCGGGGAAGAGTGTGTCTTCGCTCTCCTGCTGAATGATGACTTCAGGCCGGATCAGCAGCAGCGTTGTGAGTTCCGTGCGATTCGTCACGCGGTTCGTGAAGAAGCGATTCACAATCGGGATTTTGGAGAGGACGGGCACGCCGGTCTCGACCTCGAATTCCGCGACCTTTCGCTGCCCGCCGAGCAGAATGGTGCCCTTGTCAGGGACCGACACCGTCGTGGCGATCTGCGTGCCCTGCAGCTCAGGAAGCTGGAAGCTCGCCGTGAACGTGCTTGACCCACGGCCGACGAGGTCGCCCGCACCCGCTGCCCCCGTGAACGTGACATCACGGAAGAGCACGTTCTCGTTCAAACCGAATTGAACGGTCATCGTGACGTAGCGGCGGTCGGCGGAGATGACCGCTTCAACATCCAGCACGAAGCCCTGATACACGACGCCGACGTTCGGCTGGAAGGCACCCGCCGAATCGCCGGTGATCGGAGTCAGGCCGGAGATATACGAAATCGCCTTCGCAACCGAGATCCATGACCGTTGGCCATTGAAGAGCGTCAGGCGCGGCGCGGTCAGGACGACGTTGCGCTGATCCGCCTGGGTGGCCTTGATGAGCAGATCGACCTGAATGTCGTCGAGATAGCTGATGCCCACCGAAAGTGCGGGGGCTGCGAGGGCGGCTGCGCCGACGGGTCCCACGCCAGCAACGGCAAGCGACTCGGTGAGCGAGAGCGACTCCTGCGTCACACCAATCGGTGACCATCCGCTCTGTCGGCCGATCGGAGCGCCGACCGGGCCAGTGACGTACTGAATCTGGGTCGGATCCGTCGGATCCGGCTGACCAAACTGCGCTCCGGTCGCAACGGTGTTCGCAAACGGGTTGGTGAAGCCGTCCGCGCCGGTCGGGAAGGCGTCGAAGATGACCGGGCTCTTGAGCTGACCGTTGTTGAACGCGCTGTTGGCCGGCTGATTCCTATAGAAGAAGTCGCTGAGCTGGAAGTTCGGATCTGCGGCTTTCGCAGCCGAGTACATCTTGTCATTGGTGTTGAAGTAGAGGTCGAGGTCGATGCCGATCTGTTCGAACCACTCCAGCGACACGTTGATGAGACGGCTCTCGATATTGATCTGCAGCGCCCGGATCGTGCGAAGCGCCGTGAGCAGGCCCTCGATCTCCTGGTGGTTGCGCGGCGTGTTCGTGATGATCAGGTTGCCGTTGAGTTCCTGAAGGCTGCCGGTGTCACCGGCGTTGTCCTTCCATCCTTCGCTGTCGACCTGTTCCTGAATGATGTCGACGATCTGATCGATCAGCTCCTGACGGTCGCGCCGCTCCGGGGCGTCGCCGGGCTCGCCGAACGGGCTGCCGCCGCCTCCGCCGCCGCTGCCGCCACCTCCACCGCCCGTGCCGCCACC
>Ga0163155_10001351_pt1 | contig 29708 bp, 35 predicted proteins | sample OliLakLV19SP4G1_FD_148611 | JGI IMG/M metagenome (GOLD analysis project Ga0163155, IMG submission 148611) | Freshwater microbial mat bacterial communities from Lake Vanda, McMurdo Dry Valleys, Antarctica - Oligotrophic Lake LV.19.SP4.G1 | ecosystem: Environmental > Aquatic > Freshwater > Lake >... | reverse complement strand
TAATAGGTCTCCCCCACGCGATCAATGATCACGCCCGAACCCGGATTCACTCCATCAATCAGCACCGTCACGCCTGCCGCAATCTGCTGCACCTGATCTGCCGAGAGCGCCTGAGCAGGCTGGAATTGAACTAGCGCGATCGCGCCCGTGAAAAAGACCGTTGAAAGGGAAATAAATCGGTTCATAGGGAGTTTGGAGTTGGGAGTTTTGAGACACGTAGGGTGAGTTGAGCCTTGCGAAACGCACCATTTGATTGAAATTGATTAAAAATTTAGCTAACACACCTTTTGATTCACCCCCGCGATCGCAGGAGCAAGGCAGAGAAAAGTATCAATCGGCACCGCCCAACTAGACCGCACAATCAGCGATCGCTCTTGGGTAGCAGGCTTAGAGCCATCCACAAACACGTAGGGATCGCCCCACAGTGGATACGGGTGCAGGCTGTTGATTCCGACCACTTCGCCTTTTGCATTCAACACAGGACCGCCGCTCATCCCTTGAAAAATCAGGTTGGTATACCCAAGTTGGTAGCCGCCCACAAACGGCTGTTTGGGAATTAGAGAAACCTTGCCCGTGGATTGCAAAAAGCGATTTTGGGCGGAAGACTCATCCAGTGGGTATCCGGCTGAAATCACTAGATCATCATGAACCAGCGCATCTGAACGCCCCAGAGCCGCGATCGCATACTGGGTTTTGCTGCGAAATTGCAGGAGTGCCAAATCATTTCCACGAAAATCTACTTTTTTTAGCAAATTTGCCGGATGCGATCGCTTATCCAGTGTTTGAATCACATAGGGTTTACCAGGAGTGACCACATGCCGATTTGTCAACACCGTATACAGTTGTCCCTGCCGCCGGATCAAGATTCCCGATCCCCCATTCCGTCCTGCCTTTACCTTCACGGTAATGGCGCGGCTCAACGCCTCCAGCGTCTTAGCATCCTGACTGGGTACTAACCGAGTGGGTTTAATGGAACGAGGCAAAAGCCCAAAATCTAAGCCAGGAGGCAGCATTGCCGGATTGACAGAGGTCGAGCGGAATTCCTGTGGCAGGAAAAGTGCAAGAGCGAAAATAGTCTCGATCACGTGGGTTCTCCTAACCTACTAAGCGATCGCCAAAAAGGAGTGTGTCAAGTTTGAATTTGCCAAATCAAACACCTCCAGCAAAAAGCAGATCGCGAATCTTGCAAATCATTCAGGGCATCCCCTCATGGTCTGGAGCGAGTTTCCGCACTGGTAACCCATTACCGGTGCGGAAGGGCACGGGCAACTCAAAACAGTCTAGCGGGCTGGAACTGTTGCCCTGTGCTTCCTTTTCATTAGCGCAACGCTTGGGTGTAAGGCTTCATGTCAATGTATTCACGAGATCCACTCTCAAACAAAGGACCCGAAGCCCCGACTCGCACATCAAACAGTTGTTGAATGGTGCGAGGAGCATTTTGACCCGGTTTCAGCGTAAACAGCACCCCTTGGCAAGGTCCACCCATTTCACTAGCAACGCACACCACGGGCTGATTGTTAACAATGCCAGTGGTGACAAAGTTCAAAATCCCCTGGTTGTAAAAGCGGTTAAACCGTTGGGAAACTTCTTGGCAACGAACCGTGGGATTATATCCAGCGTGGTTGAAGGTGTGGGAAACCCAACGAATTAAAGGAACATTCCCAGTGGGAGTATTCACAAAAGTTGTGGGTGAACCTTGGGAACTTTGTCCACAGAAAAAGTAGTCTCTGTTAGAAAGCTGGATCGGTGGCGTTGGAGCGCCGCCGCAAGGGGCACCACCCGGCATCGGACCACACGCATTCGGAACACCTGGAAAAGTTGTGGTCGTGGTTGTGGTGGTAGGAACGGTTGGAACAACGGTTGTTCCGGATGAGGTAGAAGGGCTGGTGACTGTAACTCTGGGTCTTTTGGCAAAGCTGGGTTGGCTGAGGGTCAGCGCCATAGTAAACGCGATCGCTCCAACACCCAACAGCTTCAGATACGAAGTTGACTTCATGGTGATTCTCCGCAGGTTATACGTGTAATTAGAACAAGGTTCGGGGGCTAGTCAGGTAGGGAAATAGGTAATCACGCCATTGAGCGGTGTGTTTTGCCCCATCTCCGACTTGATAACCCTCGTTCTATTTATCTGAAAACCAAACTTATTTCCGGACAACTCAAGCAGGAGAAAACAAAATCCCACGACTCAAAAGCCTGGAAAAGCCGAAAACGCGCTCAATCCAGAGAAAAATCAGCCGATAAAAATTGCTGAGTTATGTGAAGCAAGAGGCAAAAAGCAAAAGGCAAGAGGCAAGAGGCAAAAAAGGAAGACGTTGCTGAATCTAAGTTAGGACTTACGCACTTGCCCCCTAAATCCCCCAATTCTGGGGGACTTTGATTTTCTTGCTCCCCCAGAATTGGGGGTTGGGGGGCGAATTCCAATTCATCTGCGTAAGTCCTGTAAATATGAAATTCGTAGGGGTAATCCCTTGTGGTTGCCCTTATCCCAGCGAAGGTAGGCACGAGGCGCTACGGCTACAAGTGAACATCATGGCTGCATTCAGCAATACCGAAAGAAGTACTCAAAACTCTTAATCCGTGTTTAGCGCACTCTTTCTTACCGTTGCCCGGTGACAATATAAGCAACGCGCCTGCCAATGTTGGTGGCATGATCTGCCATGCGCTCTAGATGCCGAATTGTTAGCACTAACAGAACAATTGGTTCTACAACGCCTTGAACATTTTTTTGCTGTGCCAATGAGTGATAGAGGGTTTCGTAGTCTAAATCCACCGCATCATCGCGCACTTTTACGGCTAGCCCTGATTCTGCATCTAGGTCAGATAAAGCTGCGAGGCTAAGCGCTAACATTGCCCGACAGCGATCGCACATCCGCTTCACCTGTTCCATATAAGCCGGGACTGGATAGGGGAACAGTAAAATTGAAATCTCGCCCAAATCTTCTGCATAGTCACCAATTCGCTCAAGGTCGCGAACCAACTGCATCATGGCACTCAACAAGCGTAGCTCTTGAGCAACAGGCGATTGCATGGCAATCAGCGTCACACAATCTTGCTCGATCTGACGATAGAACTGATCAATTTGCTCATCTTGGAGGGAAATTTGGTTAGGAGCTTCCAAATTACGTTCAAACAAAGCTTGCCGTGCTAGCCAAAAAGAGTTCTCAACTAGCGCCCCCATTCGTAAAACATCCCGCTGAATGCGCCTGATCTGTCGCTCAAACTGCACACGGGTCGAGCTTGAAGTATCCAATAGTTTGTTTACCACATGCACTTCAAAGGTCTTAACTGTAGCTTTTTAAAGCGTGGTTTGTAACCACCCTAAATTTTCATAAAGCCACCCTTGTCACTATATAAACCTTCTGCCTAAGCGATCATATCGCAGATTACATTTGGGCTTATCTCTGAACTCAAAGCATCTAAACGAAATTAAGCAAAGAGAAAACATCCTCCAATCAGGTTGAAAATGTCAGGTTTTGCGACAAATTCTTCTTCAGGTTTACGCAATGATTGATGTATTGAGGTTCGCCTAGTGCGCTATTGTAGCTAGCAGCAATTTTAGAATTGCAGTTATTTTTTGGATTCCCGTTATGTCTCAGACCACTAGCTCTCACGGATGGTTCACTCAATTGCAAAAGCAATATCCTACAGGTGCTTTGGTGACTGAACTGGTGCAAATTCATCAAGAGCGATTTATTGTCAGGGCGATCGTGCAAATTAGTGGCGTGGCGATCGCAACTAGCATGGCAGAGTCAGCTAACCTCGAAACGGCAGAAGATCAGGCGAGGCTGAGAGTTTTAGACTGGTTGGGCATCTCAGTGATCGCTAAACCGTCTCATCTTGCTGCGCCAATCGCGCCTGATCCTTTGGCAGCATCGATCGAGCGCGATCGCGTCCCCGAAGCTCCGTTTCCAAACAATTCCTCCATCTCGATCAGACAGCCAATAGACAGCGGCTTTCCAATCCAAGCATTATCGAGCTTAGATTTGGAAGCAATTGGGGTAACTCCTCCGCCATTACCTGCAATGCCAGTAGATTTAGTAGATTTATCGGTGCCGTTCTCAACAGCGCTATTTCCAGAAGATGCAATGCCTGCGGAGGAAGACAGCACGGATGAGGCTATGAATAATCCGGTGGAGGAGTATTTAGCCAGCGTGGAAGACTATGGGACAGGGTATGAAGATAGCGAACCCGAAGATTTATTATCCAAAAATGCATTACCCGAAGATCCATTCCTTGAAGATGTATTTCTTGAAGATGTATTCCCAAAAGACAGATTAATTGAAGCGGAAACGATCGCCGCGATCGCCCCCACCGATCCGATCCAGGACGATCAGCGCGAAGAGGAGCGCTTGGTTCCTTCTAACTCAGGCAAACCCAAAAAAGCGATCGCTGAAGAAAAACGAGCGCCCGACAGCATCCCCGACAGCATTTCTGATGCCAATGAGCCAGACGACCTCTCGACCCTGATCGCCCATACCGATATTGAAATGGATCGCATCGGTTGGACAAAGCAACAGGGTCGTGATTATTTGAAACGCACCTATAAAAAATCAACTCGCCAGCGCTTAGACGTTGACGAGTTGATGGATTTTTTGAATTATTTAAGAGCAGTACCCTCAGCCAATGGCATTTAAGCCGATTGAGGGCGATCGCTTAATTGTTGGCGATCGGGTGAACAGCCGACGGGCGACGGTCAATCACCTGATCGATCAAACCATAGTTTTTTGCCTCATCCGCAGACATGAAGAAGTCGCGCTCAGTATCATCTTGAATGCGCTCTAAAGATTGCCCAGTATGGTCTGCCAGCAATTCATTCAAGCGCTGCTTGTGATACAAAATTTCTTTTGCCTGAATTTCAATATCGGTCGCTTGCCCCTGCGCGCCACCTAATGGCTGGTGAATCATAATCCGAGAATTGGGCAGACTCATGCGTTTGCCCTTTTCTCCAGCACTCAGCAAAAACGCGCCCATACTAGCAGCCAATCCCATGCAAACAGTAGAAACAGCGGGACGAATTTGCTTGATGGTGTCATAAATGCCCATGCCAGCCGTCACCGACCCACCCGGAGAATTGATGTAGAGATAAATATCTTTTTCTGAATCCTCCGCTTCCAAAAACAGCAGTTGGGCGACAATCAGGTTCGCCAAGTCGGAATCAACCTGTTGCCCCAAAAACACAATCCGCTCTCTGAGAAGGCGAGAGTAGATGTCAAAAGCGCGTTCACCGCGACCGGACTGTTCAATAACGGTAGGAATCATAGCGCCTGCGTGTAGTGATTTTCTCCCATTCTACAGATTTGCTGAGGGATGTGAGGCGAGAGGTTGGATAGTTCTGAGTTCTAAGTTTTGAGTTCTGAATTTTCTTCCCTCTTCTCTCTTCCTTCTTCTCTCTTCCCTCTTCCCTCTTCCCTCTCCTAGCAAGATGCTGCATAGTGAACGAGTTGCCCTAGGCGATGACGCAGTGTTTCTAAGCCGAGCCGTTCGCTAGCAGAAATGAATAGTGCCTGAGGATGTTCTTCTTTTGCCAGCATCAGTGTGTCGCCATCGATCTGATCGATTTTGTTGAATGCCAGCAGGCTAGGACCGGGGGCGATCGCCATATCCGACAAAATCGTCATGACTGAGCGAATTTGACTTTGCCAAGCGGGATGCGATAAATCCACCAGATGGATCAGTGCCGTGGCTTCTGTCACTTCTTCAAGCGTGGCACGAAAGGCATCGACTAAGGAGGGCGGCAACTCGTGAATAAAGCCCACGGTATCGGTTAGTAAAACTGACAGTGGCTCTTGGGTGATGGCGTGAGGAACAACCATGCGGCGGGTTGTGGGATCAAGCGTGGCAAAGAGTTGGTCAGCCGTGTAAACCTCAGCATTGGTCAGCACGTTCAACAGGGTCGATTTGCCGGCGTTGGTGTAGCCCACTACGGCGATCGAGGGCACCTCTTGATGCTGACGGCGTTGGCGCATTCGGGCACGGTGGGCTTGCAGTTGGGTGACTTCTCGCTGTAGGCGCGTGATGCGTTGTTGAATCGATCGCCGCTCCGTTTCCAGCTTGGTTTCACCCGGTCCTCGTGTGCCGATGCCGCCGCCTAAACGAGACATTGCCTGTCCGCGTCCGGTTAAGCGGGGGAGACGATATTCCAATTGCGCCAGCTCGACTTGCAGTTTTCCGGCTCCCGACTGGGCACGCTGGGCGAAAATATCTAGAATTACTTCGGTGCGATCAATGACTCGTAGCCCAATTTGAGTTTCCAGGTTTCGGACTTGGGCTGGCGACAAATCGCGATCGAAGACCACTAAATTTGCGCCCACGCTTTGCACCGATCGCGCAATTTCCTGAACTTTTCCTTCTCCTACCACAGTGCGAGGGTGAGGACGAGGGCGTTTTTGAGTCAGAGTATCTAACACTTCTCCACCCGCTGTTTCAATCAGTCGCCCTAGTTCTTCTAAGCCATCTTGAAATTGCTGAGAGTGGGTCTTTTCGGTATGCAGCCCCACAATTAAGACGCGATCGTGGTCTTGATCAACCTGTTGGGCAACAAATTCACGCCGGAATTCTTCCTCAAGTCCTTCTACCAAGTCGTCGAAGTTTTGGTCAGCAATGACCTCTAGGCTCAACGCAGGAGTTACTGTCCAATTGGCTTCTGGATGCGGCACCAAATGGGCAAGGTAAGCTGCCGCAATGTAGCCTGTTGCGCCACCCCCGCGACGCTCAAATCCACTTCCAGTCAAACTCAAAATCACCAGAGCATCTAACCGCTGCATCGCCATCACGGTCAAAGTTGTCTCGCCCGGAGGCTCATTTTTCAACTGGGTCGCGATGCAACGAATGCCGCTCAGCCGCTCTGCACCATAGCGGGGCAGTTCTAGGGGTGGAATGCGGGTTTGGCGAGGGCTGCCAACGCCCACCCGAATCACTTGTCCGCGACGATTAATGTAAATACAAACAGGCTGACCCAATTCAGTGCTAACGGCGGCAAGGCGCTGAGCAAATTCGGCAGTGGTAATGCGATCGCTGGGTAATCGCTGCTGGTAAAGCTGCTGCAACTGTTTCAGCAGGCTGGTCTTGATGCCTTGAAGATTGCCGTGAATTAAGTCGATAAACTGTCTAGCCAAATGCGTCTAAGTCCTATTCTATCGATAGGAGACGAGCTAAAGCGATCGTTACGGGATGTGTTGATAAGTATTTCTGCGATCGCTAATACAAAATTCAAATCACTCTAGTTTGAAGGGTCTCTTTTTATCCACTTTTAGACTTAAAAGTAGGTAGTAGAAGCCGTTTCAAAATTTGTAGAACTTGATAGTATTTGGAGAATTATTTTAAATCGAATAAGTAATTCTGCTTATCGATTCGTTATTGGTTGATGAATATGGTTAGAATGGTTTCATAAAAGTTCACCCTCTAAAGTTGAAAAGCCGAGGGTTAGCCTCTTGACAAGGGACAAAAAGAGTCTGTCTTTATAGATACTTTGTTTAGGGGTAAGCTCAGTTATCCTAAAATTTGGATTCTGTGTAGAGCGACCATTCACACAGTGAAAAACTGTGGAACGTGCATTATCGTTTATAGTGGGCGTTCACTTTTTAAAAAGAGGTTAAAGTATTTGTGAATTGAATTAGCAAATATTTAATTGTTGAAAAAGTTTAAAGTGTTCGAGAATCGAATATGGTGATTGGAGGGCAACTGTGTTCATAAGACTTGCAGAACAACATCGTCAATTCGTCCAAGATTTGGTCATGAATCTTCAGGCTCTCGCGATCGTGCTAGAGCGAAAAGGTTACTTAGCGTCTTGCTATACCTGCGGCGGACAAATGAATAGCGCTTCGTTTATGGTGAGTTTGGCAGATAGCCATCTGATTCGCTTCTTGGTTTCCGATTATGGTATTACCTGGACAGAAATGCGTGACGATCGCGAATTGATGAAATTAGAAGGTGCAGAAGCCATTAGCCAGCTTCAAGAGTTGGCTAACTTAGTCAAGTATCAAATTAAGCCTGCTCAGTCGCGCTCAGCACTGATGACTGAAACTGTAGGCTAGAGGATTTAGCTGAGTCCTTTAATTTCGGATCTTCATTTTTTCTAAAGCAGCAGATTCCTAGACTTGTGAATCTGCTGCTTTAGCATTTTTTAAAGCAAGAACCGCGCTTTTGTTGCAGATCGAGGCTGCTTTCAAAATGCATATCTTCCATGCGATCGCGCCCAAGCCACGGTAAACTTTTCAATCGATGACGAAATTTTGCAGGCTGTTCCTCTTTAAATTTCATCACCCGCCCTTTTTACGCCGAGGTTTTTGTGCTTCTCCAATTTCTTGGACTCATTCTAGTCACGAGTATCCTACTCATTGGGCTGTATTTTCTGGCATTAGAAATTCAGTATCGCGATCGCCCTGGCAATAAATTGGTGGCGACCGTTGGACAGTGGCAGATTCAGGAGCAAGCCCCGAACCACTATCGGCTGGTGGGCGAGATGGAGTTGATTAATCGCACTGCCAAGCTCGAAATTATGGTGCCGCAGATAGGGGCAGAGGTGAAATTACTTTCGGGAGGAAGTTTGCGCGGGGTAACCACTCAAACACACGTTGTTTCGCGTCATCCCGATGAAACGGCTCGCCCGGATGATTACTGGTTTGCTTACATTGTCAAGGTCGGCAAACGGACGACGATAGAAGTGCAAATTGAGATTCACGGGGCTGACCTAAGCCAACTAAAAGCGGCGTGGGTGCAGGTGCATTACCTGACTTATGGTCCTCAAGGGCGAATCCCTAAAATACGGCATGTGGTGGTGCCGTTTCAGTTTCCCGATGCGGCAGAGTCTAAAAATTGGCGATCGACTCCAACGGCTGAAGTATTGCCCATTCGGACTCATTTATTGACGGAATTGGATAATCCTGTAGAAGTGGTGCGGCGATATGTGAGTCCCCATGCCAAACCAAGCGATGTGGTAACGATTGGGGAAAGCCCGATCGCCATCATGCAAGGGCGTTTTCGCGATCCTCAAAACATCAAGCCGGGATGGGCTGCAAAACGGCTATGTTATTTGTTTTTGCCCACTTCTAGCCTAGCGACTGCCTGCGGATTGCAAGCCCTGATTGATCAGGTGGGTGCGGTGCGGGTGCTGGCGGCATTTTTGGTAGGCGCGATCGCCAAAGTCTTTGGCAAGCCGGGAGTATTCTACCAACTAGCCGGAGAACAAGCTCGTTTGATTGACGACGTAACCGGCACTTTGCCACCCTATGATCAATTTATTGTGTTGGGACCAGAGAACCCTCAACAGGTCGTGGATCTGATTCAGCAGGAAACGGGTTTATCGGCGGCGATCGTCGATGTCAACGACTTAGGAGCGGTGAAAGTGCTAGCAGCCTCAGCGGATGTGGCGATTCCAATGCTCCAGCAAGCCTTAAAGAAAAATCCGGCAGGAAACGCCGATGAACAAACTCCTGTGGTGCTGATTCGTCCCCTTTAATCGCGATCGCCCGACCTATCTAACAGCGATCAATCTACAATTAACATCTGTCACACTGGCTAATTCGCTAAACTGGTTAGAATGTTACTGTGTCTTTCAGTTCCTTTTTGGCTGATTCAGCATTTCAACCAATGACTCAATCATTTCCTCAACCCACCGAAGTCTTAATTCGCCCCGTTCAATATGGCGACATAGAAACTGCTGATCGGCTGTGTGATGAAGTCGAAGGTGAAGAATTACAGTTTTCTATTAATCCAGATAAGCCCCTCAAGCCGCTACGCTGGTATGCCCCTTGGCGGTTTCTCAGTTTTTTGGTCAATCGCTCCCATTTGTTTGGTGCTTATGTTTTTGGGCAAGACAATAAGCTAAGAGGAATTGTAAAAATTTCTCCGTTTAACCGGACTCGCACGACTTGGCGGGTTGATCGGGTTGCCGTAGTAGATGAAGCGGTGATGGATGAAGCGGTAATGGATGAAGCGGTAACAGGTGAAAGCGCGATCGCGGTTAAAGCTCCCTCCCTTCCCTTCAACGACATCGGTTCTCATCTATTGCGCTATTGCTTTGAAACCGTTTGGGAAGCGCGGACTTGGCTGCTAGAAGTCAACGTAAACGACAATGAACTGCTAGCGCTGTATCGGCAAAATGGCTTTCAACCCCTAGCACACATTACCTATTGGGAGATTGATCCAGCCCTGCTACAAAGCCTTGCAGAACGAGAGCCAGACCTGCCCAATCTGTTGCCTGTGAGCAATGCCGATGCTCAGCTACTCTATCAACTCGATACCATGTTTATGCCGCCTTTGGTGCGGCAGGTCTTTGACCGTCATCTTTCTGATTTCAAAACTAGCTTGATTGATTCGGTGTTAAACGGGGTTAAAAACTGGGTGAATCAGTTGGAAGTGGTGAGTGGTTATATTTTTGAATCGCAGCGAAAAGCCGCGATCGGCTACTTTCAAATTCAGCTTTGTCGAGATGGTTCTCGCCCCCATCAGGCGCAGTTAACGGTCAACCCATCCTACACTTGGCTCTATCCAGAGTTAATGTCTCAAATAGCGCGGATTACCCAAGAGTTGCCCGCCCAATCGCTTCAGCTTGCTTCCTATGATTATCAACCTGAACGGGAAGAGTATTTGAAGCAACTAGGAGCCGATCGCATTGCCCACACGCTAATGATGTCGCGATCGGTTTGGCATAAAGTTCGAGAATCAAGGCTGAGTGGCTTTGAAAATCTCCAGCTTCCAGAAGTGTTGCAAGGGCTGAAACCCTCGCGTAAGCAAGCGATTCCTAGCCGAATTACGCTTCAATCAATGAGCCAAGCCCTGCAAAAATCTGAAGCTAGCCCAAAAGTTCGTTCCAATTCTGCCAAATCTGTGAAACCTAGAAATGCAATTTTGAATTTGTCTACCAAAACAGATTTTTCAGATACTCCTCCCCAAGATCCATGTTGTTAAGGGGTGATGGTTGATGCCAATCTCTGCTTTGGGTCTAGATGTTGGCAAGAAGCGGATCGGTGTCGCTGGCTGCGATGGCACTGGGCTAATCGCTTTTGGAATTGAGACGATTGAGCATCGTTCCTTTAAAACCACCCTAGAACACTTGCAATACTTAGTCACCGATCGCCAAGTGAGTGTTTTGGTGATTGGGTTGCCCTATTCCATGGATGGCAGCTTGGGATATCAGGCTCAGCAGGTGCAAAGATTTGCAACGGCGATCGCGTCGGCTCTAAACCTACCAGTGGAATATGTGGATGAACGACTAACTTCGTTTGAAGCAAAAGAGATGCTAAAGGCGGAGGGAATTCATGCCGATAGACAAAAAGGTTTGATCGATCGCAAAGCAGCGGCAATTATTCTGCAACAATGGCTAGATGAACGGCGATCGCCCAAGCATTCTGCCGCTGATTGTAACGAGAATTGAGAATTCTTTTGAAAAATTCAAGCAAAATAGACAAAGGTGAAACAGACTTTGGCAGAATGCTTCTTGGGCGCTATGCATGAGGAGGAATTTTTTCAATGGATGAGAATCAGATCGAAATGGACGCAGAAACAGTAGTTTTAACCGATGATGCTGGGCGAAAAATTGCCTGCACAGTTGAGCGATTCATTGAAGTAGAAGAGCAGGACTATGCGTTGCTAGTGCCTGTGGACGCACCTGTCGAGATCTTTGCTTGGCAGGGTGAAGCCGACGATGACGAAGAGGCAATTCCCGTTGAGAGTGAGGAAGAGATTGACAGTCTGTTTCCAATCGCAAAAGCCGTTTTGGAGGAGCAAAATCTAACTCTGAAAAGGACGGCGGTTGTATTAACAGTAGAAGGTGACTTGCCTGATTTGGAAGACGAAGACGAATTTATTGAAATCACTTCCGAAACAGACGAAGAGGATGTTGAAGAATTGCAACTCTTAGCTCGGTTTTATCGTGAGGAAAAGGAATTTGCGGTTTATGCCCCACTTGATCCATTTTTCATCTTGGCGCGGATGGATGCAAACAACCAGCCTCGCCTACTTTCGCCGGAAGAGCTAGAAAAACTTCAGCCCCTGTTGGCTGAAATCGAAGACCAGCTTTTTGATGATCTCGACTCGAACTAGGAAAATGGCGATCGCGGCTGGCATAAAGTTCGCCGCGATCGCTTTTTCTATCTCAAACTGCTGTGATCACAGCTAGGATGAATACCCTTTTTATGGCTAAACGATTTCCCAAAGGTTTACTTTTCTTCGCGATCGCCCTAGCCCTGTTAGGAACAGCAACCTGGCAAACCTGGAATTGGTGGTTGATCACAACCGCCCCTAGCGCCTCCAGTTCCGCTCAAGCGGATGCCAAACCGATTAATCTGCGCGTTGCTCCGGGCACATCCGCTCAAGAAATTGGGCAAGATTTAGCAACTCTAGGGCTAATTCGGTCAGCCAGAGCTTGGAGCCTGTGGACTCGTTGGACGACGTTTCAAGACGCGAAAGGTGGGTTTCAAGCGGGCACTTATCAACTCTCAAAAACTCAGTCTTTGCCAGAAATCGCCAACACAATTTGGTCTGGAAACGTAACGCAGCTTAGCTTCACGATTCCAGAAGGCTGGTCTATGGGTGAAATGGCGCAATACTTTGAGCAGCAAGGCTTTTTCTCCGCTAAGGACTTTTTGGCGGCGGCAGATCGCGTTTCTGTAGCCCAGTATCCTTGGTTGCCAGCCACCAGTCCAGTGCCCGGTTTTCCACGATTAGAAGGCTACCTTTTTCCAGATACTTATCAAATCGCGTCGCCCGTTCAGCCCGATGCCGTGATTCAGCAAATGCTCGATCGCTTTGAACAAGTGGCATTACCCATTTATCAGCAGCAAAAAGACAGCACATCTCTCACCTTGGCGCAATGGGTCAATTTGGCAAGCATTGTCGAAAAAGAAGCCGTAGTGCCAGAAGAGCGTAATCGAATTGCCGGCGTATTCACGAATCGTTTAAGGAAAGAGATGCCCTTGGCTTCTGATCCCACGGTTGAATATGCCTTTGGCATTAAACAAACGCCTGATCGTCCGTTGCTGTACCGCGAGGTGGAAACGCCTCATCCCTACAATACTTATGTCAATTCGGGCTTGCCCCCTGCCGCGATCGCCAGCCCTGGTAAAGCTAGCCTGGAGGCAACTCTCAACCCAGAAAACACCGATTATCTCTACTTTGTTGCCCGATATGACGGCACCCACGTCTTCAGCCGTACCCTAGCAGAGCATCAGACCGCCCAAAACGCTATTCACGATCAGCGAGATGCCACAAAATCTTCCACCCAATAAGCTTTCACACATTCTCCAATATGGGCACGCTAATATTAGCTTCTAAAATAAATTTCACACTCTAAGAATTATTTTTTGCCAAACTACTTATTTAAAACAACTTTCTATGTTTTGGAGCAAACTTCTACAGCCCAACCTGGTGATTCCGGGCACCATTCTTCAGATCACGCCCGAACTGCTGAAACTTCATCAACTTAAAGGCTTAGTCCTAGATGTGGATGAAACCTTGGTGCCGCTTCGGGCTGCTCAAATATCTGAAGAACTCTTGCCTTGGGTCAAAGAGGTGCAGCAAGTCGCAAAGCTATGGCTGGTCAGTAACAATGTGAGTGAAGCTCGCATTCGTCGCATTGGCAAATCCCTAGACTTGCCCTACATTTCGGGTGCTGCTAAACCCTCTCGGCGTAAGGTGCGAAGAGCTGTTGAGTCTATGGGCTTACCACCAGAGCAAGTGGGGATGGTGGGCGATCGCCTGTTTACCGATGTTTTGGCAGGCAACCGTCTTGGCATGTTTACCATCCTCGTGGAACCGATGATCCATCCCGATTTTGATCCTCGAAAATCGTCTTTTCACGCCTTTGAAGTCTGGCTTTCTCAAGCATTGGGTGCCTCCCTGACCACCAAATCTCTGCCTGAGAGAAACTCATAAAACTATATAGTTATTGGGCTGAAAAAACATAAAGAAAATATTATGAAATCTTTTAATCTCAAACTTTCCTGGCATTCTTGTAAAAGATTAAATAAGGTCAGCTAAATAAAGACCTTAAAAATACATTCTTATGAATACTAGATGGAGCGCTAATTCCCAATTAACAAGGGGTTGGCGCTTTATCTTATCTAAACTCCTGATCTTTTCTAGCTGCTTCATGTCCCAAACTATTGTGGTTAAAATTGGCACCTCCAGCTTGACTCAGCCAGACACGGGCAGCTTGGCATTGTCAACTATTGCAACCTTAGTAGAGACCCTGAGCCGATTGCGCCATCAAGGCTATCGAGTTGTTTTAGTCTCTTCAGGCGCAGTTGGGGTAGGCTGTGCCCGGTTGGGTTTAACAGAGCGTCCCCGAAGCATTACTTTAAAGCAAGCGGTTGCCGCTGTTGGGCAAGGGCGATTGATCCGCGTATACGATGATTTGTTTAGCGTGTTACAGCAGCCGATCGCCCAAGTATTGTTGACTCGTGGAGATTTGGTGCAGCGAAGTAGCTATATCAATGTGGAGCAGACGTTTCAGGAACTATTGCAGTTGGGCGTAATTCCCATCGTCAATGAAAACGACACGGTGGCAGTAGACGAGCTTAAGTTTGGGGACAACGACACTTTGTCGGCACTGGTGGCAAGTTTGGTCAAAGCAGATTGGCTTTTTTTGCTTACCGATGTTGACCGCTTATATTCTGCTGATCCCCGCAGCAATCCTGATGCAAAACCTATTTCGGTGGTGCATCGGCTGAATGACCTGAAGGAATTACAAGTGCAGGTGGGCGATCGCGGCTCTAGTTGGGGCACGGGCGGCATGATCACCAAAATTTCGGCAGCCAACATTGCCACAGGTGCGGGAGTGCGAACGGTGATTACCGATGGGCGATCTGCTCAAAATATTGAAAAGATTTTGCAAGGCGAAGCGATCGGCACCCAGTTTGAACCGCAGCCCCGCCCTGCCAACGCCCGTAAACGCTGGATTGCCCACGGATTAGTGCCTATGGGCAAGCTCTATTTAGATGAAGGCGCTGTCCAAGCGATTCGCCATGCTGGAAAATCTTTGCTAGCTGCCGGAATTATTCAAGTGGAGGGCGAGTTTGAAAGCCAAGATGCGATCGCCTTATGCGATCGTTCCGGCGAAGAGTTTGCGCGCGGAGTGGTGAATTACAGAACTGTGGAACTGAAAAAAATTCAAGGGCATCAATCCGATCAAATTGAACAGATTCTAGGGTACTCCTGTCCAGAAACCGTGGTTCATAGATAATCTGGCATTAATCACTGAGCCTTAAATGATGGCATTGCCCTTTGAGAAGCGCGATCGGGCACTGCCATTCTTTAGAAGACCTGACGTGCAACTAAAGTCAGCCTAGTCTAGAGGAAGGGAACTACAACCCCCAGCCCTTTCTCCTGGTGGAGAAGGGGAAACGAATAGGTCAAAATCCCTTTCCCGCTCTGGGAGAGAGATTTAGGGTGTAGCTTGCTTCCCGCAAGGTGGGCGATCGGGAAAGTTGGACATTGCATTAGAAGGATGACTGCACTAAAGCTTTACGACGATTGCTGGAATAACCATTTGCTGGCGGCGGCGCATTGGGAGTGAGACTTTCCAAACTTAGGCGATAACCCACGTTCCGAACGGTCTGAATTAAGTTGGGCTGACGTGGATCAGTTTCCACCTTTTTTCGCAATGATAATACGTGGGTGTCAACTGTGCGAGGGTTATCAATCGCATCAGGCCAAGCTCGGCGCAGCAATTCTGAGCGACTCAGCGGTAAACCTTCCGCTTGTGCTAACACGTATAAAAGACTAAATTCTTGAGGAGTTAGATCAATTACTTCGTCTCTAAATAGAACCCGGCGATGAACCAAATCAATTTTCAGGTCGCCACAATCTAATGAAATAGGCGGTGGCGGCGCAATTCGGCGACGGGTTAAAGCCTCTACCCGCGCCAGAAATTCCTGCATTCCAAACGGTTTAGTTAAATAATCATCTGCACCCGCCCGTAGACCTTCCACAATGTCGGCTTCGGCATTTCGAGCGGATAGCATCAAAATTAAGGACTGCTGTTGCCTTAACCAACGACAAAACTCAACCCCATCTCCATCGGGCAATTCAGAATCTAAAATCACCAAACCGGGCTGGCGATGCTGAAATACATCCATCGCTTGGCGAATATCAGCAGATTGATAAACCGTTGAACCAGCCTGCTGCAAATGCCACCCCAGCAGCGATCGCAGGTGGGGGTTTCCTTCAACAATCTGGATACAAAAAGCTACCACTCAGTCTCGATTTCCTTCCGATTGGTGTCCTTAATGTAACAGAGACGATTACTCAGATTTGTAATCAGCGTTACTCAAGCGGATGCGCCTTTCTATCCTGATACATGCTAAAAAATCTTTCTAACGGCTTAATCAAAAAGCCATAAGAACTTGATTCATTAAAGTTAAGATAGAGTTATTAAACTGGATTAGACGATCACACAATAGGAATCAGCTTAATCTCATTTAGTGGGAAGACAGCAATTAACTGCTCTCATAAAGGCGCTTTTCACACCACACTATGTTGCAAGACACTTTAACAATCCGGTATTACCAACGGTTAACTGACGCTCTAGTTGACCTGTGGAGCCGAGGCTATCGATTTGACGATCTACGGCTATATCTTGATGGTTACCTTGCCGCATTGAGGCACGCCAATACTCTTGAGGCGTATCTGATTCATCGATTAGAAGAAGAAGTTACTCGCTATCTCTACGATGTTTCTAACTTTGAAAAACCAGAGCCAGAAGTTGAGCGCGGCTACTACTGAATAGCAAAAAAATCCCCTTTGTCAAGCTAAACAAAGGGGATTTTTGTGATGAAATGCGATTAGCGATCGCTGTCTTCCAATCGCGATCGTCAAGATGCCATTGCCACTTCTACAATCTGCTGCAATTCACCTTTTTGGTAAAGCTCAATCAGGATGTCAGAACCTCCGACAAACTCCCCATTCACATACACTTGAGGAATAGTGGGCCAACTAGAAAATTCTTTGATTCCATCTCGAATTTCAGAGTCTGCTAACACATCAATCGTTTCAAACGGAACGCCCAAAACGTTGAGAATTTGAACGACGTTGTTTGAAAAACCACACTGGGGCATAAGTTTATTCCCCTTCATAAAAACCATCACCTTATTGTCTTTGAGCAAGCTGTCAATCCGTGCTTTAGTTACTGGAGTCATAAATTTACTTAGGTAATGGGTTATTGACTATCAAACGCTGAATATTTGGATGATCCACTGAGCTAAACAGCTTGCTTAGAAGATTCCCATGCTTGAGGTGTGTAGGTTTTAACCGCCATCGCATGAATCGCTCCACTCAACATTTCAGTTTGAATGGCATTGTAGACAAGCTGATGCTGTTGAACCAGCCGCTTTCCCTCAAACACTGGAGATACCACAATCACTTCATAGTGTTCGCCATCGCTTGTCAAAACCTGAACCTGAGCATCTGGGATCTCAACCTTAATCATGGCTTCAACCTGATCGGGGCTAACCATTGACCCTCCTTATCTTGTTGAGTGACTTAATTTACTATTTTAACGATTTAGTTGAACGATTTGAACTTAATCTTTTGAACTTAATCTGATGTGTTTACTTCAGGTTTTGCTTAAAATCCTCCAAAGCCGAAAGCGAGAAAGCAAAAGTTACCAGTTAAAAGCAGCAAGTTAGAAGCAGTTTGATGCTTAACAGTCACTTGTTTTGCAGAGGTTTGGCAGAGGTAGGAGCGGGTGCAGCGCTATCGGCACGCGGTCGAGGAAAAGGAGAATCTACAAAGCCAAGTTCAAAAAGCTGCTGGTAAGCCTTTTTACCGAGATCACGAGTGGGCTGTTGGCTCCGAATAATTTGCACAAGCAAGGGAACCGCTAGCTCTGATTGGTTTTGAGCGCGATGCACTAAGGCTAGTTGATAGGTTGAGTTGTCTCGCATTTCAGCGGTTTCTAATGCTTTGCGGCGGTGCCCATCCGCGATGCGGTTATCGATTCCAGAAAAACTGCCTGCTAGCTCTTGATAAAAGTTGGAGAGTTGGTTAAAAACTTGACGTGCTTCCTGAAACTTTTTCAGCGCTAGAGGATAATTTTGGGAAGAAACGGCACCGTTTGCTTCTTGCATCAGCTTTGTGCCGCCTTGCAAGCTGAGAATCCCAGTTTCTTGGCTGGTAGGGCTGACAACGTTGGGAGCATTGGGATCAATGGGTCTTGCCTGGTTTGGACCGGTTGGCAATTCCTGCGCCGATAAAGTTTCGGGCTTGAAGACGCTGGAAGCAACCAGAATCGACAAGGATGCCAAACTAGCAATATGAAGGAAACGACGCATTCCAGAAGATTTCATGAGGCAACGTTGTTAAAGGAAACGGGAACTAGTTGAACTTATGTATATTACCACTGCAACTTGTCATGCGTCGAAGTACCTATTGTTATTGTTGAGATGAAATTGTAGAACTTACGCACTCGCCCCTAAATTCCCCAATTCTGGGGGACTTTGATCTCTAACGCTCCCAAAATTGGGGGTTGGGGGGCAAATTTCGGTTGATTTGCGTGAGTCCTAGTTTAGATTGCTTGAGCTTATACTGTGCTTTGGACAATATCGATCGGTAGTAACAGCGATCGCGCAGCACGAGAGATAGCACGAGAAATCAATGACGAACGACCAAAAGAAAAAATTAGAAACTCAACTGTGGAATATTGCCGACTCGCTCCGGGGCAAGATGAACGCCGATGAGTTTAGGATTTATTGTTTAGGGTTTATTTTTTATAAATACCTGTCGGAGCGTCAGCATCTTTACGCCAATGAGATTTTGGCTGAGGATGGGATTAATTTTCTAGAAATTGATGAGTCGTCGGCAGAGAGGCAGGAGTATTTGGCGGCGATCGCGGAGGAGGCGATCGCGGAGTTGGGTTATTTTCTCAAGCCATCGGAATTGTTTAGTGCTTTGGCAGAGCGAGCATTGGGGGCGAAAAAAGCTCACGAAGAAAATTTAGCCGATGAGGATTTTGAGTCGTCCAATTTTATTTTGGATGATCTGACCCAGGTGCTAAACAGCATTGAGCGATCGACGATGGGTAAGGAGAGTGAGGAAGATTTTGATCACTTGTTTGAGGATTTGGATCTAACTTCGACCAAGTTGGGTCGGACTCCGAAAGCGAAGAATGCCTTAATTGCCAAGATTTTAGTGCATCTGGATAAGATCGATTTTCGGTTGGGAGATACCGAAAATCGACGTGCTGGGCGATGCCTATGAGTATTTGATTGGGCAGTTTGCCAGCGGTGCCGGGAAAAAGGCGGGGGAGTTTTACACGCCGCAGCAGGTTTCTAAGGTGTTGGTGAAGCTGGTGACGACGGGGAAGGAGCGGCTGAAGTCGGTTTATGACCCTACGTGTGGGTCGGGTTCTCTGCTGCTGCGGGTGGCGCGGGAAGTGAAATCTGTTGAGGATTTTTATGGGCAGGAGATGAACCGCACGACCTATAACCTGGCGCGGATGAACATGATTTTGCATGGGGTGCATTATCGTAATTTTGATCTCAGGCAAGAGGATACGCTGGAACATCCGCAGCATGAGGGAATGCGGTTTGAGGCAGTGGTGGCAAATCCGCCGTTTTCGGCGCAGTGGAGTGCCAATAAGCTGTTTGAGTCAGACGATCGCTTTAGTCAATATGGTCGGCTAGCGCCCTCTTCTAAGGCTGATTTTGCCTTTGTGCAGCACATGCTGCATCACCTGGATGAAAACGGCACGATGGCGGTGGTGTTGCCGCACGGGGTTTTGTTTCGCGGGGCGGCAGAGGGGCAGATTCGCCAGTATCTCATCAAAGAGCGGAATTGGCTGGACGCGGTGATTGGGTTGCCTGCCAATATTTTTTATGGCACGAGCATCCCCACTTGCATTCTGGTGTTGAAGAAGTGTCGAGAGCAGCCGGAAGATGTGTTGTTTATTGATGCCAGTGCCTATTTTGAGAAGGCAAAGAATCAGAATTTTTTGCGAGACGAGCATGTTGACAAAATTATTGCTACTTATCGCCAACGGCTAGAGGAGGAAAAGTATAGCTATTGCGCCCCGTTGGCGGAAATTGAGGAAAACGATTTTAATTTGAATATTCCGCGCTATGTGGATACGTTTGAGGAAGAAGAGGCGATCGATTTGGCGGCAGTGGCGTTGGAGTTACGGCAGATCGATCGCGATATGGTGGGGGTTGATGCGACGGTCAAGGGTTTTTGTGAGGAGTTGGGGATTGAGGTGCCGTTTTAGCGAATGGAGAATGGGACAATAGACGACTTATTAACTAAACAGGACGACTATTCAGGGCGATGGAAACAATCAAAACCCGTACCAACCAGCGGGAGGAAAATAGGATGACAATAAAGCAGTCTTTGGTGAGTACTAGAGGCAATCAACTGTATGAGAAATTCATTCAAAAACTAATGGTTTTAGGTCAACAGGAAGGATTTTCACTAACTTCTTTAATCAACAATTATTTGATGATGAATGATCAACTTAAATTAGAGAAGATAGACAGGTTAAAAGGTTGGTTAGATGGCTTTAGACCTTTTGAACCCGCGATTGTTGCTGAACTTAAAAAGCTCTATGATGTTCGATTTACTTATCATTCTAATGCCATTGAAGGAAATACTTTAACCCAAAGTGAAACTGAGTTAGTTTTAACGAAAGGCATTACGATTGGAGGTAAAACGCTCGATGAACATTTGGAAGTGATTGGGCATAAAGATGCGATTGACTATATTGAGAATTTAGCCCAAAAAGATACGGAGATTAATGAGTGGAAAATCAAACAGATTCACAATTTGATTCTCCGAAAAATCAATCCTGAGGAGGCAGGTAGTTATCGGACGCTGGATGTGATAGCAGCCGGAACGAATTACCGTTATCCTGCCCATTATTTACTATCCCAATTAATGGGCGACTTTGCGCTCTGGCTTCATTCAGAAGCTGCTTTAAAACTCCATCCGATCGCATATGCGACGATCGCTCATTATCGGTTTGTTTCGATCCATCCTTTTCGTGATGGCAATGGTCGAACAGCTAGATTATTAATGAATTTACTCTTAATTCACGCGGGCTATCCCATTGTGGTAATCAACAACCAAATCCGCAATGATTATATTAATGCTTTGGCATACGGGCAACAAAACCAAGATGATTTGAGTCGGTTTTTTGACTTGGTTTGTGATGCTACGATCGCTTCACTTGTGGAAACTTTAAGGTTGGTCGTGACAGCAGCTAGCAGCCGAGAAAAGGGGCAGGCTTTTTATCAGGAAATTACTGATTTTCTCGATCGCGTTGGAGTTACGGCAGATCGATCGCGAGATGGTGGAGATTGATGCGACGATCAAGGGTTTTTGTGACGAGTTGGGGATTGATGCGCCGTTTTAGAGGATGGGAAAATCGGTTTTGCTGAACTAAAAATCATGCTCAAGGAGATTAATCGCTGTGAATATAACCCTAACTCCAGACCAAGAAAGATTGATTCAAGCAAAAATCGTAGCGGGCAAATATCAGTCTACGCAGCAAGTTATCGAGATTGCCCTTCGTTTGTTTGAAGAATACGAACGTGCAGATACGGAGTGGAGTTTGTCCGTTGGGGAAAAAATTCAGGCGGCTGTCGCTATTTCAGAAGAAGCGCCTCCGATCGACGGGGAGAGTTTTGTGGATGGCATCTTACAGCGATTCAAAGGTGAATAAATGGCGCGCTATGTCATTAACATATTAGCCAGTCGAGATCTGAATGATATTTCTGAATATTTTGCTTCTAATAATGTTCGTTCTGGTGAAAGGTTCTTTGAAGATTTTAACCGTAAGTGTAAGCAGCTAGTTTCATTTCCCCAGAGTGGCAAAGCTTATGAGTCTATCTATCCCAATCTCAAAGGTGTTCCCTTAAATGGATATATCGTCTTTTATCGGATTGTTGAGGATGGGATCGAAATTCTGAGGGTTGTCAGTGGTCGTCGGGCTTTGCCTTCTGTTTTTCAAGAAGATTAAGAAAATGATTAGGGAATGGGGAATGGGGAAGAAGTTAAACAAAAATATGTCTGAGTTGCGGTTTCCTGAGTTTGATGTTGATTGGAAAGAATACAAACTTCCTCAACTATTTTCCATCTCTGCGGGAGGAGATATTGATATAAATAAAGTTAAAGCAGAACCAGACAATATTTATAAATATCCTGATATATGCCAATGCAGAAAAAATAAGGGTTTATATGGGTATTCAAACGAGTATAAAGTCGAACCTAATGTAATTATTATTGCAGGTCGTGGCGTAAATATTGGAATAGCTCATGCTAGAGATCATCGTTTTTATCCAATTGTCAGGCTTTTAGTCCTTAAGCCTAAAACGGGGTTAAACATTGATTTCTTTGAATATCAAATTAATAGAATGAATGTTTTTGTCGAGAGTACAGGAGTTCCTCAGCTTACAGCCCCTCAAGTTTCATCATACAAAATCTTTTCAACATCGATCGCCGAACAAGAAAAGATTGCTAGTTTTTTGGGGGCTGTAGATACACGACTAACCCAACTCCGTCGCAAACGCGATCGCTTACAAACCTATAAACGGGGCGTAATGCAAAAAATATTCTCTCAAGAAATTCGGTTTAAAGATGCGATCGATTCAGATTTTCCTGATTGGGAAGAGAAGACGTTAGAGGAAGTAGTAAATTTTTCCAAAGGAAAAAGTATATCAAAAGATGATTTAGTTGAATCTGGTTTGTTAAAATGTATTAGATACGCAGAACTTTATACGCTTTACGATGAAGTAATTGATCATGTTATTTCTTCTACTAATTTAGAGCCAGATAACTTAGTTTTAAGCGTGGAAAATGATGTAATTATTCCAGCTTCAGGAGAATCAGCAATTGACATAGCTAAAGCCGCTTGTGTGAAAATAAATGGAGTTGCATTAGGAGGTGATTTGAATATCCTTAGAACTGTAATTAATGGAATATTTTTAGCGCACTACTTAAATCACTATAAAAAGCAGAGATAGCTAGTACAAGAGGGCGGAAATACGCCGACTGTTCTGCAAGCTGAAAGCCTCGCAGAACAGTCTCACTAATGGGTAGCTAAACTTACACCCGCGACTACTAGTAGGACTTCGCAAAAGCTTAGAAGAATTTGAACAAGGCAAAGGCATCCCCCTCGATCGCGCCTTTCAACACCTTCAAGAAAAGCATGACCTACCAGATTGAGATATCGCCCACTGCAATCCAAGACATAGAAAACGTCCTAGAGTGGCTCAAGGTCAACGCCCCCGCACTCTCCTACCGCTGGGCGAGAGGGTGCTACGAAACAATGCTCAAACTAGAAAACTTTCCCAATCGCTGCCCCTTAGCCCCAGAAAGCCAATATCTAGAGATAGACGTGAGACAACTTGCTATATGCAAAAAAGTACCGAATTTTGTTTAGCACCATAGAAACCGATGACGAAAATAATGGAATTGTGCAAATTTATCGAGTTCGCCACAGTTCCCAACCAAACCTTGAAACACTAGGTCAGCTTCTAAACGAGGAAGAAGAAACCTAAACCCATTCAATTCATCACCAAAATTAATCGCGGCACAATCACCATTCCCCAAGAATACTCTGGAGACATTCAAGAAGAACTAGAAGTAGAAGTCATCATTAAGCCTAAACCCAAGCAGCGCCTAATGGATCGCCTTGCCCAAAACCCCATTCAAGCCGAAGGATGGCGGAATCTAACCAGACAAATTCATGACAGAGACAAACAAGGAGATACAACTGTGCTAAACCTCCAAATCACAAAAGATCAAGCCTTTTCCCTCATCGATCAACTTTCACCCGCAGAACAAGACGAAATCCTGAAACACCTATTACTAAAGCCTTGGTCTAATTGGCTAGAACTTACAAACGATGCCCCAGACAAAGCCCGACAAGTTGCCTCTGAGCGGGGCAAAAATTGGGACATCATGACCGAAGACGAACAAGAAAACTTTATCGACGAGCTAGTACACGAAGCTTAGTGAATGAAAAAACGAGCCGTCTTTGATACCAATATTCTGATATCAGCCGTTTTATCCCCGAATAGCAAACCCTTCCAATGTACAGCTCTCGCCAAGCGGGAAATTATTATCTCGATCATCTGTAGAGAAATATTGCAAGAATTTGAAGAAAAACTAATTCACAAATTACGGTTTGAACCTGAAAGAGTTGAGAAAATTATTGCTGAAATATTAGACTATTCTGAGCTAGTAATGCTAGGAGAAATCCCTAAAGTAATCATTGCCGATCCTGACGACGATTGTATCGTTGAAACCGCAATTTTTGGTTAAGCCAATTATATTATTTCAGGCGACAAACACCTACTTAACTTAAAGCAATATCGAGAGATTTCTATTCTAACTGCTGCCGATTTTTTAGCAAGTTTCACCTGATTTTTTAACGGCGATCGACCGAAAGATTGAAGCAGTTGCCTAGTAACGCGATCGCACTGAACAATTCAAGTAAGGCTTACTCCAAAAAATATTTGTTTAGTTTGTTAAAAACAATTCAGTTCCCTTGAGGTGAAATCATGCGAATCATCGAAACCACAGCCAATATCACAGACGATCATTTATTAAGCCTTCAGCTACCCGAAGACATCAAAGCCGGACACTATCAAATCGCCATCATTATCAACTCCCAACCCGAACCCAACCCGCCGCACCATCAACTCAACCAACTAGCAGGCAAAATTAAAGCCTTTCAAAACATTGACCCAGCAGCTTGGCAACAGCAAATTAGAGGCGACTGGGATGAAACTCGACTATCTAATTGATACTAATATTTTGGTTTCACTTTGACTGCCAGCATCGCAGAAAAAACAATCCAACTACGCCGTCAATATCGACTCAAAACTCCTGACGCGATCGTGGTAGCCAGCGCCTGGGAATGTGAAGCCATCCTACTCAGTAATGATAGACAATTAGCTCAAATCAACGAAATACAAATTCTTGCCCTAGAAACTAAAAAATCTTAGATACTAGATTTTATGACTCTCGATGACTTGACCCCAGCCACAAAAGAAAAAATCAAAGCGATCGCCGCCAAACATGGAGCCTTCAACGTGCGGGTATTTGGTTCCGTTGCCAGCGGACAAGCCGATCAAAACAGTGACTTAGATTTGCTAGTAGACTACGATCTGGACAAAATTAGCCCGTGGTTTCCCGTGCGCCTCATCCGAGATCTCGAAAACCTGCTAGGCATCAAAGTCGATGTTGTCACCTCCGCAGGACTAAAAGACAGAATCCGCGACGAAGTTTTACAGGAATCGTTAAGCCTATGAGAAACGACAGAGAGCGTCTACGAGATATTCAAGAAGCTATTAACAAAATTGAAAAGTACGCAGTTCAAGGAAAAGAAGAATTTTTTGCCAATGAACTGATCCAAAGTTGGATACTCTTACAACTGCAAATTATTGGTGAAGCAGCGCGATCGATGAACCCCCAAACCCATGAACAATATACAGAAATTAGCTAGCGAGATATTATCGACTTTCGCAACTTATTAGTTCATGAATATTTCAGAGTCGATCTAAACATTATCTGGAAAATAGTCGAGCAAGAATTACCAACTCTCAAACAGCAAGTTAACTCAATTCTAGGATAATTAACTAGGAGTCCACTAAACTATGATCGTATCAAAAGAAGATCTCCCACAGCTTACCCCAGAAGAGTATTTCGTCTGGGAAGAAAAGCAGCTAGAAAAGCATGAGTATATTGACGGTGAAGTCTATGCCATGAGCGGCGGCAGCGTAAATCATGGTCGCATTGCCATCCGATTTACTGCCATGTTTGATACGCATTTAGAGAATAGCGGTTGTATCACTGGCAATTCTGACATCAAGGTTAATATTGCCGAAGCCAATAACTACACCTATCCCGACGCTAGCGTCACCTGCGATGATCGAGATAAAAACACTGCCAACTATTTTACGTATCCCTGTTTAATTGTTGAAGTTTTGTCACGTAGCACTGAAGCATACGATCGCGGCGGCAAGTTTAGACTGTATCGAAATAACCCGATTTTACGAGATTATTTGTTAGTCAGTTCTACCAGTATCGAGATAGATTTGTATCGCAAAAATGATGCGGGTGAATGGGTGATTATTAACTACAAAGAAGGCGAAACCGTAGAACTGAAAAGTATTAATCTAAGCTTCCCAATTGAACAAGTCTATCGCGGTCTTGTTCTCACGCCAGAATCTGAATAGACCCCATCATTGATCCGCCCGGAGAATAACCATGCTAACCCTCGAAATGGCGATCGAAAAATTCCGACAACTCCCCCCGGAACAACGCAATAAAGCGATCGAATTTATTGAACGCTTAGAAATTCAATCTAGTCATCAGCAACACACATTCAAAGCAATAGAGAACTCCGAAGTTTCCTTCGCAGAAGCAGCTAAAGAATTTATTGGCTGTCTCGATAGCGACTTAGAAGATCTTTCCCACAATCCCCAATACTTAGAAGGATTTGGGAAATAGCGACTTTAAAATCTATCGCAAGCACCGTCACAAAAACATTCCTGTCATTATGCCGGACGATAACTAAGCGATGACTCAATCTGAAGCCGAACTAGAGCAAAACTTGAGCGATCGCCTGATGGTGCTAGGCTACGAACCCGTTAACATCAGCAACGCCGCAGCCCTCAACGCCAACCTCAAAACCCAACTCGAAAAACATAACCAGATCAACCTCAGCAACGAGGAATTTAAGCGAGTCCTCAACCACCTCGATAAAGGCAACGTCTTCGATCGCGCCAAACGCCTGCGAGACAAAATGGAACTCAGCCGCGACGACGGCACTACCGTTTACCTAGAATTCCTCAACACCGAACATTGGTGTCAAAATCAATACCAAGTCACCCACCAGATCACCCAGCAGGGCAACTACAAAAACCGCTACGACGTAACCCTGCTGATCAACGGCTTGCCCCTCGTCCAAATCGAACCCAAACGCCGAGGACTAGAGCTTAAAGAAGCATTCAACCAAATCAACCGCTACCAACGCCATTCCTACGGCGCAGATAATGGACTATTCCAATATGTCCAAATTTTCGTCATCTCCAACGGGGTCAACACCCGCTACTACGCCAACAATCGCAAACAAGAATATAAACAAACCCTCTTCTGGGCAGACTCAGACAACACCCTAATCACCCAACTGGAAGACTTCACCGATCGCTTTCTGGAGAAATGCCACGTCTCCAAAATGATCTGTAAATACATCGTCCTGCACGAATCCGACAAAGTGCTGATGGTGCTGCGTCCCTACTAATACTATGCAGTCGAAGCCATGATCGAGCGAGTGAAGAACACCGATAAAAACGGCTATATCTGGCACACCACCGGATCAGGAAAAACCCTAACCAGCTTCAGGTAATGTTCTAGACCTGTTGTTTGAATTCCGTAGGGAGGTTACATGTAACCTCCCTACGGAATGACACCCACATATCTGTAACATTACCGTTTATCCTCATCGGCAATGGGCTGTAATGGGACAAGATGGCGAGCTAGATTACTGGGCTGTGACCTTTTGCTCGGCAATATTCCAGTAGGTCAGCCCCAACGCTGTATATTTCACATTTTCAATCCGGTTTCGCACGGCTGCCATTGCCTTTTGGTTTGCCAGGTAAATAAACGGCAAGTTTTCTTGAGTAATTTGCTGAGTTTTGGCGTAAATTTCTTTGCGTTTGGCTTCGTCTAGCTCTTGCGCTCCTTGCACATAGAGCCGTCCGATTTCTTTCTCCCAGTCAGCCACCTGTCGTCCAATCACAGGCGGGCTTCCCGGTGTAGATCCTTGATTGAAACTATGGGAACCGCCATCTGGATTCCACACATTAAAGCCATCGTTGGGTTCAATGCCGCCTGTGAGTCCCAGCATGATGCATTCCCAATCAAGGGAAGTATCCAGCTTTTCGACTACCGTGCCGAAAGAAATGGGGGCAAAATCAATCTGCATTCCGATCGCGGCGAGATCTTGCTTAACTTGGGCACCGATCGCCACCCGCAGTTTGTTTTCCGTATTGGTGATCATATTAAAACGCACCCGATTGCCATCGGCATCCAATAGCTGTTGCTGCGGGTCATACTTAAACCCCGCTTGAAGCAGCAGTTCTTTGGCTTTTTGAGGGTTGTAATCGTAGGTCTTCAGCCCCTCTTCTGGCGAAAGATAGAAAGGGCTTTGAACTGAAATCGGCGAGTTCTGCGGGTTTGCCAATCCGCGAAACACATTGTTAATCAGTTTGTCTCGGTTGATTGCATGGGCGACTGCCTGCCGAAATTCTTTGGTGTTAAACCAGCGCGACTTAATCGGATCAACCAAGGGCGTTCCGTCTTGGCGACGACCGGTATTTAGATTAAACATCGTGTAGAGGGTGCCAGTTCTTAAACCACCCTGCTGAATTTGAAAGTTGCCGCGCTTTTCTTCTTGCTTCAATAGAGAAAAGTCTTCGGGACGGAGGGAGCTTAAGCCGCCCAACTGATCGAGGTCGCCTGACCGAAAGCGGAGAGATTCGGTGTCGGTGGACTCCACAATCTGCATGACGATTCGTTCAAGGCGAGGTAATGGTTGCCCCTGGCTATCTTTGCGCCAATAGTTAGGATTACGCCGAAACACATAGCGCTGGCTAGGAGTATAGCTTTCTAGCTTGAAGGGTCCGCTAACGACCAGTTCTTTTGGATCGGTATTAGTGCCCCAAGTAGAGAGAAATTTTGGTTTACCTTCTTCGTCGTTGGTAAAAACAGATTCGCGCAGGGCGTGTTCCGGCAAAATGCCCATGCCCAACACCCGCAGAAAGGGCGCAAAGGGTTCAGGTGTAGTGAATTCTACACGCCGCTGATCCACTTTACGCACGGATGGAAATTTGCCATCTTTACCAATCCGGAGCAGATCGCGGAGGTCGGTGGGAATCTTTTCATTAAGATACACATCTCGGTAAGTGAAAATTACGTCATCCACGGTGAGGGGCTGTCCATCCGACCATTTCAGCCCGTCCCGCAGGGTGAAAGTGACGCGCTGTTTGTCAGAAGAGATTTCCCAAGATTCGGCAAGGGCTGGCTCAATTTTGGAGGTTTCGCCATTTTTACTAATCAAACCTTCGGAGGTATAAAGAAAAATGTTGGGGAACTCGCCATTAAAGGCAGGATTGAAGGTTTTAAAGTCGCCTAGGGTGCTGATCACAAGCTGAGAAACCTGTGCGGCTTCAGTTTTAAAGATTGCTTGGCTACATGCGTTGAGGGCGATCGCGCAGACTAACCCTAAAACCACCAGCACCCATCGATTTAAATTTGGGATGCGTATGTTCATTATTTAAGGGTTTCCAATAAAACCACGGCATAGGCGGCAATTCCTTCTTCTCGTCCGGTCGCATCCAGGGTTTCATTGGTGGTGGCTTTGATGCCGACCTGATCAGGTTGGAGTTTGAGGATACTAGAGAGGCGATCGCGCATTTTTTCAATGTGAGGCTTCAGTTTGGGGCGCTCTGCCACGATCACTGAGTCAATGTTGCCAATTTGCCAGCCGCGATCGTGAATCAGTTGATCGACCTGTTCTAGCAACTGCAAGCTATCTGCCCCTTCCCATTTTGGGTCAGTCGGCGGAAAGTAATGCCCAATATCACCCAAACTGAGCGCCCCTAACATCGCATCCATAATGGCATGGGTCAAAACATCGGCATCGCTATGTCCCAACAATCCTAACGAATGTTCCAGCTTTACCCCACCCAAAATCAAGGCGCGATCGGGCA
>Ga0163155_10001347_pt1 | contig 29779 bp, 32 predicted proteins | sample OliLakLV19SP4G1_FD_148611 | JGI IMG/M metagenome (GOLD analysis project Ga0163155, IMG submission 148611) | Freshwater microbial mat bacterial communities from Lake Vanda, McMurdo Dry Valleys, Antarctica - Oligotrophic Lake LV.19.SP4.G1 | ecosystem: Environmental > Aquatic > Freshwater > Lake >... | reverse complement strand
CGTGTTCTTTGGCTTGAGCGACGTGGCTTTCCAGATCGCGGCGGTAGAGGAGGCCGCCGTGAACTTTCGGGTGCAGCGTTTTGACGCGGCCGTCCATGATCTCCGGAAAGCCGGTGATTTCGCTGATGTCCTTCACTTTCAAACCCGCTTCGCGCAGCGCTTTGGCGGTGCCTCCGGTTGAGACCAGTTCCACGCCCAGCGCGGCGAGACCAGCGGCGAAATCGGCAATGCCTGTTTTGTCGGAGACGGAAATGAGCGCGCGTGTAATCTTCAAAGACATCGATTTCTCCATGTACGGCAGGGGTTAGGGGTCCAGGACTCCAAATTCAGGGGATGACCCCTGACCCCTCGCCCCTGTCCCCTATTGTCCGGTGAACTTCAGGAACAGGATCAGTGTGAACAGCACGAACATGAGGCCGGCGGCCAGGAATGCGGCCCACATGTATTTGCGCATGCTCTCGACTTCTTCGCGCAGCAATTCCACTTCGGTCTTGGCGCGTTGCGCGCGGACCTGTTCGATTTTAAAGGCGCGGATGATTGTCGACTTACCGGCGTCGAGCCGTTCAACGGTGGGGTCGTGCCCCATCTTAACCAGTTCGAGGTCTTCGAACATCTGATCGGTGTCCGAGTAGCGGTCGTTGGGATCCTTGGCCATCATGCGTTCAAGGATCTGCACGACAGCGTCGGGAATTTTGCTGTTGATCGTGCGCGGATCGGGCAGATCGGCCTTGATGTGCTGGCGCATCACCGAACTGCCGGAGCCCTCATACGGCGGCTTGCCGGTGACCATGTGATAGAGCGAGCAGCCCAGAGAATACTGATCGGAGCGCCAGTCGATGGTTTCAAGGCCCATGGCCTGTTCAGGGGAGATGTAATCGGGCGTGCCGAGGACTTCGCCTTCGGTGGCGATCATGGGATCGAGCTTGGATTTAACGAAGCCGAAGTCGCCAAGTTTCACGACGCCCTTGCGCGTCACCATCATGTTGCCGGGCTTGATGTCGCGGTGGACGATGTCGAAGTTCTTGATGTACGAAATCGAGCGCAGCACCTGCATGATGAAATCCACGGCCTTGGCGTTTTCAAGCGCGCCGTCGCGTTCGATCATGTCTTCGATGGTTTCGCCGTCGACAAATTCCATCGAGAAATAATAAATGCCGCGGTCCCGGCCGACGTCGTAGACCTGAATCAGATTCTGATGGCTGAGGCGGCCGGCGAGGCGAGCTTCAAGCAGGAAGCGCTTCTTGAATTCTTCGTCGGTGAGCCATTTTTTATGGAGGACTTTGAGGGCGACATCGCGCGACATGGAAATCTGGCGCGCCTTGTACACGGTGCCCAGTCCGCCGTCGCCAATCTTGCCGATAATCTCGTAATTGCCGATGCGAAGAGGATCGCCCTTCTCTTCATCGCGGCTCATGCGGCCCAGCGCGGTTTTCACCGCACGGACCTCTTCCTCGCTCATGAAGCCCTTGGCAATCATGATGGATTCAACGGGATCCGGATCGCGATCTTCTTTCCGGGAATCCTCTTGAACGGTGAGGCAATCCCGCACCTGCGTTTCCGTTACCAGCCCGTTTTCAACCGCTAGTTGTTCGAATGTTTTTGGACCCTTACGGGGCATTTTTTATCACTCGTGCTGTACCTTAACAGTACAGCAACCCTCCATCATACGCCACTCGATTGAAAGCTGCGCCGAATGCATAAGGCCGCTCATGTGCCGCTCACCGCAAGGATTGCAGGCGATCCTGCGGATGACTCACGGTTTGCGGTCCTGATCCCGGTCGTTCCTAGTCTTGTCGCGTCCGCGTTTATCGTCATTCAAGTCGTTGATGATAATCGGTCCGGCTCGTTTGGCGAGGACTTCGGCATAATGCCGGATGCTGTCCTCCTGCTCCACGGTCTCAATGGAGTACGGGCGCTGGGTTCGAACATGGTCGATCGCCGCTTCAGGCGGCACGCCGCGCGAGACCAGGACGCAAGCCAGCATGGTCCCCGTGCGACCGAGTCCGGCTCCGCAATGGACCACGGTGGCCAGCGTATCGGCTTCAGACCTGCGCTGAAAGCTCAGAAACTTTTCAATTTGTTCGATGCTGGGCGGGGTGAAATCGGCGACTGGTAAATGGAGGTATCGAAAGCCGAATTCATCAATGAAGGCGCGTTCCAGAGGGTGTTCGGTCAATGAGACAATGGAATGTATTTTGTGAAGCTTCAGAAATTCCAAGTCGTCACGCAGGCGCGCGAACGTGCCGGGGCGTTCCATACCCGCCAGAACGCCTTCGATAACGAAGCTGAAATTATTCGGCATAAAAGGTCCTACTGAATCAGAAATGATTCTTGCCTTTGCGACAAAAGCGCAAATGAGTGGCCTATTTCAACAATCGCCGCATCACCTTGCCTGTGGGTCCTTTGGGTAATTCAGGTCTAAATTCAATACTCTTGGGAACTTTATATGCCGCCAGCGTACTTCGGCAATGCTGTAAAATCTGGTCTTCGGTCGCCGTCTGGTCGGGCTTGAGCACCACGTAAGCCTTGACGATCTCCCCTTTGCGCTCGTCTTTGGCGCCGGCGACCCCGGCTTCGAGCACCGCCGGAAAGGCGAGCAGTGCGTTTTCGACTTCCGCCGGAAAGACCATTTCGCCGGCCACTTTGATCATTTCGCGCAAACGGCCGGTAATGCGGATGTGGCCTTCGGGCGTCATTTCGCCCATGTCGCCGGTGCGTAGCCAGCCATCCGTGGTCAGCGCCTTCGCCGTTTCGCCGGGTTGGTTGTGATAGCCTTTCATGACGTTCGGACCGGACACCCAGATTTCGCCGGTCTGCTTGTTCGTCACATCCTGCAGGGTTTCGAGATCCACGATTTTTACCTTCACGCCGGGGATGGGCCTGCCGACGGTGCCGGGCACGTTCGCCCATGGCATATTAAAGGAGACGACCGGCCCGCTTTCGGTCTGGCCGTAGCCTTCCAGCAATGGAACGCCGAAGACCTTTTCGAATTGCGTGCGCACTTCGGACGGCAGCGCTTCGCCGCCGGCGACCGCCAGGCGCAGGTGTTTCATATCCAGCGGCTTGCGTTCCTGCATGCGGGTGACGAGGCGGTACATGGATGGGACCATCATCAAGGTATCGCACTTCAGGCCGGACGCGATTTTCAAGACGCCCTCGGGATCGAATTTGGGCATGGTGGCCATGGAGGCGCCGCAGGTCAGCGGCGCGAGCATCGTTCCGGTGATAGCGAACGTATGGAAACTGGGCAGGCAGGCGAGCAGGCGGCAGCTCTGGTCGAGGCGCATGGACAGAACGGAATTGGCGGCATTCGATGCCAGATTGTGGTGAGAAAGAATAACGCCTTTGGGTTTACCTGTCGTGCCGGACGTATAGAGGAGCGTGCAGACGTCATCGGGGCCGGGCTTGGGCAGCGCCGCCGACGGTTCGGCTTTCACTAAGTCGCTGAACTTCAGCACGGGCAATCCCAGCGGAGCGATTTTGGGCGCGAATTCATCGGGGGCGATAATGGCCTCGGCGCCGGAGTCCACAAGGATGTATTTCATTTCTTCTGGCGGCAGCAGAAGGTTGAGCGGCAAGGCCTGCTTGCCGGCGAATTGCACGCCGAAATAGGCGACGACAAATTCGGGCGTCATCGGAAAGAACAGGGCGATGACCGGCTTCGTCGTTTGCTTCAGCAGCGCTGAGGCGACTCGCCGCGCGCCATCTATCAGTTCGGTGTAGGGCATGGTGCGGTCGGGCGTGACGACGGCGGCGTTCGCCGGCCACGTCGCCGCGGAGTGTTCGAGCATGGATACGAGTGTAGATGGTTCCGACATGCTGGCGTTTTCCTTATTCTTCGATTTCAATTTCGGTCTGGTGATCGAACACTTCTTCAAAATCGTAAATGTTTGCAAAATCGGCGCGCGTATCAGAATCCTGTTTCGACATGATCTGTTCTTCGACCAGGTTGAAAACCATTTCACCGAAGTCGGCGGTCTGGGTTATGCCCCACTGATTCAAGACCGTTCGCGCCATCAGGCCGAACCGTTCCCGGGCCAGATCGCGCACGCCTTCGAGCAACTCCGGGCCGGTCACGTGCCCGCGCTTGCCGCGCCGCTGCACGGTGTACTCGAGGCCTTCCTGTAAAAAACGATAAGCCTCCCGGTTGTAGCGGTCGTCCCGCAGCAGAATCTGGGAGATCTTCTGTTCGTCGTCGCGTTCGTCTGGCATGGCCATCTTAGAACTGTTACCCCATACTTTTGAATGCCGCGCTATGTTACGCGGCGGATTGCATTGCTTCCACAATTTTACCGCTTAATGCCCGTCCGACCACATCACCTCGCACGTAAAGGCGCACGGCCAACAAACAATCTCTTAAGGATGCCAGGATGCGCTGGCAACCCTCCGTGCCGAATTTCGCGGCTAATGTATGTGATAGCTCGCGCTGGTCGGGCTGCAGCAGCAGTGGCGCGCCGGCATCGGGGGCCGCGGCGCAGACCATGGCATCGCGGAAACAGACTTCGAGAACTTCGAGCAGGCGGCGGAAGACGTAACGCTTCCAGCCGGATTCGGTTTTGGCTTCGCCTTCTGAAAGTTCATCGCTCGGGTCGTCTTCTGTTTCTGCCGTGGCGCACTTCTGTCCGTCTTTTTCCGCGGCGAAGAGGCGCTTGCCTTCGGTGTCGGCCAGGCCCCAGAGCATCAGTCCAAATTGCGGGCCGGCTTTTACGCTGAGTTTCCCCAGTCCCGTGATGACGGCGGCGCGCCAGGTCTTCAGATCGCCTTCGAGAAGTTCTTTGGCGCGGCCGAGGCTGCCATCGGAAAGAAGCGCGGCCACCTCACGCTCGGCTTGCGGCTGGGAACTCGATTGTAACGCCAGACCGGCGCGGATGTCATCAAGCGAGAGGCGGCGGAACTGCACGTATTGGACGCGGGAGATGATGGTTTCAAGGAGTGCTTCGGGCTGGCTGGTGGTGAGAATGATCAGTGAACTTTCAGGCGGTTCTTCGAGTGTTTTCAAGAATGCGTTGGCCGCTTCGGCCTGGCCGCGGCAGAGGCGTTGTACTTCCGGAATGATGACGACGCGGCGCGCGCCTGCCATGGGCGACCGGTGCAGCTGCTCGCAGACGTGTTGTATGGTTTCAAGCCGGATCATGGGGTCCTGGTCAGCGACAATTTTTTCCGCCCCCCCGCCCTTCTCCGATGAGCCGCTGAACTTCACGAGGCTGATGACGTCGGGATGATCGAGCAGCGGGCCGCGGCGGTTTTGAAACCAATGGCAGGATTTACAGATGCCGCACGCGGTGTCGGTGAAGGGCGGCGCATGACAGAGCAGAACCTGAGCAAAGAGCAAGGCGGCGGTGCGTTTGCCGACGCCCGAAGGGCCGCTAAACAGGTAGGCGTGCGCGTTCCGCTTTGCGCTTAAAACAGAGCGCAGGTATTTTTTTGCGGGTTGCTGTCCGACCAGTGCGTCCCAGCTCATTTCAACAGCGGCTCCAGGGACTTCCACATTTTTTTCTGAACGGCATCGATTGAATCTTGTGCGTCGATCACCGTGTACTTTTTCGGCTCGCGCTTCACAGCGGCCTTGAATCCGCTGGCGACGGCTTTAACGAAAACGTCGCCTTTGGATTCCATGCGGTCCGCGGCGCGATGTTCCCGCCGCGACACGCCGACGTTCGGGGAAACCCACAGAACGAAATAGCGGTCGGGCCAGAGTCCCTGAACAGCCGCTTTCGACACCTGTTCGACCCACTTTTTGTCGATGCCTCCGGCGTAGCCTTGATAGACCAGCGTCGATAACGTAAAGCGGTCGCAAATAACCCAGGTGCCCTTTTCGAGCGCCGGCCGGATGACTTCGTCGATCAGTTGCGCGCGCGCGGCCTGGAACAAAAACGTTTCCGCCAGAGCGGTCATGCGGTCGTCGCCGCCCACTTTGTTCTCCAGCAAAATCGTGCGGATGGCTTCGCCGGTCGCGGTGCCGCCGGGTTCGCGCAGCAGCAGGACTTTTTTGCCCAGGCTCTGCAGGCGTTCAACGAGCATGCGGGCCTGCGTTGATTTTCCAGCGCCATCGGGCCCATCGAGGACGATGAACCGTCCTTTCGTTTTTGGCTTCGCTGATTTCAAATCAGGCACCGGTTTCGATCTCGACGAGTTTGTCTCCCGGCTTGACCGTCGCGCCTTCTTTGACCAGAATTTTGACGACGCGTCCTGTTACAGACGCGGGCAGATTGAACGCGGCCTTGTCCGTGACCAGTTCGGCCAGATCGTCGCCGGCCTTGACGTCCTGACCTTCGTCGACATACCAGAAATTCAACAGTGTTTCAGTCTGCTTCTGTTCGCCCAAGGGCGGCACTTCGATTTGCTTCAGCATCGTCAGTTCGTTGTTACCTCACGTCTTGTCCGGTTGTGCTGATAAAATGTTAATCAGATTTTCCGCGAGTTCAAGCGGGGCGTGACAGATTCGAACGGATTACAGATTACGGATTCAACACAAAGACTAAAAGACTCAAAGAGTCAAAGAGTCAAAGACACAAAGGAAAAGATGAGAAAGGACAAAAGCCGCCGCCTCGCGCCGGTGGCGGGGACACTCCTGTCCCCGGGAGGGAGCGTGTGGTCTGAAATCTCGGCAGCAGTGTTGGGCAATCGCCGCAGAGGACAGATTCGGCTACGGTTTTTCGCCCCAGCGCGGGCCAAGATTGTGTTCGACGGAGAGGTGGTCGAGGACGCGCGCGACGATAAAATCGACCATGTCGCTGACACTTTGCGGCTTGCCGTAAAAACCGGGGCTGGCGGGGAGCACCGTGACGCCGAGCTTTGACAGCGTGAGCAGGTTTTCGAGATGGATCGGGGAGAGCGGCGTTTCGCGCGGCACGACCACGAGCGGGCGGCGTTCTTTGATCATGACGTCGGCGCCGCGTTGAATTAAATCATCACTGATGCCATGCGCGATCGCGCCGATGCAGCCCATGGAACAGGGCACAATAGCCATGGCTTGAATGCGGAAGCTGCCGGAGGCGCTCGGGGCGGCTACGTTGTCGTAGCTGTGATAGACGGCGCGTTCGGCGTTTTTTATCCCAAGTGCAGCCGGATTGAACTCCTGAAGATTGACCTGGATACCGTGTTCGACGGCGAGGACTTTCTGCGCGGACGGTGACAGGGAGAGATGCACTTCAAGGGTCGAATCGCGGAGCAGTTCTTCCAGTACGCGAAGGCCGTAAATGGCGCCGCTGGCGCCAGTCATGGATAAGGCGATGCGGCGTTTGGTCCGGCTCATGCTTGCACCAGTTCCTCGAAATTGAGCTGCGTGACCGGATCGTACGTGTGATCGAGGCCGTATTTGACTTCAATGTCGCGCACCTGTTTCAGGTGGCGTTCGTAGAGCGCGTTGCGGTTATCTTCATAGGTCTTATCGCAATAATAGAGGCGGCAGCCAATGGCGCGATTGTCTCGTATGCCGCAAAGCGATCCGTTCAAATAGGGACATTTTCCGTTTTCGGAATTTTCGGCGCTGGGCGCAACGCCGGAGCGGGCCATGTAAGCGGCTTCCAAACCGGTGGCATAAAGCATGTGGCCGACTTTGGCGAAGTCGCAGCAGATTCCACGGCTGGTGCAAAAACGACGCAGCGGTTGGAGCTCGGCGTCGAGACGGACATAGATTTCTTTGAGTTCAGTAAATGCGGCATCTGGAATTTTTTTCATGCTTCGATAGTACGTTTTAAGGAGGGATGTAGCAAGAGGGAATTGTGGGCGGGAGAGGAAACGAGAGTGTGCGGAGATGGCGATTCATTTCTTCGTAGCTTCTTCGACGGGGCCGAGCGCCCATTCGCCGCGTTCGCCGAGATCGTAGAGGAATTCGAGAATTTTTTTGTGCGCGGCCGGGCCGTGCATCACCAGCAGCTTGCGCGTTTGTGGATGGTAGAAAATCAGTGCGCCAGGGTCTTTCCAGGATGCCGGGTAAATGCGGCGCTGGATAATGTAAGCGATGGTTTCGCCACTGAGCGGCTGGCCGCTGGCCGGTGAAACACGGCTCAGAAGCTTCGACATATCGTAGGCGCGAACGAGCGTGTGATCCCAGAGCAATTCGCTGGTCGGGTACGGACGGCTTCCGCGGTAGAACCACAGGCCGCCGGGAGATTCCACGGAGCAGCCGTCGAAGCCGGCGAGTTCGACGAGGGTGCGGGCGGCATCGCGCAAGGGGACATTCTTTAGATCGATGTCCAGGCGCGGAATGTCTTTGAATTGGCGCGGGTCGAAGGCCATCGAGACGCCGGCTTGCTGGCCGAGATCGCGGAGAATAAAATCGAGGCGTTCGCGCTGCTTTGAAAAGGTGACACGTGTTTCGCCAAGCGCTTTTTGAAGACGGTATTCGTATCCGGATGGCAAGTCGGTGGGCGGCAGGCCGTTGCTATCGGGGACGCGCAGGGCGGCGAAGATTTCTTTCAGGCGGGCAGCGGCGGACGCCGGAAGGATGCCGTGAATTTCCTGACGCGACTTTTCGAATTCAAGAGAACTGCTGGCGCGGGCGTCGATGACGGGTTTGAAAGCCGGCATAAGGAGGCTCAGCAGGTCGCTGGCGTCGGGTTTGGTATAGAGGGCGTCCACGAGCACGGCGACCGCGGCCAGTTTTTCTTCCTTGACCCAGGCCAGTGGCGTGGTGAGCCAGAATGCGCGGTCTTTATCGCGGCGGTATCGCGCGTCGGTCTGGCGAGCGATCCCATCGATGAGGTGCATGAGCGCGCCGTCGCGGGCTTCCAGTGCGAGAGGAATTTCAACGAACTTCTCGACGGGGGCGAAATCAGCATCGACTCGAAGCGCAACGCCGCAGCGCGACGGAAACAATTGCACGGCGCGTTCGAGATTTCCCCAGAGGCCGAGCGTGACTTTGCGAAAGCGCACGTCGTCACCGGCGGTGCCGGGCGCTTCTTCGTCGACGAATTCTCTGCCCTCGGCGATGGCTTCATCGGTGGGCATGTCGATCTGGATGAAGATGGGTTCGGGCGGCTGGGACTCCAGTTTGCCGTCGGTGACGCTCAGTAGAACGCTGTAGACACCGGGTCGCGGCGCCTTGAATTTAGCGCGCAAATTCGGAAGGGGCTCCAGCTCGACGCCACGGTATTTTTCGGCGGTTTTCCAGATGGCTTTGAGTGGCTGAGTTTCGGCGGCGCCGTCGGGATCAAAGGAGAGCGACGCATTCAAGGTGAGCGGCTTGCCGACGTGTCCCAGTGCCTGATGGGCGATTTTCGCGATGGGGCGGCGATTGCCCAAGGTGCCATCGAGGCCGGGCGGCACGGTAAATCCACGGCGCTCGGGAGCATCGCCGGCGCGCGGCGCTTCAAACAGGTAGAGCCCGGCGCGGCCGGGGCGGAAGTACGACACGCCGCCGGCCTGTTGAAGGTCAACGCTGGCGCCGGCAACCTGGGTCCAGCCTTCGCCCGGCAGCGCGCAGCGCTCGCCTGCGCCGACGGTGCGGCGCGCGTCACGTTCGGGAAGGGGGACGCGACCGGGGCGGACGGCAAATTTGCGTTCGCTGGGCGGGCTGATTCCTTTGGCGTTTTTGACACGCAGCGCGAAGCGGTAATCACCGAACTGCGAGAGGCAAATCCAGAGCTTGGGCTGCTTGAGCTCGGCGTCGGTGAATGGAATGATGGGCCCGGCCGACTGCCGCCAGCTGTATTCGAGCGTTTCGCCGAGCGGGTCTGTTGAGGCACTGCCGTCCAGAAGCAGCCAGCAATTCTGAGCGATCTGGCCATCGGCGGAAATGGCGGCCCGCGGCAAGGAGGGGTCGCCGGTAGCGGGCGGAACGGCATCGGGCTCGAGAATTTCAGCGATGGAACTTGGAGCGATCTGCGGATTTAAATCGATGATCTCCGCGATCGGAGCGGTGCCGGAGCGCGGCTTTTTCGGAGTGGCTTCCAACGCGAGCACGGAGCAGCTCAGGCAGAGCCCTGCAACTGCAACGGCGAAGCGAGTTAGCGGGATAAGAAGCACACGGTTTATCCTATCACTTCTTGCGAGCTTTAGCCAAGAGGGAGACTGACATTTGATGGCTAGCTGCTTGGTGAACGTGTACGAAAATCAGCCAGTACAATGAAATACGGAATGCGACAAGGTGTATGAAGATGTTTTCACGGAGAGTGTAATTCGCTTATTACGTTGATGTTGTGAAATTATTAACCAAATTGCACATTGTGGCAAGAGACTCGCTCATGGATCCCTACTGAGAGTGGGAGAGCTTGAAATGAACACTACAGCCCTACAGATTGAGACGGTTCCATTTGGAGCAGGAGCGACGTTGGTGCGCGTGCGGGGAAGTGTGGATGCGCACACCTCCTCGACGTTGGAAACGACACTGGCCGCATTGATGAGCAAGGGCGCGTTTGAGATCGTGTTGGACTTGAATGACGTGGGTTATCTGGCATCGGCGGGAGTTGGCGTGTTGATCAGCGCGCAGTCGCGGACAAAAGAACATCATGGCAATGTGGTGCTGATGAATGTGCAGAGTCCCGTCGAAGCCGTGCTGGAGATACTCGGGATTCGGGAACTATTTCAAGTCGTCAACGACCGGGCCTCGGCGCTGCGGTGCTTTACGCAACATGTGGCGTAACCCGGCCTCGACACATAGACACGGGGGCTGTTGAGGGAAACTGTCCTTTGTGACGGCGAGCCGGTATGTGTGGCGTCGCGCTTTAAACAATGTAGCATGAAGGTCCACGCACGCGGGCGGGACCAGTGTCATGAATGAGCGGGAAATCGATCAACTGCGGTGGCGCGATTTTGCGCTGCGCGAGGCTATCGGCGGCGCTCGTTGCGTGCTGTGGGAATCGCGCGTGACGCAGCGCCCGGACGGAAAGTACGCATGGAATTTTAAACTTCTCTCCCCGGAATCGACGCGGCGCGAATTTGGTTTCGTGCGAACGGCTCCGGATACCGCCAACAACAACGATAACGAAACCTACCATCAGCGCATTCCGCCGGAGGAACTGGCGCGCATGGACGGGGTCTCCCATCAGGCGTTGACGCGGGGCGAGAAGGGCTACCAGCAGGAATTCATGTTGATCGCGGCGGATGGAACGCCGCGTTACATGAACGAGTACGTTCGCATCGTTGTTGATGGACCTGGGATCTGGAATCTTTTCGGCGTGCAGGTCGATATTACCGAGCGCAAGCGCGGTGAAGATGAGCAGCGTTTGCGCGACGAGGAACTGCGGCGGGTGAAGTCGGCGGAGGCGGTCAGCCAGTTCGCGGTCGGAGCGGCGCACTACTTGAGCAGCCTGATGAGCGTAATCAAGGGCTACAGCGCGCTGATGGAAAAGTGCATCGATAATAAAGAGGAACAGCGCAACAACATCAAAATGATTCAGAGAGCCGTTTCGCAGTCGTCCAATTTGAAAGAGCAGCTTCTGGCCATGGGCCAATTGGAACGGCCGGAAACAGTGCCGCTGGATTTGAATGCCATCATTTCAGAAACATACACATTGCTCCTGCCGCTGATCGGCGGCAGTCTGATTGACTTTCATATTTTGTTGCAGCCGGATTTGGGCAAGGTGCTCGCGGATCGCAGCCAGCTGGAATTGGCCTTGATTAATTTTTCCATTAACGCTCGGCAGGCGATGCCCGAAGGCGGGTCGCTGATTATTGAGACACTGAACGTGGCCATGGAACGCGAGACAGCGCTGACCGGCTTGCGGCCGGGCAAGTACGTGAAGCTGATGGTTACCGACACGGGCGTGGGGATGACAGAAGACGTTCGCGCGCGCCTGTTCGAGCCGTTTTATTCGACACGCGGCGTGGCGCGCGGCACGGGCTTGGGCCTTGTTTCCGCACAGGCGATGGCGCGCCGGTACGGTGGCGACATTTCAGTTTGGAGCGAGCCGGGCAAAGGAACGCGCTTCAAGATGTATCTGCCGCGGTGCGACGTGGATTGAGGGTGGGATGCCGAGAACAGAAGCGCTCTACGGGGGAGCCAGTTTGAAGCCCATGTTTTGAAGAAGGCGTTCGAAAGCGGCGGGCGCGAGACTGCCGCCGGAGGCCTGGGCGTGGCCGGCACCGTATTCGCCTTCTGAAAAATCGGGGGACTTCTTTTAAGAATTCCACGAGGTTGGCACCGGTGACAGAGCGCATCGAAAAGTTAACTCGGTTCGGAAGATACATATCGTTTGCGGCGAGCACGATAAACTTTTTCAGCGTGCGCGCCCAACGGGTGGCGATAAGCGGCATTAAGGAGGGCGACGGCCTCGGTGACGTGGCGACCACCATACACTTTAAGCAGCGGAGTCCAGTCCGGAAAGGGAAAGGCAGTGCCGAGATCGCCGACGACTCCAAGTAAGCCGAGCCATTTCAGGTCATCCAGCGAAACAAGCGGCGCGCATAAATGCCAGGCTAAGAGACTACTGGACACAATGGGTTCGTGGCCGAATGCGCTAACCGTGACGGCGCCCGGAGGAAAGCCGTGCGGATGATGGTGGTCGATAATCAACGTGGGAAGACCGGGCACAATGGGATCGGCGCGGCTTCCCATATCGGTTACGATTAAAGCTTGCGGCGCAATGCGGCGGATCTTTTCGCGCATGGGATCTTGATGGACGTTTTCACCTTTTCCAGTAGGGATTATCGGTACGGACGGGACGCCGAGGCGTTCAAGAGTTCGCGCGGCGAGCAGACCGCTGGTGAGGCCGTCGGCATCGCTGTGGCATGCGACACTGACCGTTTTCAGCGAGGCGCAGATCCTGATAAATTCGCGCCCATTCTTGAGTTCATTCTCAGTGGTGAGCCCATTGGCCTTGTTCTCGCTGCTCATGTTTTTCCTAATGCAATCTGTACGCCGATTGCAACATGGCTCGAGCTCTCATTTATCACATGTTAAAACTGGGACTTTGTTGCGCATTCATTAAAGAAGACATTCACTTTCGCGCAGCGACGGCGCGGTATGTTTTATCGCTGCCCACCGCGGAGCGCCTAAAGTACATCGATCAAATTGCGGTGGATAACGCGGACGCGCTGCTGAAGTCGGTGGCATGGTGCGCAAAAAAAGATATCGGCGCATTCCGTATCAACAGTGCGATATTGCCGCTCTATACACATCCCACCGCGGGATACCGCCTGGAGGCTTTGCCGCGCGCGAATGAGATCGCGGAAGTTCTTAGAACTGCCGGTCGGCTGGCTAAAACGCATGCGGTGCGATTGAGCTTCCATCCGGATCAGTTTGTGGTTCCGGGGTCGCCATCGGAGGCGACGGCGCGCATGGGTCTCGAGGAACTCGAGTCATCATCGCTGCATGCCGGATGGATTATCAATCGCGGAGGCGACGAACTTGTGCGTGAAGAGCTGGGGGAAAGCTCGGGCGTGGATGCATTTATCGAGCCCGATTAAAGGGTGGAAAGAAAAAGACGTGCGGGCTCACGCGGATTTTATCAACCCGCGCGATGTGCCGACAGAATGGATGGAATTGGATGTGACAGTGGATGTGGAAGCGAAGGCCAAGGAACTGGCCGTGTTGAAACTAACGAAATGGGTGAATGCGCAGGCTAGAATTACGACCCATGAAATTTGAAAAGGCTCTTGCGTGCGACGCTAGCCCGTGTTAATTTTCCGCCTCTGTGCGCGAAAGACCGCGCGGTAAGGACAGAGTGCGGAGCGAATCTCCCAAGCTTTCAGTAGTACCTGGGCGATTAGCTCAGTTGGTTAGAGCACCTGCCTTACAAGCAGGGGGTCGGGGGTTCGAGTCCCTCATCGCCTACCATGCTTCATCAGGCGGATGCAGTTAGTTCCTCGCGAAGATTCCATATTCGCGGGCTCGTAGCTCAGTTGGTTTAGAGCGTCGGCTTGTCACGCCGAAGGTCGCGGGTTCGAGTCCCGTCGAGCCCGCCAGTTTTCAAACGCCTTAAAGCCAGCCTCGGAAATAAGTTGTGAGTTTTCAGAAATCTCAACTTTTTCCCGTTGCACACGGATTGCACACTTTTCGCCCGCAATCACCTTCCAGACTTTTTCCACCAGCTCGGCCAGCCTCTCTTCGCGCACGTGAATATACACGCCATCAGTAAGGCCCTTTGCCGAATGCCGCGCCAGTACCTGCGCCTCTGCAAAGGATGCCCCGCAGTCATGCAGGAGCGTCACGAAGGTGTGCCGCAGCGCATGGAAGTCAACTTTCCCGCCCCAAGCCTTGACGTTTGCTCGTTCCATATCGGCTTTGATCGTCTTGGCTGGATGAGCGGAGACAAACAAAAGTGGATTGGTCGGCATTTTTCTCGCTCGCATACCTTGGTTTGCAGCGTACAACGCAGCAGCTTTCCCTGCCTTCACCCATGCCTGAAGTTTGATGATGAGTTCTTTAGGCAATGGTTGAAAGCCGGCCTTGCGATTCTTCGTCCATCGCGCTTCCAACTTCAGCCCGCCCCGCTTGGCATCCAGGTGCTGGACCTCAAGTGCCGTCAGTTCTCCGACTCTCAGGCCCGTGGACATTGCGACTTCATACAGAATCCGGTTGTATTCGCACGCGGTTTTTAGCACTGCCGGGATCTGCTCACGAAGCAGTGTTCCGCGTTTCTCGACCGGCGTTGTGTCGTACGCGGCCAGTCCATCAAAGGAATCGGTGCTGAGATAGCCGCGAGCCTTGGCCCAAAGGCACAACGCTCTGATTGCCTCCGATTTATTTTGAACTGTCTTTCCCGCGTCGCCGCCGGCATGCAGTTCCCGCAATGCTTTTTCAACTCGCGGAAGAAGTCCAGTTGCCAAATCTGCCACCGTCTTCAGTCCAAGGCGTTCAAGCCAGAACTTCAAATGGGTGTTGCGCATATGCGAGTGGCCTGTGCCCCACGGTCGACCGCCCCGGCCTCCCTGGGCATTCCCCCAAGCTACTAGTTCGTCAAAACAGATTCACCGGGTGATGTGAAATGCCGATCCTCTCTTGGGCGACGAGCCAAGAAAGGGAGGAGCGGTGGCAAAGAAATACATTGTGACGTTGACGAAGCAGGAGCGGGAAGAGTTGATGCATATGCTTTCCGTGGGAAAGTCGGCCGCGCGCAAGCTGACTCATGCGCGCGTGCTGTTGAAAGCGGATGCCGGATCGCACGGGCCGGCGTTTACCGTGACGACAGGCTTCACGCCCCAGCGCAACGGCCAGATGCGTCTTGAAAGCCGCCCGCTCCCACCGCCAGCGCACGCTTCGGAGGTTGCATGCAAAAGGAATTTATCTGTGGACGTTGCGAAAGTGTTTTGGCAGTCAACTAGCGTTGTAGTGTTACAACGTAGTCAATAAACGTAACCATAGAAAGGAAAAGCGTAGCGAGCGTAATGATCTGAGCCTTCGATTGTGATTCAATGCGCTTGAATATTTTTTTACCGAGAACATGAATGACAGCCTTTGGCCGCAGCGGCGATCTGATTTTTGAAACTTTAGTTATAATATAATCACCCAAATACACACCGAGAGAATCATTTCGTCAGAGGCGACTGGGCACAAAGAGGTCCGCTTTGGCGCCTTTTCTACTCATACTTGCGCCGTCCTAATTTCGATCAGTACTTCATTTCGCCGCAGAAACCACGGCATAAACGGCGGGTTGTAGCGCGCCCAAACTGGTTCACCCAAAGCTGTCAGACCCTTCTTTCCGATCCAAGTATCTAACCTTATCTTATTCTGCAGATAGCGACTTTCACTCCAGAATCCAGAATACCGAATCGCCGCCATCCGCCTTGCAGGAACCAATCGCAGAACAATGTCGGGATCGTTTGGTGTGGGGATCGTATCCATTGTGAATGACGATGGCATTGTGAAACCCACCGCGAAGCCTGACGAAACCCGTTGCTGACTGACTGGTGCCGTCATCGAAATCTTTGCCGAACGAGATTGCTGCGAAACGGGCGCAGTTAGGGCAATATTCTCACGGCTGCGGTTCTCACCGGAAATGTAGCGGAGGAGCCGGCGGAACGCCTCGTTACCTGCCGTTTCCAAGGTCGCAGCCACGATGACCTGCGCCAAAATACACGAGGCATAGTCCCGGATCTCAAACGGCCGTTCCTGTTCGACGAGAGTGTATTTCGCTTCTTCTACGCCCATGGCTTTCCTTGCTCGCTCATTTCTCGCCGCTGCGGTTGGTCCCGCGGCCGTCATCGCAGAGAAAGTCGTGCTTAACGCAGTGGCCTGCGCGCTTGGCTATGAGATCAAGGAGCAGGTCGTCAATTCCCAGTGGCGCGGTGATGTGGAAGCGCGTGGCGGGATGGCGCGCTGCCGCCTCGGCGGTCAGGCGCGGGATGTCGTGCGTCCAGTGCTTGCCGGGGCCGAGGAAGAAAGGGCAGACGATGATACGTTCGGCGCCGTGCTCGACGCATTTTTTGTACGCCGTGCCGATCGATGGCTCTGCAATTTCCATATGGGCCGGTTCGACAACAGTGAAACGTGTCCTTATATCGCAACGCGAAAGCGACGGCGAGACGCTCGAGCAAGGCATTACTCTCGGCGACTCATAAACCGTGATCGACGATGATGATTCCATTGAACATGGGTTTTCCTTTTTGATATTCGGACTCAGAACTACCTTTTCCGATGTTATCAGCGCCAAAATACTCGTCAAAGCATACGCACTACGAATCCTAATTCTGCGCTGCCGTACGTGCGAGGTTGCGCAGCATGCCTCGAAAAACCAGAACGTGCAGCGGATAGACTCCATACCAGTACAAGCGGCCCCATACCCCCAACGGATCAAAGATGGCCGTCTGCCGGATGATTGAGCGCTTCGCATCGCCGGGCACAGCCGTGACCTCGAACTCTAGCCACGCGCGGCCAGGCAGCCGCATCTCCGCACAAAGCAAAAGGCGGCGATCTGGCTCGTAGGCTTCGACTCGCCAGAAATCAAGCGCATCGCCGACCTGGATTTGGTCTGGATGCTTGCGGCCCCGGCGTAATCCTACGCCGCCAACGAGAAGGTCCAGAAAGCCTCGCAAGCGCCAGAGAAAATGAGCGGAGTACCAGCCGGTCTGGCCGCCGATGCGGCGGATTGGAGTGAACGCCTGCTCGGGCGGCACGGAGACGGTGAGTGTCCGCGAATCGACGAGCCTCGATCCGAAACGCGCGCCACCCCACAATTGCGGCGCACCGGCAGACGACAGGGCGTCCGCCCAGCGTGTTTCGGCGAATTCGCGATCTTCGTTGATCAACGCGCGGGCAACGGCTTCGCGCAACGAGCGCGGACGAATCGAAAAAGTTGTGGCGGACAGATCATTGGAAACAAGTGTCGGATTGCGCAGACTCTCGACGAGTTTTCGCCCCACGCGCGCGTAGATTGGCGTCACAAGGCCCAGCCACAGACTCGAAAGATGCGGCGTTAACAACGGCACGGAAATCATCCAGCGTTTGAGCCCTCGTTGCTGGGCATACTCCTGCATGATCTGGCCGTAGGAAACCTGATCGGGTCCTCCGATTTCAAAAACCTGTGACGCGTCGCATGGCAGGTCCAGCGCAGCGAGCAGGTATTGCAACACATCTTCCACCGCGATGGGTTGGGCCTTCACCTGCACCCAACGCGGACAAATCATGACGGGCAGGCGTTCAACCAGCGCGCGGATCATTTCAAACGAGAGGCTGCCTGAACCAATCACAATTGAAGCGCGGAATTCAATCACGTGCGGATGATGCGCACGCAAGATGTCGCCGGTTTCCTGGCGGCTGCGTAGGTGTTTGGAGAGATTCTGATCGGCAATGCCAAGGCCGCCGAGATATATGATGCGACGCACCCCGGCCGCCGCCGCGGCCTGCGCGAAATTCGTCGCCGCGATGCGATCCTCGTGCTCGAAATCGCGCGCCGCTCCCATCGAGTGGACCAGGTAGTACGCGGTTGTGACTCCGTTCATAGCGGAATCCAGCGACGATTTGTCCAGCACGTCGCCGACAATGATCTCGGTCCCTGTAACGGTCCGCCCACGCAAGGCTTCGGGGCGGCGCACGAAGCAGCGAAGAGGAATGCCGCGTTGCTCCAGCAGCGCCAGCATTCGGCCACCGACGTAACCGGTGGCTCCGGTTAAGAGGACACAACCAGACGACGGCACGGCACCTCCAACTCACGCTTCAATTTCAACACCGCCAACTCCTTCGCTTTCGCTTCGACTTCCACTGTAAAAGTCTCGTTCTCCCAGCACACCGGAAAATCCGTTAGGTCGATGAAATCGTGGTGGCGTTCTGGCCTCGGTCCGCTCCAGCCATTAATAGGGCTGGAGATGTGGAACAACGGCTCACGATTCCATATCGCGATGGCCAAATCAGTCGCTTTTTCCTCGGAAAACTCGTCCGCATTGCAACGGTGGTGGTGAACATCGTATACCAGCGCGACGCCCATTGATCGGCAGATCGGCAGCAGATCAGCGGGGGTAAAAATGGTATTGTCATTCTCTACGGTCAAGCGTGTTCTGGCCCGTTTCGAAAGTCGATCGACGCCTCGCGCGAAATCGTAGAGCGCTTTCTGTTTGTCACCAAATGCGCCGCCGCCGTGAACATTAACTACGTCGGCTCCGATCCATTCGGCTACCTCCGATTGGTACTCCAGTTCTCTGATAGACGCTTCCATTACATCAGGGCGTTGCGAATTTAGAACCACAAACTGATCTGGATGGAAACATGCTCTCATTTTGTGCGAGCGGAGATACGTCCCGCACGCTTTGAAAAGCTCGATGATCGCATTGCCCTGTGGGAGCTCCTCCATTATGTAGCCCAGTTTGGGGTGCGTCTTGAGCGGGAGAATCTGGCTGTTCACTCGAAAACATCCGATGCCGTTTCCCGCGCAGAACACCAACGCGGCCAGCAACGCTTCGGCGTTCACCTTACAAAGATCGGACAACTTCGCGAGCGCGTCTGTGCGCTTCATCTTGCTGATGGCGGTAGCGGTCGTATTGCGGAACTTGATCGGTTCGTCGCGGAATACGCAGCAGAGGCCCAAGCGAATCATACGCGGCCCCAGTTCATCGCTGTAATCGAAAATTGCAGGATGGTTGCAATGGAGACCCAAACCAAATACGGCACTTGAGCCGCTGCAATCCATTTCTTGTGTGGCCAAATTGCAACGATGCACCAAATAATAGTGGCCCACACAATCAAGATATCTGCCGCAGCGAGCGGTACGTTTCGAAGTCCCGAGAAGATCGGCATGAAGAGCATGTTCGTTGCAAGATTTACAGCGAACGGCAGGGCGGCTGACCGAGGAATTTTGCACTGAGCCGCTTGGACGAAGACAACGGCGAATGTGACGAGAATGATCGGGTAGAGGATCGTCCAGATCAGACTGATGACTGACGGGCTCGGCGTCCACGCGGGCTTGGCCAATGTGTTATACCATTCGATCCAGGTCATAGGCTCTTCCACTTCTTCGGCTGAAAACAGCTCAGCTGTTTTTTTGTTTTCAAATCGGCACGACCGCCATCAACGCCAATGACTTGTCCCGTGATCCAACCTGTTGGTCGGATCGTGCAGCCAGGCGATCCGCCCGGCTACGTCCTCCGGTTCGCCGAGACGTCTTAGAGTGTGCATGGCGGCGCATACCACTGCTGCGCATTCGTTCTCCCAAAGCCTGCGCACCAACCACGTCTTCACCAGGCCCAGGCGCGACGTCGTTGAAGCGAAGACCGCGTGACGTGTAGGTCGCTGCGGCCGACACCGATACGCCAAGATGATCCGCTCTCCATGTGGTCAAAGTAGAGCAGTCAGGCATACCGCGCATGGAAATCTACGAACGCGCGGGCATCTCTGCTAAGGAGGACCGGTTCCTCTGGCTCCTACTAAGCGGTAAGCAGTGATTGCGTTCAGCTCGCGCACAAAAATCTCGTTGCCGTAAACGGCCAAGTGCGCCCATGTTTCCTGTTCGCTGATCTGCTTGGAACTGAGTATCTCCATTTTTTCGGAGTTCGCTTTGAGTAGAAATAAATTTCCGGTCTCTTCCAAGGCCAGGATCAGTTTGCCGCGCGCGACCATGCTCCAATATTTGCCGAAGCCTCTTTCCGAATGCCATGTGCGCTCGCCGCTATCAAGGTTGATGCAGGCGACGCGCTGACTTCGCAGATGGAGGTAGGCGTGGCCGTCAATAACCACTGGCGTGGACATATAGCCCTGCCCGGGCAACGACCATGTGGTGGACGTTGTGAATCGCCCACCCTGCTGATCGACTGTGTAAAGCAGCGTCTTTCCGCCGTAAGTGCTCGTAAAGATGGCGCTTTTGTAAATCACCGGGGTCAAAATGTTCATGCCTCGGAATGCCGGCACGGGCTGGGTCCAGAGCAGTTCGCCCTTGGCAGGGTCAAGGCCAGCCATCCGTTCGCGTTGCAGCACGACCAACTGACTCTGTCCTTTGAACGTGGCCATCACGGGCGAGGCGAATGCGCTACCGTTCATGCCGCCGCCGTCGTCGGCGGCGCGCCAGAGCACGTCGCCCTTGGCCTTATCGAGCTTGATCACGCCACCGCCGGCCTGCACGTACAGAGCGTCCTGAGTAACCAGCGGCGAGGATGCGAATCCGAAACTGGGCAGCGGTGCGCCAAATTTTTTAGCCAGATCAACCCGCCAGCGTTCATTCCCGTTGGTAACGTTCAAGCAGACTAGCAGGTCGCGCATTCCGGCAACGTAAAGACTTTCGTCATCGACGGCGGGCGTGGCGCGAATCCAGCTGCCGTTGGCCGCGGCGAAGAAAGGCACGGTGAGCGCGCCTTCCCACTGCGTTTTCCAGATCTCCTTGCCGCTCTTTCGGTCCAAAGCGCGAACGACTTCATGTGACTTATCTTTTGTTTCCGTAACAAAAACGCGATCCGCAGTCACGATTGGCCCGGAGTAACTGGGGCCCAGTTCGACGCGCCAGAGTTGCTTCAGGTGATCGCCATCGAGTGTCTCCGGCCAAGCCGGTCCGCTGCTCTGGCCATCGCGCGCGGGTCCTCGCCATTGCGACCACGCCGGCTCCTCGGCCACACCATTCATAATGAAGCATAACCAAAGAACTAGGACGCAGCTTCTCATAGTTCGTTTATCCAACCCGCTGGAACCCATGATGAGTATTTTCATGGTTGACGCTAGTTTCTGAAGAATGGCGTTTGAATCGGGCTGCGTTAACCCGAAGGCCCTCCAGCAAGTATATTCAGAAACATTTGAGAATTCAAAAAAAATAAACGGGCGGTGGACATGCTCACACCGCCCGGGAGTACTACTCCTTGGGGAGGATTACCGCATCGATGACATGGATCACGCCGTTCGTGCAGGCAATGTCGGTCTTCACGACGTTGGCGCCGTCGATCTTCACTTTGCCGTCGGCGACCTTGATGGCGGCGGTCTTGCCGTTGACGGTCTTCACTTCGGTCATCTTCACCACGGCTTCGGAGCGCACATCGCCGGCCACGACGTGATACGTCAGGATCGCCGCCAACTTCGCTTTGTTCTCAGGCTTCAACAGCGCCTCGACCGTTCCGGCCGGGAGCTTGGCGAAAGCCTCGTCTGTCGGCGCGAAGACCGTGAATGGGCCTTTGCCCTTCAACGTCTCAACCAGATCGGCAGCCTTCAGCGCCGAGGCCAGAGTATTGAACGAACCAGCGGCTACCGCCGTGTCCACGATGTCCGCTTTCTCGGACGCGCGTACCGGCATTGCCAAAATAATCACTGCCACAGCCACAGCCGACAACGAAATCATCTTGCTCATGTTTTCTACTTCCTTTGTTATTCCACACCTTACTTTTTTCCCGGCACATGCCGAAAAACTCACTCACGGTTGCGCAGCAGCGCCATGGCCTCGGCACGCGCTGCCGCATCTGTTCGAAAGTCACTGCGTATCGCCAACGAGGCCATCACGCTTTGATTGCGTTCGCAAATCTTGTTACGGGCAATTCTCGAGTTACAGCGGTTGAATTCATCACACCCCTAGTCGCCAGTGATAATTCGTTCAAATCGTTCACTTTAAACTTATCATGAAACCAATTTTAGTCAACATAATTCGTTCAATACATTCATTATATTTTATTGTTATAGCGTAGTTTTCGTGGTATTCAATTTAAGAGGATCGACTTTATAAAAAAGGAGTCGGATGAATAAAAACGATCGAAACGATCAAAAGGGCGCGACCCCTGTAACGGACAGATTTACCGCAGAGCTTAGCCCCAAGCAGGTCGCTTTGGCGCTGGGCGTAAGCGAAGCATCGCTGAAGCGCTGGTGTGACAGTGGGTTGCTTAGCAGCACTCGGACCGCCGGCGGTCACCGCCGCATCACGCGGGGCAGCGTGATGAAATTTCTGCGCGAGCGTGAGCAGCCCGCCGTGCGCCCGGAATTGCTGGGCCTGCCCACCGCGACAGGGCATGGTGCCTGGACGACCGCACGAGTACTTGACGAGGTCCACACCGATTTGGAGGCGGGGAATGAGGCCCGGCTGCGGCTGGCGGTTTTCAATTTCTACCTCGCCCGGCATAGCGTCAGCGAAATCTGTGACACTCTGCTCGCCCCTGCATTTCATCGCATTGGCTCAAGTTGGGAACACGGCAAGACGGAGATTTTTCAGGAACGCCGTGCGTGCGAGGTATGCACGCGGGTTCTGCATGATCTGCGCACGTGTCTGCCGGCTCTGATGTCGGCCGCACCGATGGCGCTTGGGGGCAGTTTAGAGAACGATCCCTATACACTGGCACCGGCTATGGCGGAATTGGTGTTGCGGGAAGCTGGGTGGGAGGCGGAAAACTTTGGCGTCAACATTCCCGTTGACAGCTTTTGCGCGGCTATTCAGATTCACAGGCCCCGACTGGTCTGGATCAGCGTGGGTTACATCGCGGATTCGGCCTCGTTTATTTCAGGCATGGCGACGTTGTTTGCCGCTATTCGAAAACAAGGCGGGGCGCTGGCTTTGGGCGGCCGCGGCGTGAGTTCGGAAGTGCGAAACTCGGTTCCCTACAGCGCGTATTGCCAATCGTTCCGCGACCTGGCGTCGTTCGCCGAAGCATTGCACTATCCAGTTCCTTGATGTTGCAAATAGACGGCGCTCGAGTTTCTGGCGAAACGCTGTGAACAGTGCTGGACTTGACAGCACAGACATCTCAGGCCATGCCTGAGCATGGTTTTGTCAGATGAAATACTGCCAATATATTTTATCCCCGGCGATCGATTTCGCATTGTCGTTATGAAAATGGTTGCATCGTTGCTTATCGCGTTTGAATAAACCTTTGTCGCACACGCACCACTGCCACGCCGCGCACGGAGGGACTTTTCGGTTTCAATCCCGGCTGTGATTTCAAGACGATCAGCATTCGAGACAATCTGATTGAGAGCCGGGGGCAGGCGCGGCCGCTTCTGCGTTGCAAGGAGAGTTACGGCGCTGTGATCCAGAACAACGGACTCACCAACGTTTCCGATACCGGCAAGTACGACAACGCGAAGACTGATCGAACGGAGGGCCTAGATCAACCTCGCAAGTTTGAGTGCGGCGTTCACGGCGAATTTACTGTCGATGGCTGGCAGGCTCGGCCAACTGCGAAGTAGCAGACGTTTTACATTACGATAATCTGAACCGACCGACGCAGGAACTCCAGAGATTTCATAACGCAGAAGCGGGCTAGAGATAACGCGAGACACAGGATTTCACAATTCATCCGCGCACATTGGTTGAAGGTCGGATTTCCGTTAGGCTTTCGTCGTGGTCCGGCAGTTTAAAAGGAAATCACATGGCTGAGACGGGCGAACCAGCTTTCGTATATCCGACAGCAACGCTGCCGCGTGTGCTGAGCACAGGCATCTTTCACAATCCATCCGGCGCGCACTGGCAGGAACGAACTCTTGAAACGCTCTCTGTAAATTTTGCGGTGTGCGGCGCGGCGAGCTGCCTGAACAACGGGAAGCCCATGCGTATCCTGGCGGGCCATGCGTACACCTGGCAACCAGGTGACGTGTTCAGGGGCGAGGTCGATGAACAACTCACGTCACTATATGTACGGTTTTCCTGGCCGGAATGGTATTCGGGAATGGCGGGCTCAAATGGCATCTCCCTTCCCCGGGACATTGCGCTATCTCCTTCGGCAAACCGTCAGCTGAAGGAAACATTCAATCTATTGATCGAAAGCGCAATGACTAAACTGCCTTCATGGGACGTCTGTGCGTCCGGTTATCTTCAAGTGCTGTTATCAATCCTGGTGCGGGAATTCAGCGCCGCAAGCAATTCCGCCAAGACAAACGTGGCGATCGATCGTCGGCTCGGGCTGGCGCTGGCCTACATTGATAGCACGTTGGAGTCGCGACCCAGCATTGGCGAGATCGCCAAGCATGCACGGCTTAGCGAAGATCATTTTCGACGCTTGTTTCGAAAAAGCATGGGACTTTCTCCGATACAATATCTCAACCACATTCGCGCCCAGGAAGGCCGTCGCCTGCTTTCCGAAGACCCCGGAATAACCGCGAACGTGGCAGCGGAACGTGCTGGATTCGTTGATGTCAGGCACTTTTCGCGCGTATTTCAGCAACACTACAATCTTACGCCCGCTGAGTATCGGCAAAGTCTCACGTATTCTGTTTCAAGCGGCCCAACGGGCATTTAATAAAGCGCTCTCTCGTCCCGGCAGGCTGAATCAACTAACGGATAAACCCACTTCGAAATTCAAAGACAGCGGGTGCTGCACTTTTTCGGCAAAGCATGCCAAAATCGGGGAGAGGAGAAATCCAGGTCGAAAATCCTCATCAAGCCGCGTTAATACTGGTAGTCACTACAATGCTGGACGATGCCGTTTGAGAAGGAGGGACGCTGGACTATGTTGATCGCGCACCAGGCACAAATCAGGAAAGCCATGGAAGGAATTGATTGCGTTCCGGCTATTGAGGAAGCCTTTGTTGCTTACTCGCAGGGTCAAGCGGTTGTTCCTCCGGTCGGCGAACTGACTTTCAAAGAGCCGCCCGGAGCCACGCATATCAAATACGGCTACATTATCGGAGACGCTTGTTACGTGATCAAAATTGCATCCACCTTCCACCACCAGGATCCAAAGGTTCCGGCGCACGAAGGAATGATGCTGATGTTCGATCAGAAGACCGGGCAGGCGATGGCGATGCTGCTGGACGGCGGTTTTCTGACAGCGCTTCGCACTGCAGCGGCCGGCGTCGCAGTAGCACGGCAACTGGCTCCAAAGAATGTACAGCGCATTGGAATTTTCGGCGCTGGAAAACAGGGTCGCCTGCAGCTCAACCACCTGTTGCGAGTGTGTAAATGCAGCGAGGCCATCGTTTGGAGCAGGTCCGCGCACGCGCTGGATGCTTTCAAACAGGAGTTCTCAAACGAGCGTATTAATCTGAAGACCACGCATGACCCTGAAGAAGTCGCCGCCACCTGCAACCTGATTGTGACCACCACGCCGGCGACATCACCACTGTTGAGCGCCTCAATGATCCGCCGTGGGACTCATATCACTGCGCTGGGCTCTGACACGCCATCAAAGCAGGAGCTGGACCCGGCGATTCTTCAAAAAGCGGATGTGCTTGTTGCGGATTCTTTGTCGCAATGCCAATCACGAGGTGAAATTTACCACGCCCTGAAAACGGGTTTGATTGAACCTGGGAAAGCCGTGGAACTCGGCAATGTGATCGCCGGAAAAGCTTCTGGCCGCTCGTCGGACGAGCAGATCACAATCGCGGATTTGACCGGTGTTGCGGTGCAGGACATAGCCATCAGCAAAGTCGCGCTTGCAGCACTGAAGGAGCAGAGCTCATGACGCACGCACAAAGAGGCCTGGTCCCTGCCGCACTGCAGCGCCTGGACAAAGCCGAAATTATACGCTCCCGCGAAAGGATTGCAGAACTCGCCCACACCACGCCTGTAATGACGTGCCAGACCTTCGATCGGGAAATTGGGGCAGAGTTGTTTTTCAAGTGCGAGAACTTCCAGCGCACCGGATCTTTTAAATTGCGCGGCGCGGCCAACGCTGTTTTTTCTCTCACGCATGAGGAGGGCGCAAAAGGGGTCGCCACTTTTTCGTCAGGCAACCACGGTGCTGCTATTGCGTTGGCGGCGCGCGCACGCGGTATTCGCGCCTTTGTGGTCATGCCTGAACGTGCCACTCCCGTCAAGCGTGCGGCTATTGAAGGTTATGGCGCCACGGTCATCGATTGCCCGGGTGGGCCTCCGGAGCACGAGCGCGAATTGGCGCGTGTCATCGAAAAGACCGGAGTGATCTATATCCACCCGTTCAATGACGCGCGCGTGATTGCCGGACAAGCAACCGCGGCATTCGAGTTGATTCATGAAGTCCCGAATCTGGACGTGCTAATCACGCCTGTAGGCGGCGGTGGGCTGCTTAGCGGCACGGCACTGGCCGCCGCAATTTTCGCCCCGCGCATCAAAATCTTTGCCGCAGAGCCCGACGGTGCGAATGACGCTTACCGTTCGCTGAAAGCCGGAAAGCTCATACCCGTTGGCAACGCCACGACCGTTGCCGACGGGCTGCGTACATCACTGGGATCGCTGACCTTCCCCGTAATCCGCAGGCATGTGCATAAAATCATCTGTGTCAGCGATACTGAAATTCTGGATGCCATGCGCCGCATATGGGAGCGCATGAAGATTGTCGTAGAGCCTTCCGCCGCGGCTGCCTTGGCAGCTCTGTTAAAGAAATCAGCCGTGTTCGCTGGCAAGCGCGTCGGCGTCATCCTTTCGGGCGGAAATGTTGATTTAAATTTATCCGGGTACGGCGCGCCAGATCCGGCGTGACGAACGACAATGCCGTGGCAATGGGGGCCTTCGATGGTCGCGGGTGTTGTACGTGTGCCCCTCGTCGAAGATGACGAATGGGCGTCAGAAAGCCGCCCGTTCCCACCGCCAGCGCACGCTTCGGAAGGTGCATGCAAAAGGAGAAAATGGTTGCATCGTTGCTTATCGCGTTTGAATAAACCTTTGTCGCACAATGTCGTCTCGGCACGTGTATCTCCTGTCAACTAAAGGCTAATCGTCAATCCGTGTGTTAGGGCGCCCCAAAAAGCCCAATGACAAGAAGGATCCCACCATGAAACCCATCTTCGCCCTCCTCACCGCCCTGCTATCGGCTTCGCAGTGCGTGTGCGCTCTGCCGGCGATGGCAGCGAGTGGCAGAGCGCCTTCGCTTGGGAGACCGTCTGCAAGACCATCGAAAAGAAGACGGACGCCTACTTCGACACTTTAGCGGGCTGGACGCACACCTATGTGAACTTTTGAGACCGCTGGTGCTGTGGAGATCGAAATAGCCCGCGTCAACGGCCAGCCGATTCATGCCGCAGCGGTGCATCCGCAACGCAAAGCGTCCGCGTGCTCGGTCAAGGACGGCAAGGTGCTTGTCCGCCTCGATAAACCCTGCCTCGTGGCCGTAGATATTGATGGCCAGATGGACGGGCAGGACACGGGCAAGGGCTACAAAGGACCTCCGATTCACACGATCTCTCTCTTTGCCAACCCGCTGCTCGACGGCAAGCCCAATCCTCATGATCCCGGCGTGCTGACTGTGCAGCCCGGTGAGATTCCGCCCTCCGACGGGCCTTGGACCACGCTCTATTTCCTGCCGGGTGTTCACGATGTCGGGCTGGCTTTTCCGCTGCGTGCGAACCGCCAGTATTACATCCCCGGCGACGCGATGGTTTATGGCACGCTCTCCAATAAGAAAGGGGGGACGGCCATCACATCCGCATCTTCGGCCTCGGTACCTTGTCGGGCTCCCGGCTGAAGCACCCTCAGTATGTGACGCCCGCGATTCCCGAGAAGGAACGAGAGCGTTATCGTCCGATTGAGGTGATCGGCACCACCGACACACGCGTGGAAGGCATCACCATTGCGGACTCGGCGACTCACTCGCTTATGTTGGTGAGTCCCTACAAAGCGGGTCATCCCAACGAGGTGAAGTGGACAAAGATCTTCACTTGGCGCGTGAATGGTGACGGGATCAATCCATTTGGGAATACATTGATTGAGGACTGCTTCATCCGCACCCAGGATGATTCACTTTATGTGAACGGCCTGGGCATTCGCCGCACTGTGCTGTGGAACGACGCCAACGGTTCGTCCTTCGTCCTGAGCGGCTTGGGGCGTCTTGATGACCGCCAGCTGGTGGTGGAGGATTGCGATGTGATTTATGCGCGAGCCAAATGGCACCACTGGAGTGGCGGTCGAGTCTTCAACAGGCGCGGCGAAGGTGGCGGTGCGGCCGGTGCAGGAGTGAACTTCCGCAACATCAACATCGAAGACCCCAGACCGACGCTGCAGCAGTTCTTCATCTGCATGACCGTGCCGAAACTCTATTCGAAAGACGCGGAAAAGCACGCAGCCGGAGACTTGTCGGGCATCGTCTTCCAAAACATCTCCATCGCCGCGCCCAGCGCTCTGGGTGAACCACAAATCCTCTGGGGCCAGGCCGACGCCCGCATCCGCGACCTCACCTTCGAGAACCTTACGCTCGCAGGGAAGCCTGTTAGCGCGCCGGAGTTTTTCAAGATGAACGAGTTCGTAAACAATCTCATCTTTGCACCAAACGCCGTATCCAAACCGGAAAAAAGGAGAGGCCGAAAATTAACCTTGTCGTCATGCTCACCCTCGCCCTTCTCTCCGCCTTCCTGCTCGCGCCGCTGGCCGCGCTGCACGCTGGTGAAGCATCTTCTTTGACGGGCAAGCCCAATGGTACTGCTCATCATGGCCGATGATCTGCGTGACTTCGGCGGGGCCTTTACCAAGGAAATCGTTAGGACGCCCAACCTCGACCGGCTCCGTGCCCGCGGCACCACCTTTGAGCGGGCCTATGTGCAATATCCTGTATGTAATCCGAGCCGCTGCAGCATGATGACGGGACTGCGGGCCGAGCAGACGGGCATCGTCGGCAATGACATCCCATTGCGGCAAAAGTTACCTGATATCGTTACCCTGCCACAACTTTGTAAAGACGCCGGTTGGCAGTCGCACGCGTTTGGGAAACTCTACCACCTTGGCGGCGGCAAGAATGTTGAGGCCAATCAGCGTTGGATGGATGCAGGCAAATCCTGGCACACGACGCAGGCCTTTGAAGCCACGAAGACAGGCAGGAAAATGCTCGAAGGACGCAACGTCACCGGTGGTACGCTCGGCGGGTGCCAATGGGGCGCGGCCGATGGCGATGATGAAGACCAGCCCGACGGCCAAATCGCCGCGACCACAGTGGCAATGATCGAGAAACTCGGCGACACTCCCTGGTTCATCGGTTGCGGATTCATGAATCCGCATGATCCCTTCATCGCACCAAAGAAATATTTCGATTTGTATCCGCCCGAGTTGGTGAAACCCTGGCGCGATCCCGCTGTCATGACACCGGCTCGAAAGGAGGCCGTGGGCTTCGGAGCGTATGGTGAAGCATTCGTCAAATTAACCGACCAAGAATGGCGCGAACTGTTCCGCGCTTACTGCGCCGGCACGAGTTTCATGGATGCGCAACTCGGTCGCGTGCTCGATGCGCTCGACAAGAACAAGCTCTGGGACAAAACAATCGTCATCTTTGTCGGAGATCACGGCTACCACACCGGTGAGCGGCAGTGGTGGAACAAAAACACGCTGTTTGAGCGCAGTTGCCGCGCCCCGCTCATTATCGCCACGCCAAGCATGAAAGGAGGTCAGTCGACGCGCTCGCTTGTCGAATTCGTGGATCTGTATCCCACCGTCGCCGATTTCTGCGGGATAAAAAAGCCCCACGCCGTTGCCGGAGCCAGGTTGCGGCCTATTTTGATGAACGACAATTAAAATTCCCCTGACGACAATTAAAATTCCCGGCAATTTGAGCGGGAAAGATCATCGTAGTCACCTCGCAAGCCGGGGGGATTTCGATGGTTACAGATCGACAG
>Ga0163155_10001346_pt1 | contig 29792 bp, 25 predicted proteins | sample OliLakLV19SP4G1_FD_148611 | JGI IMG/M metagenome (GOLD analysis project Ga0163155, IMG submission 148611) | Freshwater microbial mat bacterial communities from Lake Vanda, McMurdo Dry Valleys, Antarctica - Oligotrophic Lake LV.19.SP4.G1 | ecosystem: Environmental > Aquatic > Freshwater > Lake >... | reverse complement strand
TCAATCCCTCACGCGGGAGTCAGTCATAATTAATTGAAGTAATGATAAAACGATTGTTCAATTACTATAATATTAAATTTAGGGCATCGCTAAAAACCTTTTTTGAATGTCAGACTGAGCGTATCGAAGTCGGTTTTCAAAGTCATAATCAAGAATTACATTTCGACACGCCCAACGTGACAGACGTCCTGCAGCTACCCTTTAGTCCAAAGCCAAACTCTCATTCAAAATAGAGAGAGGAGGGTGCGCCCGAAAAGCAAGGCCGGAGTAAGTCCGTTGCAAACGGTTGAAGTCTATTTTCAGTGAAGAATCTGAAAATATTTATGAAAAAACCTCAACCAGATCACTGAAATGGCGTTAAAGGAAACTACGGAAACTTTGGTAATATAAATAGTTTCCTTAGTTTCGCGCCAGACTATGGAAGAACAAGAGACAAAAAGTAGAATTTTAACGGGTGCGGAGTCACTGTTTATGAAATATGGCATCCGCAGCGTTTCAATGGACGACATTGCGCGCCACCTGTCGGTTTCAAAGAAGACGCTCTACCAACATTTTGCAGATAAGGATGATTTGGTAACGGAGATGTCACAAGAACACATGAAGCTTGACGTGTTGGAATATGAAGAGATTACAAAAGCTTCTGAAAATTCCATCGATGAACTAAACAGAATATCAGTTCGCATCAAATGTGACATGGAGGAGATGAACCCCTCCCTACTTTACGACCTACAGAAATTTCACCCTCGCGCCTGGTTGCTATGGCTCAATCATAAAAATGATTTTGTAATGCGTAGCATCGTTCGAAATCTAAAACAAGGAATTGAAGAGGGTTACTTCCGACCGGAGCTCGATCCTGAAATTATTGCCATCAGCAGATTGGTCTTAATAGAGTCTGCATTTGATGACCAAATTTTCCCGAAAGAGAAATTCAATTTAGTGGAAGTGCAATCTCAATTTTTTGATCACTTCGTTTACGGCCTCTGTACCGATAAAGGAAGAAGGCTTTACCAAAAATACAAAGAGAACAATACAACACCCATAACCCAATATAAGAATGAATCAATTTTATAAACTTTCACTTTTTCTCGCTGCCTTGTTGCCCGCACGGTGGGCGAGCGCACAAGAACAAACCCCCGCAACATTTACGCTTGAGCAATGTATTGAGTATGCGTTGGTAAATTCCATTAACGCTCAAAACGCAATCATCGATCAGCAAATTGCTTCTGCTAAAGTAAAAGAGACAGTGGGGTTGGGGTTGCCACAAGTTTCAGGCAATGTTTCATTAGCTCACAATCCAAGATTACAACGTTTTTTCACTACGTATACCGGGACAACAGGTTTCTTGGGCGACCTTAGTACAGTGCCCAATATTAGGGTTGGCGATATAGTGTCAGCGCAAAATTTTTTTCAACTGAAAAATTCGGGTGTTGCCTCTGTTACTATTAATCAACTTGTATTTAGTGGCTCTTATTTGGTAGGGCTACAAGCCTCTCAAGCTTATAAAGATTTGAGTTACAAGACGGCCACTCAAACAAAAGAGCAAATCGTGCAACAAGTTACAAAGGCCTATTACTCGATATTGATTAATAAAGAAAGAATTGAATTATTTACAAATAATATCTCTAGACTTGATTCGCTCTTGAAAAGCACGACCGCCCTGAACAAGAATGGATTTGTGGAAGCTATTGATGTAGATAGAATAAAAGTGTCCTACAACAATCTAAGGTCAGAGCAAAATAAATTTTTGAATATAAACGAACTTGGTTTAGAGCTTTTGAAGTTTCAGATGAATTATCCCATGGATCAGCCAATTACTGTTATAGGCAATATCCAAGATGTAAAAATTGATGTGAATCAAGCTTCTTACACTGACGGATGGGATTATAAGATGCGCAGCGACTATAAAGTTTTGGAGGCCAACAAAAGATTGCAAGAGTTGAATATTAAAAATCAGTATGCAGGAGCCCTCCCTACGATTTCTGCCTTTGGCAACTTTGGATACAATACACAGTCGGGTGATTTTGGTGGCTTATTTACAACTAATAGTGGCATTTCAGATAATGGACTAATAGGCCCCGATCGATGGTACAATTATTCTCAGCTCGGGGTCAGTATGAACGTCCCCATTTTTACGGGCTTCCAGCGTCACTACAAAATTCAACAAGAAAAGTTAACGCTGAAGAAAATCGACAATGGATTCAGAAGTTTAAAGCAAGGAATCGATTTAGAGACCAAGCAAGCATCGATTAGTTTCGAGAACGCGATCACGTCACTTACTGCACAAATGGAGAATATGGATTTGGCATCCAATGTGTCGCGCATTACAAAAATAAAATACGAACAAGGTGTTGGCTCAAACTTAGAAGTGGTTGATGCTGAAAATAGTTTACGCCAAGCGCAGACTAATTATTACTCAGCTTTATTTGATGCCATGATAGCAAAAGTTGATTTGGATAAGGCATACGGTAAATTACTTCCCTCAACAACAAAATAATCTTAATAAGAAAAATCCACCTTTATGAAACCAACTAATTACCAATCATTATTTATCCCTTTCATCACCGTTATTCTGCTGATAGGTTGCGGGGCGCCCGCGGATAAATCGGCACAGCTAAAAAAATTAAAAGATCAGCAGGTTTCTTTGGGCAAGGAAATTGCCTCTCTGGAAAAAGAAGTTGCATCGACCAACCCTGATAGTACCGATCAAAAATCAAAGGAAGTGATCACTACCGCCTTAACACCGCGTAAATTTGACAAATACGTTCAAACGCAAGGCTCAGTAGAATCGATTGACAATATTATTATCAGTGCGAAATCGGCTGGTGTGATCACCAACGTGTATGTTCAGGAAGGAGACAGAGTTAGCAAGGGGCAAACGTTGGCTCAGATTGACAACTCTTTAGTTATAAAAGGTATCGATGAATTGAAATCTGGTTTAGAGTTGGCTAGAATCCTTTACGATCGTCAGAAGAATTTGTGGGATCAAAAGATTGGTACTGAAATACAATACTTGCAAGCAAAGAATAATAAAGAGGGCTTGGAAAGGAAATTGGCTTCGTTGCAAGAGCAGTTGGATATGACTAAAATCAAGTCGCTGATTTCTGGTGTGGTAGATCATATTGATGCACGAGTGGGACAAAACACGGCACCAGGAACACCCGCGTTTCGGGTAATCAACAATAGTGATTTAAAGATTTCAGCAAAAGTATCGGAGGCGTATATATCCGCTATTAAAAAGGGAAATAGTTCGCTGGTCTCTTTTTCGGATATCAATAAAAAGATTACTGCGCCCGTGAGTTTTGTAGCAAGAAACATTGACCCATTGTCTCGGTCATTTACTGTAGAGGTTAAACTTCCTTCGTCTGCTGATTTGCGACCCAACATGACTGCCGTGTTGCGTGTTATTTTTGATTCCGTTCCGGCAGCGCTTTGTGTTCCTGTAAATGTGGTGCAAGAAGTTAACGGAGAAAAAATAGTCTACGTGGCCGAAAGCAATGGCAAACAAATGGTCGCCAGAAAGCGCGTAGTGAAATTGGATGGTATCTATGATAACCTTGCACAAGTCATTTCCGGATTAGCAGCAGGCGACAAAGTTATTACGTTTGGCTACCAAGGGTTGAATGATGGTGAATTTATTAAGATATAGACATAAGATTCCGGACATAAGACGAAGGATTATATCAAGGTCTTATGTCTTGCTACTTACTACTCACTACTAACGTCTAAAAAATGCAAGACACAGAAAAAGAATTTAAGCCTACCAGTTGGGCCATTGATAATAAGGTTGCCATTTATGTAATGGTGGTGTTTATCTGTTTGGCAGGTATCATGACGTACAATAGCTTGCCGAAGGAGAATTTTCCAGAGGTAGTGTTGCCGCAGATATTTGTTACTTCGGTTTTCCCCGGTGCATCGCCAACGGACGTAGAAAACTTGGTGTCAAAGCAAATTGAAAAGCAAGTAAAGTCCATTGCGGGTGTCAAGAAGGTCACCAGCAACTCGATTCAAAGTTTCTCCAGCGTGATCATCGAGTTTGAAACTGATGTTGAGGTGAAAGAAGCGAAGCGTGAAGTGCAAGAAGCCGTAGATAAGGCAAAAGCTGATTTGCCTCCAGTCCCATCAAGTTTATTGGACGATCCGCAAGTTATTGATATCGATTTATCGGCACAGCCAATCATGTTCATCAATTTATCTGGTGATTATGATCTGCAAACATTGAAAAAATATGCTGAGCAAATGCAAGATCGGATCGAAGCGTTGAAAGAGATTAGACGTGTCGACATCGTTGGCGCCTTGGATCGCGAGATTCAGATTAACGTAGATCTTTACAAGGCAGCGCTAGCAGGAGTTAGCCTGGATGACATCAGCAATGCGATCAATTTTGAAAACAGAATTATTTCGGGTGGCGAAATTTCTGTTGGCGGAATGAAACGATCGCTTAGTGTAAATGGTGAGTATCTCAACGCACAGCAAATTGCTAATACGATTATTGGATCTATCAAAGGTGGAAAAATTTATTTGAAGGATATAGCGGAGGTAATTGATTCACACAAAGAGCAAGAAAGTTTTGCTAGACTAGATAAGAAGAATGTAATCACCTTAAATATTGTAAAACGAGGTGGCGAAAATCTGATTGCTGCTTCTGATCAGATTAACGAAATAATTGACGAATTCAAAGCTTCTATTTTACCAAAAGGCGCTAAGATCACTATCACAGGCGATCAATCTGATAACACAAGAACCACCCTGCATGACCTGATCAATACGATCATCATCGGGTTTATTTTGGTAACGGTCATTTTGATGTTTTTCATGGGTGCGACCAATGCGATTTTCGTAGGGCTGTCTGTTCCACTTTCTAGTTTTATCGCCTTCTTATTTTTTCCCACCCTTGGGTATACACTCAACTTGATGACGTTGTTTTCATTTTTACTTGCATTGGGTATCGTAGTGGATGATGCCATTGTGGTAATTGAGAATACACACCGCGTATTTGATAACGGTAAAGTGCCCATTCGCAAGGCAGCTAAAATAGCCGCAGGAGAAGTTTTCTTACCCGTGTTCTCTGGCACAATGGTGGTGTTGGCTCCTTTCGTTCCGTTGGCTTTTTGGCCGGGTACGATTGGTGAGTTTATGGTGTATCTACCGATCACGTTGATTGTCGCGTTACTAGCTTCTTTGGTGGTGGCGTATATTATTAATCCAGTTTTCGCAGCAGATTTTATGACGGTACATGACCACGATCATAGTCGCCAAAAATTTACGAAAGGGTATAAAATCACCGCAGTCGTTTTTGCAGCATTGGCAGCCGTTTGGTATTTGACCGGCTCTTTTGGGTTGGGAAATTTTACACTGTTCCTTTTTGGAATTTATTCGCTTTATAAATTTTTCTTGGAGGAATTGATTTCTAAATTCCAAACTGATTGGTGGCCACGGGTGCAGCAGCGTTACAAAAATATGATTTCTTGGTGCTTGTATAGGTATCGTCCGCTATATGTAATTGGCGCAGTTATCTTCTTATTCTTTTTCTCCATTTGGTTTACCGGAGTTAGAAAACCTCCGGTCGTTTTCTTTCCTCAAGGCGACCCCAACTTTGTCTACACGTACATCACGTTGCCCATTGGCACCGATCAGTACATAACCGATTCCATTACTCAAATTGTAGAGAACAAAGTGATAGCTGTGATAGGTGAGAAAAATCCGTTGGTGGAATCTATTATTTCTAATGTAGCCATTGGCGCGTCAGAAGATCAGACATCTGGTAACAATGCGCAACCACATCTAGGGAAAGTTACGGTAGCATTTGTCAATTTTGCAAAGCGCGATAGTAAATCAACAAAAGTTTATTTGACAAAAATCCGAGAGGCGATCAAAAACATTCCCGGTGCTACCATTTCTGTAAACCAAGAACAAGGTGGTCCGCCTACTGGCAAGCCGATCAACATTGAAATTGCTGCCGATGATTTTGATGTGTTAGTTGCAGCGGCAGATAAGACGAAGCGTTTTTTGGATGCCAAGCGAATTCCGGGCGTAGAAGATTTGAAATCTGATTTCCAAAGCGATAAACCTGAGATTTCCATTACTATCGATCGCGAGAAGGCAAACCGTGAAGGGATTGCGACAGCAACAATTGGCAAAACGTTACGGGATGCAATCAACGGAGCGGAGGTTTCAAAATTTCGCGATGACAATGATGACTATCCAATTCAAATGCGTGTACGCAGAGATCAACGCAACGACATCAACACACTTATGAACATGCCCATTACGTTCCGTGATATGACGATGGGAGGGCAAGTTCGCCAAGTACCGATGTCCGCAGTTGCTACAATCGGCTACACCAATAGTTTTGCGGGCATCAAGCGAATCGATCAAAAGCGTGTAATCTCTTTGTCTTCAAATGTGCTAGCAGACTTTAACGCCAATGAAGTGGTGGCGCAAATTCAAGAGAGCCTGAAATCTTTACAGCGCCCAGATGGTGTTGAAATTAAAATGACAGGTGAGCAGGAGCAACAAAAAGAAACAACGGATTTTTTGGGAGTGGCTGCGATGGCTGCCATAGGATTAATTGTTTTGATATTGGTTATTCAATTTAATTCCATTAGCAAAACCCTCGTTATCATGACGGTGATTCTGTTCAGTATCATTGGCGTATTGCTCGGCTTTTCTATTTTTAGGATGGAAATCTCTATTGTCATGTCAGGGATTGGTGTAATGGCCTTGGCGGGAATTGTGGTTCGAAATGGAATTTTGTTGGTTGAGTTTACTGACTTGCTTCTTTCGCAAGGAGTAGAGTTGAAGGAAGCGATCATTGAAGCAGCCAGAACGCGTATGACGCCTGTATTGCTTACCGCGATGGCTGCCACATTAGGATTGGTGCCGTTGGCGATTGGTTTCAATATTGACTTCGTAACATTGTTTACTGACTTTAATCCGCATATTTTCTTCGGTGGCGATAACGTGGCTTTTTGGGGGCCGCTATCATGGACAATGATTTTCGGATTGGTGTTTGGAACTTTTTTAACATTGTTCCTAGTGCCGGTAATGTATTTGTTGGTGGCCAAGCTGAAGCAACGGGTTTTCAAAACGAAAGTGAAGCCTGTTGATGAGATTTCAGAGGGAGCGATAGTGGCTCATTAGAATAAAAAGCAATAGAAGCCGTTTATCTAAAAGTGGACGGCTTTTATTGTCTTAACTGGAGTTACGAAAAACTTAAACTGGTGTCAGTTTGAGCTTGTCGAAAACGGATTATTGGAGTTTCCAAATAGGCTTCGACAGGCTTAGCCTGACAGTAACTTAGTTGATTTGTGTAAGTCCAGGTTTTAAGCAGTGACGAAATATGTTTAATCGAGTGATGACGGTACTTTTCTTTATTCTTTTCTTTTTGATCATCGACTACTACTTCTTCCAAGCGGTATTGGTCGTTAGCAAGAATTGGTCACCGCTTTGGAAAAACGCGGTACGATATGGCTTTTGGATTCCTACAGTATTGAGCGTTAGTGCGCTCGTGTGGTGGGTATTTGGAGATCCCTATCAATTTAGCTCCAACGTTAGAAATTGGATCATCACGGGAATTATTTCTTCTTATTTTCCGAAAGTCATCGGCATTCTTTTTTTATTAATTGATGATTTGCAAAGGGGGGTAAGATGGGTGATCGCACTTTTTCAAAAGAGCACCACTCCATCTAGTGCTGGTGAAGTGATTTCACGTTCTGAATTTTTATCGAAGGCTGCGTTGGTAGCCTCGGCCGTTCCACTTACTGCTTTTGCATACGGCATTATTTCGGGTGCGCACGATTACCGGATTAGAAAAGTGGCGATCAAACTTCCCAACCTTCCCAAGGCATTTGACGGAATACGGATAGGTCAGCTTTCGGATATTCATACGGGCAGTTTTTGGAACAAAACGGCCGTGAAAGGTGGAGTTGAAATGTTACTGGGCGAAAAACCGGATGTCATTTTTTTTACCGGTGATTTGGTAAACAATGAGGCATCCGAAGTGAAGGAATATATCGATGTCTTTAATAAAGTGCGGGCGCCATTGGGCGTATTCTCCATCACTGGCAACCACGACTATGGTGACTACAAAAGTTGGGCTACCAAAGAAGCGAAAGAACAAAATTTCAAGAATCTAATCGAGGCACATAAACTTTTGGGTTTTGATTTGTTGATGAACGAAAATCGATTCCTACAACAGGGAGGAGAAAAGCTCGCGATAATTGGCATAGAGAATTGGGGAACACGTTTTTCGAAACATGGGCTGTTACACGCTGCCCACCAAGGAACTGAGGAGGCTCCTGTAAAACTTTTACTATCGCATGATCCCACTCATTGGGACGCACAAGTAAGACCAGGCTACAAAGACATTGACGTTACTTTTTCCGGTCACACCCACGGTGCGCAGTTTGGCGTAAACATTGGCAACTTTACGTGGACACCCGTGCAGCACGTTTACAAACAGTGGGGCGGTTTATATCAACAAGATAATCAATATCTTTATGTCAACCGCGGCTTTGGCTATTTGGGTTACCCTGGACGAGTAGGCATGCCGCCCGAGATTACAATTTTTGAGTTGAAGAGAGCCTAGTTTTTTTAAACCTGCCAACGCTCTATATTTGATTGCCGAACAACTCGAAATCAACTTATGAGCATTCAATGGAAAGGGGTTTTCCCCGCACTCACTACTAAGTTTACTGTTGCAGACGAATTAGATTTTCCACTATTTGAAAAAAACCTGAATGCACAACTGGCCGCAGGAGTGGAAGGCGTGATTTTAGGTGGAACACTAGGCGAGTCAAGTGTGCTCTCCAACGAGGAGAAGTTTTCGCTGGTAAAATTCACAGTAGAAAAAGTGGCCGGCAAAGTGCCCGTGATAATGAACATTGCCGAAGGCAGCACGCGCGAAGCCGTGAAGCTCGCAGCCGAAGCAAAAAAATGTGGTGCCAAAGGATTGATGATGTTGCCGCCCATGCGCTACAAATCTGATCATCGCGAGACGGTTGCTTATTTCAAAGAGGTGGCCAACTCAACTGATCTGCCCATCATGATTTACAATAATCCGGTCGATTATAAAATTGAAGTCACGCTCGATATGTTTGATGAGTTCACATCTTGCCCAAACATTCAAGCGGTAAAAGAATCCACGCGCGATGTCTCCAACGTTACGCGCATGGTCAACCGCTTTGGCGATCGCTTCAAAATTTTGTGTGGCGTAGATACTCTTGCGATGGAAGAGTTGATGTTAGGTGCACACGGTTGGGTGGCAGGGTTGGTATGTGCATTCCCCACTGAAACGGTGGCGGTCTATAAGCTTACAAAATCAAATCACATCAACGAAGCATTGTGGATATACAGATGGTTTCTTCCGTTGCTCGAGTTGGACATTCATCCGAAGTTGGTGCAGTATATCAAGTTGGCTGAGCAAGAAGTTGGCCTCGGCTCTGAGTTGGTTCGTGCACCACGCTTGCCGTTGATTGGCGAAGAGCGTGAACGCGTGTTGAAAATAATTCGCGATGGAATCAAGAACCGACCAAAATTAATTTCTTAAAATGAAAAATATTTTCTTGGCGGCCGAACGGGCTTTCCGCTATACTCCTCGTGCCATCGCACATGCACACGCCACTGCGGGGTGCCGCTGCAATCCCTGGCCGAATGTGTGCGTATCTATTTGCTCATCTCCAAACTCTAAACTCCTAACTCCTAACTTTCAACTTTGTACTTCGTACTTCGTACTTCTTACTTCTTACTTTAAAACTTTAAACCCTGAACTTTGAACTTTAGCGACTCTACTCTCGACCAAGTTAACACCGCCCTCAACGAAGCGCAGATTACTTTTCTGTCGTATAAAAATTTAAGTGGAAAACAGAAAGGAAAATTTCTTCGTGCTATTGCAGACGAGATAGAAGCACTCGGTCAAGAGTTGGTGCAAGTAGCAATGGGGGAGACTAATTTGCCAGAAGCTAGGATTGTCGGTGAGCGCGGAAGAACAACTGGCCATTGCCGAATGTTTGCCGATTTAGTCGAAGAAGGATCGTGGGTGGATGCACGCATCGATACTGCATTGCCCAATCGTACACCTGCACCCAAACCAGATAGTAGAAAGATGTCAGTGCCCATTGGGCCGATTGTTGTTTTTGGTGCGGCCAATTTCCCATTGGCTTACTCAACGGCTGGTGGAGATACCATCTCAGCATTGGCCGCAGGTTGTCCCGTGATTGTAAAGGCGCACCCCGCACATGCTCAAACTTCTGAGCTAGTAGCAGGCGCAATAAAACGCGCCATCAAAAAAACGGGAATGCCAAAAGGTGTGTTTCAACATTTGCACGCCAGTGGTTTTGAGGTAGGGCAGGCGTTGGTAAAACATCCTTTCACAAAAGGCGTTGGCTTTACGGGCTCACTCGTAGGTGGCAAAGCTTTACACGACATCGCGCAACAGCGCCCCGAACCTATTCCGGTTTTTGCTGAGATGAGCAGCATCAATCCAGTAATACTTTTACCAAATACGCTGGCGACACAAGTAGAAAAGACAGCCGAGATGTTAGCGGCCTCTGTCACATTAGGGGTCGGGCAATTTTGCACTAACCCCGGTTTGATTATTGCGATCGAAGATCAAGCATTGAAATTGTTTATTGACTCACTTTCCAAACGAATAGCCACCTCATCTGCGGGTACCATGCTTCACCAAGGTATCAGCGATAATTATGCAAAGAAGTTAATACATGCCCTAGCACAAAAAGGAATCACTGTTGAGGGCAAGTCATCAGCAACAGCAGAAAATAACCAAGGCATCCCAACGGTTGCATCTGTTACTGCTTTCGAGTTTTTAAAGAATCCGAGTTTATCAGAAGAAGTATTTGGGCCGTTTTCGTTGATCGTAAAATGTAAAGATTTGACTGAACTGCATTCGGTAGTAAATCACCTTCAGGGTCAACTCACTTCCAGTATTTTTGGCAGCGAAGCTGAAATCGCTTCTTACGCCAGCTTACTAAATATGCTTATCGAAAAAGCAGGTCGGTTGATTGTTAATGGAGTGCCAACAGGTGTAGAGGTTTGTCCATCTATGCAACATGGCGGACCATTTCCTTCCACTACTGATTCACGATTTACTTCGGTAGGCACCGATGCAATTAAAAGATTCGTTCGCCCCGTGACCTTTCAGAGTTTTCCGGCTTCACTTCTTCCCGAAGAATTGAAAGACGGAAACCCCTTGGGGATTTGGAGACTGTATAATAATGAATGGAAAAAATAGTTGTTCGTTGTTAGTCAATCGTTGTTCGTAAGCACAATTGACTAACAGCTAACAACGAACAACCATACTATGAATACTTTCAAATGTATAGATGCTCACACGTGTGGCAACCCTGTTCGGGTAGTAGCTGAGGGCGGCCCGCCTTTGGAAGGTAAAAACATGAGCGAGAAGCGTCAGCACTTTTTACGCGAGTATGACTGGATCAGAAAGGGATTGATGTTTGAGCCGCGCGGTCATGATATGATGAGTGGCAGTATTTTGTATCCGCCATCAGATCCTACCAACGATGTTGGCGTGTTGTTTATAGAAACCAGTGGTTGTCTGCCTATGTGTGGCCACGGAACGATCGGCACCGTTACGATTGCTATTGAGGCAGGTTTAGTGATTCCGAAAACTCCAGGGATTTTAAATTTAGAAGTACCAGCAGGCTTGGTGCGAATAGAGTATAAGCAAGAAGGTAAAAAGGTAAAGTCAGTCAAGATAAGAAACGTAAAAGCGTATCTGGCGGCAGAGAACATTAAAGCAATATGCCCTGAGCTGGGTGAGTTGACATTAGATGTTTCCTATGGTGGAAATTTTTATGCAATTGTAGATGCGCAAGAAAACTTCAAAGGGCTTGAACACTACACGGCTGATCAATTGATAAGTTGGAGCCGAGAGTTGAGAAAAGATATCAACCGCAAGTATACGTTTGTTCATCCAGAGAATCCAACAATCAATAGTTGTTCACATATTTTATGGTCTGGCAAAGTGATTGACCCAACTTCTACTGCACGCAATGCAGTGTTCTATGGTGACAAGGCAATTGATCGCTCACCCTGTGGCACTGGCACTTCTGCACGGTTAGCACAATGGTATGCAAAGGGAAAATTAAAACAAGGACAAGACTTTATTCACGAGAGTATTATCGGATCAAAATTCATTGGCAGGATTGAAGAAGTTACAGAGCTGAATGGGAAGCCCGCCATCATACCAAGTGTAGAGGGTTGGGCAAAAATCTACGGACAAAACACTATTTCAATTGATCCTGAAGACGATCCGTATGCGTTTGGATTCCAAGTGATATAGTTAGTTGATGTTCAAAATTGCGTGAGGGATTGAAGTGGAAATCCCGCGCTTCGCGTGGATTGGAGCGGAAAGCCCGGCCCCATGACGCCTCGGCAGGGGACACGCCAAAATAAAATTTGCATTTGAAGAAATGAAAAAGAAAGAATGTCCGTCTTGCGCCATGAACATAAATGCATCGAGTAGAGAATGCCCCATCTGTGGGTATGAATTTAAAGAAGAGACCCCGTGGATAAAGTGGACGGCAATACTTTTGTTGATGGTATTTTTGTTGATCTATTTTTTTAGATGACTTAACGAACTCGCTCTCATACGAAGTAGAGAGGGGGTGACCTCGCGCCTCGCGTGGTCGGGGGTGAGTCAATGTATGCGCGACATCTGATCGCTATCGGATTGGAAATGCATCCGAACTTACTGAAGCGATATAAATTAAATTCATAACTTTGAAATATGACTACCACCTATAAATTAAATGCCAACCAGCTATCAGAAGATATTCTTAGGTCAATCAAAGAAGCTTTTAAGGATAAAGAAATAGCAATAGTAGTAAGTGATTCTGTCGATGAAACCGAATACCTGCTTTCCACGGAAGCTAATAAAAAGCATTTATACAAATCCAAAGAAGAGTTGGCAGAGGGAAAGGGTATTGCGATGACGTTGGTTGAACTTCAAGAGAAGTATTTGAAATGAAGCCTATTGTTTTTAGCAAGCAAGCTTTACAACAATTGGATGAATGGAAGAAGATTAGTCCCAAAATTGTTCTGAAGATTGTTGCGCTCATAACAGAAATAGTAGAAGCTCCGTTTGAAGGGACAGGCAAGCCAGAGGCACTGAAATATAACTTGAAAGGAAAATGGTCACGTAGAATTACCCAAGAGTATCGACTTGCCTACGAAGTTTTGGCCAAAGAAATTACAATTATACCCTGTAAATTCCACTACGATTAAAGATGGCAAGTATTGGAATAATTGGTGGAGGGATCATCGGTTTAAGTTCAGCTTATTATTTAAGCAAGGCTGGGCATCACGTAACCGTCATCGAACAAAGTGATTTAAGCGAAGGGTGTTCGTTTGGAAATGCAGGCATGATAGTTCCTAGCCACATTATTCCGCTAGCTGCCCCGGGCATGATTTCAAAGGGCATTAAGTGGATGTTTAATTCAACCAGTCCATTTTATGTGAAGCCGCGATTGAGCGGAGATCTTTTGAAGTGGGGCTATTATTTTTATACGAGCGCGACAAAGGAGCATGTTGAAAGATCAGCAAATGCGCTAAAGGAAATCAGTTTACTCAGCAAGGCGATGTACAAGCAAATGGCTTCTGAACTGCCGTTTGATTTTGGTTATCAAGAAAAAGGCTTGTTGATGCTTTATCAAACAAAGGAGACGGAGCACGAAGAAATAGCGACAGCCGCCATGGCCAACGCTCACAACATTGAAGCCCATATTTTGACAGAAGCTGAAATTCAAAAGCTAGAGCCTAATGTAAAGGTCAAAGCAAGGGGGGGAATTTACTTTCCCGGTGACGCCCACATTACACCACAAGTATTTGTTGCGAAGCTGATTCAGTATTTGAAAGAAGCGGGAGTGGTATTTCAAACCTCCACAACGGTTCATGATTTTGCGATTGAGAATAATTTTATTCGACAAGTAAAAACTGACAGGGGCGATTATACTTTTGATGAGGTTGTGATTGCTACGGGTTCATGGTCTGGTTTGCTTACCAAAAGGCTTGGTATTTCGTTGCCGATGCAAGCGGGGAAAGGCTACAGCTTTACACTAAATGATGTTGTAAAGAACACTCGAATCCCCTCTATTTTTCTAGAAGCACGGGTGGCCGTTACGCCAATGGAAAACACGCTTCGCTTTGGTGGCACGATGGAAATAACCGGAATAGATCACCGCGTCAATATGAATCGTGTTAGAGGGATTGTTGAATCCATCCCAAATTACTATCCGGAAATGAAAGTAAATATGCCGAAGGTAGAAGAAGTTTGGCACGGTCTGCGGCCTTGCTCGCCCGATGGGTTGCCTTACATTGGCCGTAGTTCGGGTTTAAAAAATCTTGTGATAGCTTCTGGCCATTCGATGATGGGATTAAGCTTGGGGCCGGGTACTGGGAAATTAGTTTCTGAATTGCTCGAGCATAAAAAAAGCTCCATAAGTTTGGAGCTTTTTGAACCTTTAAGGTTTTAGAATTTACTTGACCAACAGCTTCACTACTTTTTCTCGGTTCCCGAATTTTAACCGAACGAAATAAATACCTCTCAGCGAAGATTCAAAGGTTACTTCTTTCTTATGTTCTCCAGAAGGTTGCTTCCCCAAGAAGTCATTGGAGATTGCGCGCCCAGTTTCATCATGCACTAAAAGAGAGACGTCCACGGGTTCAGTTAAGAAATAGGAGATGGTAGCCTTGCCATCGGTTGGGTTAGGATAGACATTGAAATCAGTTACCACATTTTTGGGTTCAATACCCGTAGGCGTTTGTTGTATGTACAAATTATCGATTGACCATCCCCAACCGGTTGTGACATCTGCATTTGATTTTAAGCGAAATCTGAACAGTAAAGTATCTGTAGCTTTAAACTTATTTTTCAGGTCAATCGTTTGATCGATGGATAAGGAAGGTGTTCCCGTTGGAACACTCGAGTTGTAAGCGGAAAGCCATCCAGCATTAAACGATGCGTTGTACCCGTCTCGTAACGGTATCCAATTTAAACCGTCTTTTGTTCCTTCAACCACAACAAAGTCTTTAAAATTAGACTGGCCAAATGTTACTCCTGTAGCTGAAGGTTGTATAAGTGCAACGTCTTGATAGAAAAATGTAGAGTTAGTTGCCGAAACGATGATTGGCTGCAGTAACAAGGCAGTAGCCTCTGTATTTAACAAGTAAGGGTGGGCGGTTTGAAGGCTTTGATTTGAGGTGCCGAAATTGATCAAGAAAAATTTATCCAGCAGGAAGTCGTCAGCGGTTTTAAAAACAGTCGCGTACTGACTTTGGTAGGGCGATTTAAGGGCCATTTTTTTACCCGTGAAAGTAGGCGAAGAAAAGGGCGCAGCATCTTTGAATCCTATCAACCGTACTGTATTATCTCCAACGGGGGCATTCTTTATTTTCACAAGGTACTCTCCAGCAATTAATTTTTGAGTGCCAATCTTCTGATTGTTGATATACACTTGCAGCGAGTCATAACTTTCTTGAAGCAATATCTTCACAACAAAATCAGATTGGGGGCTAGTGCCGGCAGCAACGATACTCGGCATCTGAATGGGACTTGTTTGAATAGCATTCACTTTTGCGGTCCATATACCACGGCCATGGGTGGCGATCACTATTTTATCATCTACACCTTTCATATCCCAGACGGATACTTTTGGAAAGTCGGCTATCAAGTTCCAAGATAATCCGTTGTCCAGCGATTCCACAATTCCAATTTCCGTTCCCGCCCAAATAATGTTCGTATCATCTGTTCTTACATACAAACAGTAAACCGCCACATCTGGAAATCCATTCGAGCTGATGCTTCCAGCGTTAAATCCCGAAATGTCATTCCAAGTTAGGCCCAGGTCAGTTGTTCGCAGAACTTTTGGTTTTCCGGCAAACGAAAAAAGTGCGTAAGCAGTGTTTTGTTGAGTGGGGTGCGAAGCCAGTTTGGTTATACCACCTAGAGGCGTAAGAGAATAATTTACTGTTGGATTAAAGGATGTGCCTCCGTTGGTAGACACAAAAAGATTTCTAGCCGAGGACCCCGCAGTATTCATGCCACTTCCTCCCCACACGATATTTGCATTGGCACGTGATACTTCTACGTCAGCAAAAGAAGAAGACCCGCCCCAGTTAGTTAAAATCGGTGAGAGTATCCATGATGCACCAAAGTTATTAGACCGAAACACTCCAGCAGAAGTAATTGTAAAAATCGTTTCCGGGTTTTCCCTTGAATTAGCCAATTTTGAAATGAATGGCGAATCACCTGAAAGACCTGCGGTAGCTATTGCCCAAGAAATTCCCCCATCAATCGATCTTCTAAATCCATTGAATTGAGAACCACCGATCAATTTCTTATCATCTAAATTATTCCACAACACTTCAAAGCCATCCCCTCCAATATTAAAATTGTAATCAGTATTTTCAGTTGCAACGATCGACTGGGGCGACTTCCAAGTTCCATTGTCTTGCATTCCGCCAAAATACTCATCAAATCCCGGACGCTTATCCGCCCCGTAAAACTGACTTGTGTTGTAAGTCCGCCCTGCAAAAATCCAATCGCCATTGTTAATCCCCGGAGTTGAGGAAGTATTTGAAATGAACACACCCCCATCATTTGCATTTAATATCTTGTAAGTAGTTGCACCCATTGGTATCATAACTAGATTATGGTGATCAACATGTACGATACTATTCTTATTCGGATTTCCATAGTCACCTCTTCCATCGGTGATGAATTGTGTAGTGGCATTCAATTTTTGTTGTGCTTCAAACTTAAACCGAATCGTACCATTGATAGTCGGTGGCCAGGTTCCGCCCGCTGCTAGCACTGGCCAGATAAAATACATTTCGCTAAACTCATGCCCACCGTTTACTGCAATAGAGGCATTTGGTGCCGAACCATCGTAGGTCACATTGTTGATATACAGGTACTCGCGCGATTGCAATGTCGCCATAGAATTATCTGTGTTGTTATTGATCAGATTAAACGTGCCATCGCGGCCTTGATCTCGAAAAGAAGCCATCAACTGCCGGTTATTGGTAACATCCCACACTTCAAAAGGTACTGTTACATAGTTTTGATAAGAGTAATCTGCGGGAGCTACTCCGGTAGTTCTATTCACCGGAACCAAAAAACGGTGTGCGTTTTGGGATTTTCCAGGGCCAAAACGGATTTCTACCGTACTATTTCCGGCTGCTGTCCCTGTATCAAAATTGCCATTGGTGGCATTCCCAAAACTAGTGAGTGCAATAAAGCTTTGTGTCCCCGCCTCTTCAATAGAATAAAAACCTGTGATGGCCGAGCCACTTTCTAGTTTCAATTGAAACAAATCAACGCCTCCAAAATAGATCACGTCTGCATTGAAAGGGTCACACGCAATCGTGTTGTCGTACCACCCTTGTCCATTGAGAAAATTTAGGTCAGCAGTTGTCAATTTCACGTTTACTAATGACCATGTTTGACCTGCATCATCACTCATGAAAAGTTTTGAGGAGGTGGGGCTAACCTCACAAGAAGCAAATAGTCTATTTGTCTTGACGGGCGATACTGCCGTTTCTATCCGAAGGACAGAACCTAAACCCGCATTTGCCAAATTCCATGTTAGACCGGCATCGGTTGATTTGATAACACCAACACGGTTTTGGGTTGCGTATTGAATCGCAAAATTTCCGGGTGTTGCATCCAAGTCTTGTATGCCTAGTCGTGATGAGACCTTAGTCCATGCACTTCCTCCATTAGTTGTTCTGTAAATGCCCGAGTTGGAAGCAACGATGACTACATTTTCGTTGGCCGGGTCAACGATTGCGCGATTGATGTCGTCAAAATTACTGGTAGAAGGGAGGTAAGACCAAGTTTGTCCCCGATTGACTGACTTGAACATACCATTGCCATTAATGCCATCTAAGTTTCCGAAGCCTTCGCCTGTACCAACATAAATTACATTCGGATTGGAATCGGCCATTGCTAAAACGGTAGTTGCTAGGTTTGACAAAGTGGGCGTTATTAATGTCCAACTGGTGCCTGCATTAGTTGTTTTCCAAATACCACCACCCGCAGAGCCTGCTATCCACGTATTTTTAGTAGGGTCTGCCGGATCTACCAGCAAGCCGCGTGTTCTGCCAGGCACGTTTACGGGGCCACGTTCTTTCCACTCGATGACACCGTTATTTTGTGTCCTTGCATTCTTTTGATTTGAAAATGCTGCAAGCGTTGCCTTTTCTGATTCCATTACCAGAAAGCCCGGTGTGTATTGTGGGGCATCGGCATCCGATGGTGTGCGAATGCTTCTGTGGAACTTGATGAACTCTCCGGGGCCGTCAAAGTATTCTTCTTTGTTTTGCGTATGTTTAAAATCTTGCACTTCATGCTTATTCACCACTTGAATTAATATGACAAGGCAGAAAATTATACAGATGGTAGAAAGTTTCCAGAATTTCATAAATCGGATTTAAGAGATCTTAGGTCAATCGTTTTTTTATATTGAGACAGGGTTTCATCTTTTCGAATCATTCCCGGAAGGTTTAAAAGTTCTAAGGACGACTCACTCACCCATTTGATATAACCTGGCACAAAACTTTCTTGAATGATTATCTTCTTCGAGGCAGCTTCAATTACGATAGCTTTAACCACGTGATTGGGCTCACCTGTATTTGCTTTTTGGACAAATAACAAGTACATGCCAGAAGAGTTGGGAAAGGAATCAATATTTTTTCCAAGAATACTATAAGCCAACGCAGCCGTAGAATCGGATTTAGCGGTAGGCTGTTTTACTTTACATTGCGTGAGCAACGTTGAGAGTAAAAGAAACAGGATAAGTCGCATGGGTAGGTTTTGATTTTTTAAAGACTAAATATACTAGGTCTTCTGCTTTTTCTTCTTCGCAGCAGGAAACAATATATTATTCAGAATCAACCGGTAGCCCGGTGAATTAGGATGTAAATGCAAATCCGTTGGTTCTTCGCCAACGGTGTGCTGATAGTCTTCCGGGTCGTGGCCTCCAAAGAAAGTCCAGAAGCCTTTGCCCATAACCCCGTGCAAGTATTTTGCTTCTTTGATTTCCCTATTTTCTCCCATGATGGTCACATCGGGTTTGATCAGATTTTTTTTGAATCCGGTTGTTTGGCCATAAAAACCTTTGACCACACGCGAGTGGTTTTGCGTGAGCATACTGGGGATAGGATCCCACTTGGCTGAGAATTGAAATAAGTTGAAGTAATCATTGTCTTGTCGCAGGCCACGCTCCGGTGCATTGTTATCAATGTTTGAAAACTCATATTGCATCGGGTCGCGCGACAACAGAAAATCCGTAAAAGCAAAGGTGTTATTAAAGTTCAATTTTTCTTGCGCTTGCGGGTCGGCAGAGTCACCGTCATACATACGTTCGCAAATATCAATTCCTTCAGCAGCCAATGCGATGTCGTATGAATCAGTAGCAGAGCACATGGCAAAGAGAAATCCTCCACCTCCAACGAATTCTTTCATTCGTTTGGCCACCGCTAACTTTAGCTGAGACACTTTTCCAAAACCCTGTTTGCGGGCGATCGTCTCTGCCTCTTTCACCTGTTCTAGATACCAAGGCATATTGGCATAGCTCGAATAAAACTTTCCATACTGACCTGTAAAATCCTCGTGATGTAAATGCAGCCAATCGTACTTGGCCAACTCCCCATCTAGCACTTCGTCATCGAAGATGACGGTATAGGGAATCTCGGCATAGGAGAGTACTAGTGTGACAGCATCGTCCCATGGCTGTTTGGACTTGGGCGAATACACCGCTATCCTCGGATACTTTTCCAGTTTCATCAAATCATAATTGGCGGCAGGGCTGGCAATTTCGTTTATGATCGCGTTGGCTTGCGCATCTGATATGATTTCATAACCAACTCCCCGCACCACCAACTCATTTTGAATTTTCGGGTGGTACTTGGTCATAAAACTGCCGCCCTTATAGTTCAAAAGCCAATCCACTTCCTGATCCATTTTCAATACCCAATAAGCAATTCCGTAGGCCTTCAAATGATTGCTTTGCTGCTCATCCATGCGAATGAAAATATAATTACCGACCGCCACTTTGGCCGCGAAAAGAAAGAATAACAAAAAAAAGGTTCTCATCGTTAAAATAATCCTGTTTGATAGGTAACAATAGTATTGGAAAAAAGTCTTCGAATAAGTAAGGTTTAAAGGTATAACTTTGATCTTTAAAACGAATACAACTAAACCGCTAACTGCATGAATTTAGTCGAAAACATAAAGGAAGGCCTTCGGTCGATAAGGGCCAACATGCTTCGTTCTGTGCTTACGGCCTTGATTGTGGCCATTGGGATCACATCGCTGGTTGGAATTTTAACAGCTATTGACGGGATTGAGTACACAGTGTCAGAGAGTCTTTCTTCGTTGGGAGCCAATACATTTGACATTCGTTCAAAGTTTAACCGCGGCTCTAATCAAGAAGGAGTGAAAGAGAAAAACTATTCTGCGCTCTTGCTTTCAGAGGCTCAAAAATTTATAAATGAGTTTCCATATCAGTCTACCATAAGCCTTAGTGCGCGACTTACAGTTTTGGCTGAAATCAAACACGGATCTGAAAAAACCAACCCCAACGTGACGGTCACTGGTGTAAATGAAGAATATTTGGCTATCAAAGGCCTCGAAATTGAGTCTGGAAGGAATTGCTCTCGTTTCGAAATTCAATATGGCTCCAAAGTGGCTGTTATAGGAAGTGAATTGGCGAAATCATTGTATGGCGAAAATAAGGATCCGATTGGAACCAGTATTTCCTTTAAAGGCACACAGTTTAAGGTGATTGGGTTAATGAAAGAAAAAGGTGCGTTATCGGAAAATAACTTTGATAATATGGCATTGATCCCAATTATTGTGGCCAACCAATTGGCGTCTGGTCAAGGATTAAATTATCGACTTACGGTTGGGATACAAGACGCGAATCAAATGGACTACGCGATGGGCGAGGCAACGGGATTAATGCGGAAGATCAGAGGTGATGAGGTAGGGAAGGAAAACACGTTTGATCTCGAGAAGAGTGAAACCCTCGGCACTCGAATGGAATCCATTACAAGCGGTCTTCGTTTTGGAGGCTTTGGCGTTGGTTTTATCACGCTATTGGGGGCTTCCATTGCTTTGATGAACATTATGTTAGTTTCTGTAACAGAGCGCACGCGCGAAGTAGGAGTGAGAAAGGCCTTGGGAGCAACGCCTTTACGTATTCGTCAGCAGTTTGTAATCGAAGCGATTATTGTTTGTGTGCTGGGCGGAATTGGTGGAATTATTTTGGGTATTTTAATTGGGAACCTGATTTCTAGAGCCATTGGAATTGACGCTTTTGTGATCCCTTGGTTATGGATGACAGTGGGGATGTTCATCTGTATCTGCGTGGGATTGTTCTCAGGCTGGTATCCCGCCAGTAAGGCTTCTAAATTGGACCCTATTGAATCTCTGAGATTCGAATAATCTGTTTTCTACTTATTACTCAAAAAGAAATGCGAGACTAGTCCTTCTTTTCCTCTTTTTTCTTCTTTAGAAAATCGATATAGCCGAGTGCCGCGGCAAACCCGATGATTACAGCTAGGATAATTACAAATAGATTGGCGCCATCTGCCACGTTTTGATTGAACATTTGGATTTATTTATCCGTCAAAGATAGAGGTTAATGCGAAATGGTAAAATTAGTTTTTGGTCATTTTTTCGAACGACTAAAGCTTAAGCTCTTCTTTATTTTTTTTTAACACTTCAATAATGAAGGAAATATGTTCTGCGAGATCAACCCCTAATAACTCAGCTCCTTTGTAGACTTCTTCTCGATCCACTTTTGCGGCAAACCCTTTGTCTTTCAGCTTTTTGACTACCGACTTGGTTTCTAGGGAGGTAATTCCATCTGGCCTTACCTGACTGCAGGCCACAATAAAACCAGTTAGTTCATCGCAGGCGAGCAGCGCTTTGTCTAATAGCGTTTCGTAGGGAACATTCCATTTGGTGTAATGGGCTGAGATGGCATGTGCAATTTTTTCTTCACCAAGACTTCTCAACTTTTCCACAATCAATTGGGGATGTTTGTCTGGGAATGCCTCATAGTCCGCATCGTGCAATAAGCCTGCAATAGACCATTCGTCTTTGTCTTCTCCAAGCTTTTCCGCGTAGGCTTCCATTACCAATTCAATGGTTCGCATGTGCCTCAATAGGCTTTCACTTTTGGTCATTGATTCCAAAAGTATTTTTGCATTTGAGCGAAGCATTACCTACGTTTTTTTTGGAAGAAAAACAGGTTGATTATTGAAAACAAAACCATTGCGCCCAAAACAATGGCGATAATAGCGGTTCTAGTGTGCTTCAGTTCCAAGCCCTCCAAATCTGCTTTTGTTTTAAGCGTTTCCAGTTCTTTTTCTTTTTCTTGTAAATCGAGCGCGATTTCCATTTGGGCTATTTTACGAGAGCTTTCTTCGCCATAGATTTTTTCTTTCACCAAGTCATAGCGCACCATTGTTTCATAGGCCTCTTTCATTTTGTTCTGCTTGGAATAATTGAGTGCCATACTTTTCAAAATAGTGGGCTCATAAACATACGCCTGCAATTGTTTATTCAGCAACATGGCGCTGTCTAAGTAAACTTGAGCCTTGACACCCTGACCTGCCCTGGCATATACCTCGCCCAAATTTGCCAGTATGTTCAACGCGGTCAACTGGTTATTCTCCTTTCTTGCAATCTTCAAAGCCTGTTCGTAATTGCCAACTGCGCGCTGGTAATTGCCTTGCTTAAAATAAAGATTGCCAATATTGCTTAGCGGGTCTGAATAGATTTTTCCTGACTTCTGGCTTAGTTGCGAGGCTTGCGAATAGTACTTCATGGCTTGCTCATAGAGTTGTAATTCGCTATGTAAATTGCCAAGGTTGTTCATCGAGAAGATTATTTTTGATTGATCACCTAACTCCGTAAATGCTGCATGCGCCTCTTCAAAGTAACTCATCGCCTGGCCATAATCCTTTTTCATGGAATAGAGAGCGGCAATGTTGCTTTTGGAAGTTGCGATGCCATCCTTATTTTGTAGTTTATTGTAGATTTTAAGGGAGATTAAGTAATACTCTAATGATTTATCCAGAGCACCCTGATTTTTGTAGGCAACTCCTAAATTGTTGTAAGCCGCTGCCATCCCCTTGCGATCATCAATTTCCGTTGCCAGCGTGAGCGCTTCTCTTGTGTATCCGATGGCTTTTACCGGATCCGAGTTGACAAAAGCCCTAAACAATTCATTTAACGTCTTCACTTTAAGATCACCTTTGACAGTTTTAAGCGCATTTTCCAAACTGTCTGCTTGGTTGGCGTAGGCGAAGGAGCACAATGCCAAAAGAAAAAGAGTGAGACTGGTTTTCATAAGTCGGTTTACTTGCAACTTTTAAATTTAAGACTTTCTGTGTAAAAAAGAGAATCTCATTTTCAGTATCCTCGAATATTAAAACCTAACTTGGGGCTTAAAGCCAAAATCAAAACCATTTTCAGAATCGCATTCTTTTTATTGATATTTTGGCAAGTTGCCGTAAAAGGTTAACCCACCGATGAAAAAGGAGTCAAACAGTCAATAGACAATTTGTTTTTTGGAATGAAAAAGTGGGACAGTGCTTTAGTACACAGTGCATTTGCGAAGGAAGTTACGATGGCAACTATTTATTGAGACAAGAATAATCTGCCGCCAATGAAGCACGAACTTGGTATTGCGGATTTATTAAAAGCTGTAGGCACGCCTGACAATGAAATTTGGAATGAACCCATTTGGGGTTTTGAAAATTAAGATGGATGGCAATCTTGAACAAGTGTTGGCTAGCTATGCTTTTTACCGGGGCAATACTTTTAACCATTGTGGTGTGGACGCTCTTCACCTTTTTAAAGTGGAAGATGGCCAATGGCATATTTTTCACTTGGGCGATACTAGGTGTACGAAAGGGTGTGCAGCTTCCAAAAATGAAAATTCAGTTTAAATTACGTTTATGAAATTCGTCTTAATTCTGTTCGTCTTCCTAATGCCTTATCAACAGACTGGCCAAAAGTTGACTACTGTTATTCTGATCCGACATGCTGAAAAATTAGCGAACGGTTCCAAAAATTCAGAACTTTCAGAAGCAGGAAAGAAGCGGGCCCTTCTTTTCGCAGATATCATGGCCAAAACGAAGGTAGATGCAGTTTATTCCACGGACTTTAAAAGAACAGAGAACACAGTTGTGCCGTTGGCCAAAGCACAAAACCTTTCCGTGCTAAAATACGAAGGCGGCAACCTGAAAGAGATTGATGACCTGTTGTCCAAATGGAAAGGCGGAACAATTGTAATCTGTGGGCACTCGAACACCACCCCATCCATCGTCAATCACCTTACGGGAAATAAGGATGAATACAAAAGTTTTGAGGATATTGATTACGGAAACTTGATAATCGTTACGCTTGCTGATAAAGGGGCTGCAAAGATAATTTGGTTACGGTATTAGATAAAGCTATTATGAATCCTACTTCCGTAAAAACGTTTCTAAGATTGGATATTTGTTATTGTTGGGTATCGGGTGATTGTTATAAGTTCACTAAAGGCAAAACAATAACATGCAATACCTGCGATTGATAGTGGTATTATTTTTTTTCTTTTCGGCTGAAGCCCTGCTAGCGCAGGTAGACGAAATCAGGAAAAGTGTATTTTTTGGCGGAGGTAGTTATTACATGGATGAAGAACAGGCCACCTCGCTTTCCCGATGGTTGGATTCGATCCCCAACTTGCTCGATAAATACGAGATCCAACTCATCAGTCATACTGATCCGATCGGGGGCAAACGTTACAATCAATTTTTGTCAAAAATGCGAAGTCAAGTGGTGTTTGATTTACTGATCCAAAAAGATATCCCTGAGCATATCATCCATGTAAAAGATTGGGCTTTTGAAAACCCGGTTTATTCCAACGAAAGTTACCGGGGCATGGCCATGAACCGTAGAGTGGATGTGATTTTGCATCCTGTTGTGTTCTAGTTGGCGGGTTGAGTTTTGTTAGACCGCGGTAAAACAGGAAAATGTTAACCGGTAACAAATTTTATCCGCTTTCGGACACCTTTTTTCACAAGCGAACGATCAACCAAAACAAAATCGCCTATTTAGCAGTCTAAATGCCCAAAGTCGCCTTGGCATATTATTAGCCGTTGCAAGCTGCAAGTCCGCACTCAAACCACTAACCCGGCCGATTCATGATCCAATTAAAAAACATTGACAAGTATATCGACTCTCGATTTCAGCGCACATTTATTTTAAAGGGGGTTGAGTTGGAAGTGAAGCAGGGAGAGTTCGTTACCATCATGGGCCCCAGCGGGGCGGGCAAGTCTTCTCTTATGAATATCATTGGGATGTTGGATGAGCCATCGGCAGGGGAATACTATTTCTTCGATGAACCTGCCCATAAAATGCGCGAGAAACAGAAATCGGAGATGCACAAAAATTACATTGGCTTTATCTTTCAGGCTTACCACCTGATTGATGAACTAACGGTTTATGAAAATATCGAAACACCCTTACTTTATAAAGGGGTGAGCAGTGGCCAGCGCAAAAGTATGGTGGCAGAAATGTTGGATCGGTTTAATATGGTAGCCAAAAAAGATCTTTTTCCGGAGCAACTTTCGGGCGGGCAGCAACAGTTAGTGGGCATTGCGCGAGCCATTGTAGGGGAGCCAAAATTATTGTTGGCCGATGAGCCTACCGGAAATTTGCATTCAGATCAAGGCAAGCGGATCATGGATATTTTTCAGAAACTGAATGAAGAAGGTATTACGATCATTCAAGTAACTCATTCAGAAGAAAACGCCAAGCGCGGAAAGCGTATTGTAAAAGTGGTGGATGGTGCCATAGAATCAGATGAATTGGTAAAATAAAATTTGAGATAATGAACAAGTTGATCATTTTGCTTACAACAATGTCTTTTCAGGTTGGGTTAGTTGCCCAAGACAATTCAACCATTACTTTTAAGGATGCTGTTAAAATAGCATTGGAAAAAAACGTATCGCTCAATACTCAGAAAAATAATCTTTACATCAATGAAGCGAGACGACTTCAAGGGCTCGCTGCTTACCTGCCAAGCGTAAACGGGCAAGGTAATTTTCAAAGAGCGAACGGTTTGCAGATCGACCCTACCACAGGCGTTGGTAGCAATATTGAAGCAGACAATATCTTTGGTCAGGTGAGTGCCTCCTATATAATTTTCAATGGATTTAATCGAATCAATACATTAAAACAAAGTAATTCAAACTTGATGGCGCAAACGTTTTTGGTGAAGCGTACCAATCAAGATGTGATATTTAACGTGGCATCACAATACTTACAAGTATTGCTCGATCAAGAGTTATTGCGAATTGCCGAAGAAAATACGCAAGTCCAGCAAGTCACGCTTGATCAGATTAAAGGTTTTGTAGAGGCAGGTTCGAGGGCAGAAGCAGATCAATATACGCAGAATGCGCTTTTAAAGAATCAAGAAGTAATCGCGCTTCGTGCTCAAATCACATTGGAAAATGACCGGGCTAACTTAGCGCAGACCTTGCAATTGGATCCGGCCGTTCCCTTTGTTTTGGTAACACCAGACTGGCAAACAGACTTGGGCTATTTTGAGAATTTGTCTTTGGACAGCCTTTATTCAATGGCACTTATTAATCGTGCCGACCTAAAGCAGCAGGTCTATTTAGTAGACGGGTGGAAGCGATCCATGCGGGCAAATACCTCTGGGTACTATCCAACGCTTTCTCTTTTTGCAGGTTATGCATCTACGTATTTTGCCAGCGATGGCTACAAAAAAACGGGCGGCCCACCACCTCCCTCTTTTCAGGATCAATTTGTGAGAAACAATCCTCAGACCTCGTACGGATTGAACTTAAACATTCCAATTTTCGATCGGCTTCAGACGCGAACGAATCGGATTTCCTCTAAAGTGAACCTGCAAAATGCGGAGCTAACAAAGGAGAATCTTTTTAAGACCGTAAAGATTGATGTGCAGCGAAGTTTTAAAAATTTTCAAACATCCATCGATACCTATCAGGCAAGCCTATTGCAGTTTCAAGCGGGAGAGCTCGCGCTGAAAGTGCAGCAGGAGAGTTACCTACTGGGGGCGTCCAACCAAGTCGCGTTGGCGCAGGCCAATCAGGCTTACGTGCAAGGGGCAGGCTCCAAGGCCCAGGCAGAAGTGACGCTGCTTTTTCAAAAAATACTATTAGAATATGCGTTAGGAACACTTAAAATAGAGGATTTACCCTGATCGATATTCCCAACCAAAGGCATCACTTTTCGATCTTTATTATTACTTTTGCAGCCCCTCAGCTATCTGTGGGGCTGTTTCATTGGTTTGAGGCAGCATTACCAAACTAATTTGTAGCATCTAAGCCCGGTTGCTGCATGTATCACAGGGCTAATTCAATTTATGGCAAAAGTGTTAAAGGAAAAATCAGAGAAGTCAGAGGATGCACGTCCAAGGGTAAGCAAAACCATTGAAGGCGATGCCTCGGTAAAAAAGGCCGTCAAAGGTGCCGCAGCGGGAGACCTTTTCGAAAAGGATGAACTAACAGAATTGAAGCTTGAGAAGAAGGCTGCCGAGGAAGAGGGTATCAGCCGCACGGTGCGCGATGTAACCGCTAGGCGCGCGACTAACTCCAACGTTTCTTTGGAAAACTTTGATTGGGCTGCTTTCGATACCAAGGGTTTTGGCGAGGGCTACTCAACAACAGAACGTGCAAATCTGGATCAATTGTACGGAGGCACGGTAGCATCAGTGAATGAAAGTGAAGTGGTAGAGGGCACCGTGGTGGGTATTAACAACCGCGATGTGATTTTAAATATCGGATTCAAATCAGATGGGTTGGTGCCATTGGCTGAATTCAAAGACATGACCAATTTGAAAATTGGTGATGTAGTTGATCTGTTCATTGAAGAGCGCGAAAATGCCATGGGTCAATTGGTGCTTTCCCGCAGGAAGGCGAAGTTGGTGAAGGGATGGGATTATGTGCAGCGTGCATTGGATAAGGACGAAGTGATCGAAGGCTTTGTAAAACGCAGAACCAAAGGTGGTTTGATCGTAGATGTGTTTGGTATTGAGGCATTCTTGCCAGGTTCACAAATTGATGTGAAGCCAATCCGTGACTTCGATATTTATGTAAATAAATCAATAGAAGTGAAAGTGGTGAAGATCAACAACACCAACGACAACGTAGTAGTATCTCACAAAGTGTTGATTGAAAAAGATCTGGAGCAGCAAAAGGCGGTAATCCTTAACAACCTGGAGAAAGGGCAAGTGCTCGAGGGTGTAATCAAAAATATGACCAACTTCGGTGTGTTCATCGACTTGGGCGGAGTAGATGGATTATTGCATATCACCGACATTTCATGGGGCCGCGTAAGCCATCCGGAAGAGTTGTTGAAACTGGATCAAACTGTGAAGATAGTAGTGTTGGATTTCGATGGAGACAAGAAGAGAATTTCTTTAGGCATGAAGCAATTAACGCCTCATCCTTGGGAATCGTTGAATGCAGAAATCGCCATCGGTTCTAAAGTAAAAGGCAAGATTGTAAACGTGGCTGATTACGGTGCCTTTTTGGAATTGCAACCAGGTGTTGAAGGTTTGATCCACGTAAGTGAAATGAGCTGGTCCCAACATTTGCGCAACCCGCAGGACTTTATCAAAGTCGGAGATGAGTTAGAAGCTGTTGTTCTGACTATTGACCGCGAAGAGCGCAAGATGTCACTGGGCATTAAGCAACTTTCTGAAGATCCTTGGACACGCCAGGAAATTTTGGGCAAATATGCGGTCGGCACTCGCCATAAAGGTATTGTTCGCAATCTAACCAACTTCGGGTTGTTCATCGAATTGGAAGAAGGCATCGATGGGTTGGTTCACGTTTCAGATTTGAGCTGGACTAAAAAAATAAAACACCCTTCTGAATTTACCAAAGTAGGCGAGAGCATAGATGTGCAAGTGTTAGAGTTGGATTCTGCTAACAGAAGATTAGCGCTTAGCCATAAGCACATGGAAGAAAATCCTTGGGATACTTTTGAAACGATCTTCACAATAGGGTCGGTTCACAAGTGTACAATCATCAGCAAAAATGATAAAGGTGCTTCCTTAGAATTGCCTTACGGCATCGAAGGTTTCTGCGCTGTCAAAAACCTAGCGAAAGAAGACAATGGCAAGATAGAAGCAGGCGAAGCACACGATTTCAAAGTTTTGGAATTCTCCAAAGACGACAGACGTATTGTGTTAAGCCTAAAAGCGATGTGGTCTGCTGAAGAGGTTGCCCCCAAAGTTGCTGCTCCTAAGAAAGCGGCTGCGCCCAAGGGCAAGACTATCGATAATATCAATCAACAAGTTGAGAAATCTACGTTGGGCGATAACGAGGCATTGAATGCACTCAAAGAAAAAATGAATGCAGCCAAAGCAAAATCTGAAGGAGAAGGCAAATAGCCTTTGATGTTGAGAAAGGGAAGGTGACTTTGGTCACCTTCTTTTTTTTGTGGGTTGTAATACGCCAGCGTTTTTCTAGCTTTGTAACACAAAAGGTTCCGTGGCCGAGTGGCTAGGCTGAGCTCTGCAAAAGCTCCTACAGCGGTTCGAATCCGCTCGGAACCTCTGAAAAGCCAATATCGTTCATGAATTTGGCTTTTTTTATTTATTAGTACAGTGATTAGTACAATACTACTGTTTATAAGTTGGTTTATATCAACGAGCACCAACGAGCAGTAGCTAATTAAACTGCAAGCCCATGGAGGTACG
>Ga0163155_10001342_pt1 | contig 29832 bp, 27 predicted proteins | sample OliLakLV19SP4G1_FD_148611 | JGI IMG/M metagenome (GOLD analysis project Ga0163155, IMG submission 148611) | Freshwater microbial mat bacterial communities from Lake Vanda, McMurdo Dry Valleys, Antarctica - Oligotrophic Lake LV.19.SP4.G1 | ecosystem: Environmental > Aquatic > Freshwater > Lake >... | reverse complement strand
GAGCAAGAGAAGGCTGATGGCGTGCTAGCCTTTGCGTGGGTGATTAACTTCCCGTTCTTCAAAAAGGTCGACACCACTGACGCAGCCGAAGTCATCGACGGTAAAAGTGGCTGGACATTTACCCACAACCCTTTCAGTGCACCAATTCCAGAGCACGAGGAGATGTTATTGAAAGGTGAGAACGTCGGCGAGATTCTCACCACCCAATACGACCTTATCTGTAACGGCTACGAAGCTGGAGGCGGAAGTATTCGCTCACACCGTCCTGACTTGCTCAAAGCTACATTTAAGGTGATGGGGTATGGTGACGCTGAAATTCAAGACAGCGTTGGTCACATGCTCGAAGCCTTTGAAGTGGGAACACCTCCCCACGGTGGAATCGCTTTCGGCCTTGATCGCTTTATCATGATGCTTGCTGGCGAAACATCGCTGCGTGAAGTAATTCCATTCCCAATGACTTCGTCTGGAAAAACCGCGGTCATGGATGCTCCCGCGGCAATCTCTGACGAGCAAATGAAAGAACTTCACTTAAAGTTTGATGGTGCGTCAAAGTCACCACATGACTACATCTTAGAACAGCTTCAAACTGCTGGTGCCTCCTACGAATACATTAAACATATTCCGGTGCGTACCAGTGAAGAAGCAGAGGCAGCCCGCAAAGGCAAACTTGAAGAAGGTGCGAAGGCTTTAGTGCTCCATGCTGACCGAGAGTTTATTTTGTTCGTTCTTCCGGGAAATCTGAGAGCTGATCTAGACAAACTCAAGGAGCTCTTGGGTGTGAAGAAGCTGGCTATGGCATCGAAGGACTCTGTCTTGGAAAAAACTGGACTTGAAGTTGGTTCCATCCCTCCGTTTGGTTCATCAATCGGACTCAAGACGTACCTCGATGGCAGACTCGGTCTGAATGAACAGATTGCCTTCAACGCAGGTCGATTAGATCGCTCTGTGCTGATGAAGTACGAAGACTACATCCGAATTGAGAAACCAACGGTCCTGGATCTGGCGTCTTAACAAGATTCCGATTACCATTAATCAGTTATGAAGCCTGCAATCTTGGTGAGCTTGTGTATTCTTGCGATTGGATTCGCTGCTTTGACGAAGGTCATTTCTGGGGATCTTCAAGAGAAGCAGACTCAGGTTACCCAGCTCGATACACTCTTGGCAGCAGTGCCTACGTCTGTAGATGTTCCCGTATTCATTGGTAAACCTCGAGACATTCAAGAACTCTCCACACTGAGCGCTTCCGCAGTTCATGTAGAAGATCGAGAAACTGGTACTGAGCTTTACTCGTTCAACGACACCAAACTTCGCTATCCAGCATCGACCGCCAAGATGATGACGGCCATCGTTGCCCGGAAGGTTTATACCGTCGACACGCCGTTGACGATTCGGGAAGAAGTATTTGCGGATGGTTCAAATATTGGCTTTGAGGTGGGGGAGCGAATTACCGTTCGGAATCTACTGGCTGTGCTACTGATTCACTCCGGAAATGATGCCGCGTTTGTGCTGGCAAATAATGCTCCAGGCGGGTACGACCGGTTCATCGAACTGATGAATCTAGAAGCCAAACAACTCGGTTTGCAGAATACCAACTTTGAGAACTCGTCCGGTCTTGATGATCCAGATCAACAGACCACCGCCGCTGATTTGGCCAGGTTAGGAAGTGCACTACTTGAAGATGAGTTGCTTGCTGATTTAGTAAAAACAAAGTACATGACCGTGTCAGACACCACTGGCTTCATTCAACATCCTATGGTCAACCGAAATCTATTACTGGATGAGATCCCCGGCACAGTTGGGATTAAGACAGGCACTACGGAATCAGCTGGCGAGAACTTAGTGACCGCTATTGAACGTCAAAACAGACAAACGCTGTACGTCGTGCTAGGGAGCTCGCAGCGTTATCCAGAAATGACTCAGTTGATCTCGTGGATTGAGAGAAACTATGCGTGGCAAACGCTTGAAGTGCCACAGCAGTAAACAGTTGGATTTGTTACACTAAACACCATGGCACAAGAACCACTTAATCTCACCCGTGCTGCATACCTTGGTAGACAAGGTATTAAGTTTGGTGCAATTTTGTTGGTTGCGTTGGTAGTTGGTCGTACAGTGCTGACTGTGGGCTATGGTTTCTACAAAACGATGTTCCCAGATCCCCCTCCACCACCAACGGTTGGGTTTGGTATCTTGCCAGAACTTCGCTTTCCAGAGCAAACTGCAGATGATAAGCCGCTCTCCTACGAGCTTGAAGTACCGAACAGTCGCTTACCCAACTTCGGGGATCGTGCCAAGGTCTTTTTGATGAACAGAAGTAGCTTAAGCTTGCTGGCCGATCAACGTGCTAAACAAATCGCCGCTGACTATGGCTATGTTTTCCAGCCCACTATCTTGAGTACCAGCACCTATCGTTGGACCAAGTCACAGCCTATCCAAGCTACACTCCAAATGAACATTCAGAACTTTTCGTTCAACATCACTACCGATTATCTTTCTCGTGCGGCGCTTCTGACCAATAAGAACCTTCCTACCGAGAGCAGCGCGGTCTCCATCCTCAAAGCATTTGTGAAAGCTGGCCAAGAGTTACCAGAAGATATTGCAACTGCATCTGGAACAGTCTCATACTACAAATCACTGGGTGGAGAGCTCCAGCCAGCCGTCTCACTCTCTGACGCAGACTTCTTACGCGTCGACATCAACCGATTCCCCATCGACGGAAACAAAATGTTCTACACGCCTCAAGGTGATGAAGGAGCACTCAACGGAATTATCTCTGGCTCACTCAGTGGCCAGGATCAAGTTGTGGCTGTTGATTACCATTACCAGAGCATAGATTACACCGAGCGGCAGACCTATCCACTCCGCACCGTTTCTTCTGCCTGGCAAATTGTTCAGGCCGGGGAGGCATACATTGCAAGGAAAGGGACAGATAGCAGCGCCATGATTCGAGGCATTTCACTTGGCTACTATGACGACACGGAAGAGCAAGATTACCTACAGCCAATTTACGTTTTTGAAGGTGACAACGGCTTCATGGCTTACGTTCCTGCAGTTGATCCACTCTGGTACCAAACAGCTCCTCAAGAATAATTTCTGTACCTGAGGTAATGTCTTCCCACGTCGAGTATAATCCGGCATATGACTGAATCCCTTCCTATCCGTACTAGAATCGCTCCGAGTCCAACCGGTATTGCCCACGTTGGTACTGCCTGGATGTCAATGTTTGATCTTGCTTTGGCTCGCCAAAGTGGGGGTCAATTTTTAATTCGGATCGAAGACACAGATCGAACCCGTTTTGTGGAAGGAGCGGAAGAGAAAATTTACGAAGCGTTCAAGTGGCTTGGCCTTTCCTACGACGAAGGTGGTGAAAAACGTGGCGCTCTAGGACCGTATAAACAGTCAGAACGACTCAATATTTACGCAGAGTACATTGATCAGTTGGTAACGACTGGCCATGCGTATCACTGTTTCTGTACCCAAGAGCGATTAACACAGATGCGGGAAGATCAGAAAACATCTGGTCAGCTGCCAAAGTATGATCGTCACTGTCGAAACCTTTCAGCTGCTGAGGTCAATGAAAAACTCAACGCTGGTGTACCACATGTGGTTCGGATCAAGATGCCAGACGAGGGAGTCATTGGCTGGGAAGATGCGATTCGTGGTCATGTCGAGTTTGACGTCAAGAACGTCGATGATGGTGTGCTGTTAAAGTCTGATGGTTTTCCAACGTACCACTTTGCAGTTGTAGTTGATGACCACCTGATGAAGATCACCCACGTGCTGCGCGGTGAAGAGTGGATTAGCAGTACTCCAAAACATTTGTTGCTCTATACCGCTTTTGGCTGGGAAGCACCGATTTTTGCCCACATGCCGCTGATTCGAAACGCAGACAAAAGCAAACTCTCTAAACGGAAAAATGACGTATCCATTTTAAGTTATCGAGATAAAGGCTACTTGCCAGAAGCGCTCCTGAACTTTATTGCGCTATTGGGCTGGTCACATCCAAATAAAGAAGAAATCTTTAGCCTCGAAGAGTTCCTGAACATTATGTCCCTTGATCGCATTCAAAAAACTGGCCCAGTCTTTGACTCCAAAAAACTGGACTGGATGAACGGGGTCTACATTCGCAATCTTCCTATGGACGAGTTGATTACGCGTTTGCAGCCATTTCTACCAGATGACTTCCCACATGATCGGATGAAGCAACTGTTGCCTCTAGTACTTGAGCGTCTTGTGACACTCAATGACATTGAAGAGCTGACCAGTTTCTTTTACAGACCCATTCAAGTGGAGCTCCAGCCACTTCTCAAGAAATCTCATGCGGGTGAAGTCCAAACGCAGCTTATTGAGACACTTGGCGCGATGAGCGAACTCGTTGACTGGACTTCAGAAAATCTTGAGCAAGCTCTTCGTCAACTTCAGGAGAAACATGAGTACAAAAAGAGTCAGTACTTCATGATGCTCCGCCATGCAGTGACAGGTCGTGAATTTACGCCACCACTTTTTGAGACGATGGCTGCTCTCGGCAAAGAAGTAACTTTAGAGCGTTTAGCTCATGCACAGGATCTCCTCACAGACACAAAAACTGTGTAGGATGAGTACAGTCATTAAATGTGGACGTGTTTGTATTGCCTGCCATGAGTAGTTCTGCCCTGCCATCAGCCCAACTAGAAGACTTGTACGTCGAGTTAACTCGCGAAGAACATGCTGCTGTGATGGAAAAAATGGTCGAGATGGCGCATAAGCCAGCTGGCCACCTTCCAAAACAAGATGAAATGTACCTCGAGCAACAGTTGACTGACCTTTTTGGTTTTGAAGTGAATGCTGAGCTTGAGGGTGTTCGACTGCCTCATACCATTGGCGTTATGGAAGCGATGCCACATCTGCGCCGTCATCCAACCGATACTCTCCATGATCATCTCCGCTGTCACTCAGCGGTAATTCGTCCAGTCCGTGGCTCTTTTGGCTGGTTTACGGAGCTTGGTCAGCTGACTGAACATGGTGTTTTGCAAGAAGAGTACTACTTTGCAGTACAAGCAGACTTTTTAGCAAACTGGCAAAGCTCACCAATGATTTTAAAGAACTGGTTAAAGTTTCGAAAAATGGTGATGATCAATCCCGCAGACATGCGGGCAGTGGTTGGCAGCATCGCTGATGTGGGCCCTTCTGACTGGGTGCACTACCAATTTGGAGGCTCGCCAGAAACCATATTAGATGGTAAAGTCTGGTCACCACAAACCCGTGGCCATGTCTTGATGTTTTTTGTAAATGACCCGATGAATCAAGTACAACTTGGCCCGCTCGATTTACGCTATGATCCTCGTTAATTTGTTCGTTCAGTCCCGATACCCAGTTGATCGAAAGCTCGTTCGCCAGCGCGCTTTGAAGGTCTTATCTGAAAACCACGTTGTCGATGCCCAAGTCGATATTTCGATTGTAGGTACTCGAAAGATCAAAGTGCTCAATGAGTCTGAGCTCAAGCACGAAGGCACTACCGATGTGCTTTCATTTCCACAGCATGAACGTCACAACCTCAATGATTTTCCAATGCCAGAAGGCATGCCGCCTCATTTAGGCGACATTGTGATTAGTTTCCCGGCCGCAGTGGAAAACGCACGTCGCTTTGGCAAAAAAGTTGATGATCAAATTTGTTTCTTTGTTGAACACGGTTTAATGCATTTATTGGGCTATCACCACGCTGAGTAAGCGGGTAGACTGCGTACTATGTCTTGGTATCGTCAATATCGTCCGACGACTATTTCTGGTTTGCACCTGCAATCAGTTCGCGATCAACTCGAAAAACTTCGAACGGCGAAGTCGTTTCCGCATGCCTTACTGTTAACCGGTCCTCGTGGTGCAGGTAAAACATCCACAGCTCGCATTATTGCAGCGATGCTGAATGACCCTGCCAATGCCAAAGGCGCTCCACTCAAAGATGCCGATCCCAAAGATGAGCTCGTTCAACGGATTATCTTGGGTGGTTCACTTGCAGTCAACGAAATGGACGCCGCCAGCCACCGCGGTATCGACGACGTTCGGGCGCTCAAGGAGCAGGCCTACCTTCCTCCACAAGAGGGGAGCACGTTGGTGTTTATCTTGGATGAAGTGCACATGTTGACCACCGAAGCGTTCAACGCACTGTTGAAACTCCTCGAGGAGCCACCTTCCAACGTCGTTTTTATCTTAGCTACTACAGAAGAACACAAGGTTCCGGCCACCATTATTTCTCGTTCAACCATGATTCGCTTTCATAAAGCGAGTGCTGATGAGCTAAAGTCCGCCCTTCACCCGATTATCAAAGATCAGAAACTGAAGATTGAAGACGAGGCGCTCAGCGCTATTGCTGACTCTGCAGACGGTAGTTTCCGAGATGCTGTGAAGCTCTTAGAGACTGTGGCGGCAGGTGTTGATCTGATTACTATGGATCACGTCCAGACACATCTTCGTTCTACTCCTGCCAGCACAATTATTGAACTGATCGATGCCATTATTGCCAAGAATGACCTACAAGTCGTAGGCGTATTTAATACTCTGCGCAATCAAAACGCTGATCAAAAACAGTTTTTGTCAGGATTTTTACAGTTGCTCCATCAGGATTTGGTAACCGCCGTTATCCAGCCTGATAAGGCCAAGTACGCCAAACGGATTTCCCAGTACTTGCTGGGACAGTTTTCTGGTCCTGAAGTTGCGTTTGCCGGTTCGATTCCATTTTTAAGTATCGAGATGAAAGCACTTGAGATTGTGTTCAAAGCACTCGATCGAAAAACTGAGCCACCAGCTGCTGGGGGACCGGGTGGTGGACAGACTGTAAAAGCACGCGCTCAAGTACGAGTATCAACGCAGCCAGCACCCTCGTATAAAGCGAGTGAAGTAACTCCTGAATTACTCCATGCAGCGTCCGCGCTCCCAGATGCTACACTCGATCGGATCGTGGCTCCTGTGACAGCTGACAGGGCAGGCGATCCAGCACTGTCGATGATGTTGATCGAAAAGTGGCTAGAATTCATCTCCGTAGTTGAACAACGTAACGGCTCGCTGGCAGCCTTGCTCAGATCAGCAAAAGCATCGCTCACTGCTTCTGGAAACGTCTGCGTGGAGGTCTACTATCAGTTTCACCGTGATCAGCTTCGACAACCAAAATTCTTAAGAGTTTTAGAAGAGGCCTGCGGATCTTTAATTGGTCAATCAACGTATTTTGAGTTTCAACTCGCTGGAAGTGGGAAAGTAGCAGAATCACTCTCAAGTGTCTCTGTTCCTTCGGGAGAATCGGAACACTTGATTCAACTCGCACAAGAAGTTTTCTTATAGTAGAATCGAGACACTTAAGTCAAGAATTATCCTTCAAGGAGAGCTATGGCAAACCCATTCAAAGCACTCGGTGACCTCAATCAGCTGCGCAAGCAAGCAAAGCAAATGCAAGATGAACTCGCATCCGAGGAAATTCGCATCGAGGAAGGCGACATCTTAGTCGTCATCTCTGGCGATCAAAAGATCAAGCAGCTTTCAGTACAAGGCATCAGTAGCCCAGAAGTCATTGATATCCTCAATCGTGCAGTCAAAAAGTCTCAAGAGTTAGCAGCAAAGAAACTTCAAGCAATGACCGGTGGACTTGGCGGTATGCTCGGTGGTGGACAAGGCTAATTATGGAGCTGGTATTGGCTACCAACAACGCCAATAAGCTTGCAGAAATCCAAGCAACGCTCGCATTGACGTCTATTTCAGTCATTTCAGCACATGATGCTGGAGTGCCAGATGATTTTGACGTTGAAGAGACTGGCCAAACCTTTTCTCAAAACGCTGAGTTGAAAGCGCGAGCTTTTTCGAAATTGACGGGATTACCTGCCGTTGCCGATGACTCTGGCTTAAAGGTCGTTGCCCTAGGTGGAGAGCCAGGTGTTCACTCAAAACGTTGGATCCCTGGATCTGATCAAGATCGGAACCTCCATTTACTCCAAAAACTTGAAGGAACACCAGATCGATCTGCAGAGTTCGTGACGGTTTTAGCGTTGTTCTTTCCAGATACAGAGAAGATCATCTTCTTTGAAGGATCAGTCACTGGAACTATTGCACTGGAAGAGCGCGGAACGGAAGGCTTCGGTTACGACCCAATTTTTATTCCAGAGGGGTATGATAAGACCTTCGCGCAGCTTGGTATTGAAACAAAAAATACATTGAGTCACCGTGCACGTGCGGTGCAAAAATTGAAAACCTTTTTAGAAGGTTGGCAGGAAGGATCTCATGTCGACGACGTATCAACCACCCAAGGAAGTTCTTGAGAAGTACGCTGATATTCTCATCAACTTTGCGTTAAATTCCGGAAAAGGAATGAAGAAGGGTGAAGTCGTACAGTGTTCAGTTCCTGACGTAGCAAAACCAATGGCGCTTGAGCTACAAAATACCATTCTTCGTGCGGGAGGATTCCCGGTCATCAGACTCCTTCCTACTGGCTTTGAAAAAGATTTTTATCGCTTAGCAAGTAAAGAACAGCTCTCCTTTTTCCCGGCAGACTACTTCCGTGCTCGTGTTCGGATGTTCGATCACACTGTGGCGATCATTGCTGACGTCGATCCTGAAGAACTCAAGGACGTCGATCCACAAAAAATCACCACGGCTCGTAATGCTCGAGATGACTATCGTCGCTGGATCATGCAAAAAGAAGTGGATGGTCAGCTGACATGGACGCTGGGTTTGTGGGGCGTTCAAGCCAAAGCCGATGAAGTAGGCTTAACGATTGAAGAGTACTGGGATCAGATCATCAAGGCATGTTTCCTCGATAAACCTGATCCAGTTGGTGAGTGGAAAAACTTGCTCAAGTTCCAAGAAGAGATCAAAGGGAAGTTAAACGACATGGAAATTGAGTGGCTGGATATGGTAGGACCAGACGTTGATCTCAAGATCCAAATTGGAAAAGATCGCATTTGGCAGGGTGGCAGTGGCCGAAACATCCCAAGTTTTGAGTTCTTTACCTCACCAAACTGGCGTGGAACCTCTGGCTGGATCAGATTTAACCAACCGCTCTACCGCTATGGAAATGTGATCCGTGATATTGAGCTAAAGTTTAAAGATGGCGTCATAGTGGAGTCTCACGCTCGAATCGGAAATAACTTGCTTCAAGAAATGATTAAAACGCTCAATGCCAATAAAATTGGTGAGTTTTCACTGACTGACAAACGGATGTCTCGCATCACGCACGTCATGGCAGAGACCTTATTTGACGAAAACATTGGCGGACCATTCGGAAACACACACTTGGCGATTGGCATGGCCTATAAGGACTGTTATCGAGGTGAGGCAAAAAAACTGACCAAAATTGAGTGGGAAGAACTTGGCTACAATGACTCTCCAGAGCACACCGATATTATTTCGACCACAGACCGAACAGTGACGGCTCATCTCAGTGACGGTACCAAGCGAGTGATTTATAAAGACGGCATGTTTGTGATCTAAATTGATCTCATTTTTGGTGCTAAATCACAAGTGTTCACAAGTGTGAGGGGCAAGTAGTCGGGGTTTTGGTATAATAAGAGGTTTGTGAAGGGTTTTTTCATCCCGGGTAGTGAAATGGCATCACAACAGGTTCTGACCCTGTTATTCTAGGTTCGAATCCTAGCTCGGGATCCAGGGTAGATGTGACATTAGCCTACAAAGCACACATATGTGTTAGTTGACGCTAATGTAAGAAAAATGCGTTAATTGCTATGTGGCTAGCAAAAAATGACATCACCACTTTCCTCATCCAGCAACAGCAGCCTCAAACACGCACTGATAGTATCTTTCACAGTACTCAGCGCTCTTTTAGCGGCTATCGCCGTGTTCAGTTTTACACCTTGGGCGAACACTAACCCTGAATGGCATCAACCAGTTACCCTCAAAAGCCAAAATGGCGTACTCGATGTAGTCCTTGATGCAAAAAAAGTCATGACCAGTATTGGAGGCGAACAAGTTGAGTCACTGGTCTACAACGGTGACTACCCAGGCAAAAGTTGGGAAGTCAAAGGTGGCGATCTTATAAAAGTGCATCTCAAAAACAACATTTCAGAACCAACCAACTTGCACTTTCATGGCAGCCATGTCTCCCCTAAAGGAAATTCCGATAATGTACTACTAGAAATTAAACCTGGTGAAGACTTTGAGTATGAGTATCAACTACCTAGAAATCATCCGCCTGGTTTTTACTGGTATCACCCTCATTTTCATCCGTACGTTGAAGATCAAGTTCAAGGTGGAATGGTCGGTGCGATCACTGTTCGCGGTGATGTAGATGAACTCCCAGGCGTCAAAGGTGTCCAAGAACGCATTATGGTTTTGACCAGTAACTTTAATGACAAACTGAATGAAACAGTTCGGTATGTAAATGGCGGTCTTAACCCCACCATGTACTTACGACCAGGTCAAACCACCCGTATTAAAGTTGTTAACGCAAGTGCTGATGATTACTACAACTTAGCTATCACCGGTCAAAAATTACATATTATCTCTCGTGATGGCAACACTTTAAGTCACGTCCAATCTGTTGACAATGAAGTTCTTTCACCCGGTGATCGTGTCGAGTTTCTCTTTACTCCAGGCTTAAAGAGTCAGTATGAGGTCATGACGATGGCATTCAATCAGGGAAACAATAACTATAAAACACGTCAGTTTATGACTATTAAAGTTCAAGGGTTACCAGTCATTCCCACAAAACTACCGACAACACTAATTCCTTATGACAACTTTGAAAATGCAAAAATTGATAAAACTCGTACCTTAACGTTTAGTGTTATCCCCGGTGTAGGACAAGCGAATCCAAAGTACTTACTTGATGGCAAAGAGTTTAATGCAGACACAATTAGTCAAGTCATGGAGTTAGACACGACGGAGATTTGGAATTTAGTGAATGAAAGTAATGAAGCACATCCGTTCCACATTCATATCAACCCATTTCAAGTCGTATCTATCAATGGAGAACCAGTGGATCGACCAGGCTATGACGACACTTTTTCAATTCCAGCTAAAAGTACCGTCGTTATTAAAACGCGTTACAAGGATTTTGACGGCAAGTATGTCTTACATTGCCACATTTTATTTCATGAAGACAACGGCATGATGCAGATCGTAGAAGTACTTAAACCTGGAGCAACTCCCGCTCCAGACAATGGCATGCCTGAGCGCGAAGGCTTGCACGGTGCGCATTCGCAGCATGATCATTGAGTATTTCTAGCCGCTACCTGAGAGAAGTTACAGCTTTCTCAATCTTCAGAGTTTCTTCAGGATCTTGAGTATAGTTACCTGTATGAAACATACAGTCCTTCTCATCGAAGATGATCCCTTAATAGCTAAAAGTATTCAGCAGGTCTTACCGCCTGATTTTCAGTTAGAGACCACTCCTAATTTAGAAAGTAGCTATCGTTACTTAGCCACGAAACGTCCAGCTTTAATTGTGCTTGATCGAGCCTTGCCAGATGGGGATGGGCTCGAGTTAGTTGAGTATCTTAGTCAGCTGGATCAGACGTCGCCTCTACTTGTTTTATCTGGAAAAGCGAGCGTCCAGGATCGAATACAAGGGCTTCGTAAAGGGGCTGACGACTATCTGATCAAACCATTTTCTACCACTGAGCTGGTCTTACGAATGGAACGGTTGCTCTACAGCACAAAACATCAACGGACTCATAGTTTACGGATCGGTGATTTAGAACTGCTTTTTGATAAAGGACAGGTGCTACTGGGCAAGCATCTGCTTCGTTTGCGACGACGAGAGTTTCAAGTGCTCTCGTATTTAGTTGAGCAAAACGGTCGAATTGTAACAAGAGACCAGCTCATCAACCACATATGGCCAGATGGAAGTATCCCTAGTTACGCGACTATTGATGTGTATATTCGCCGGCTGCGAATGATGCTGGGGAGATACGGTCAGATGATCAAAACAATCAAGGGGTACGGGTATCTGGTACAGCCTTTACCAAGTCAGTTACGTCCCACACCTGCAAGCATGGTGCAGCGTTAGGCCGGCAGTACTCACTCACGAGTTTTTCTTTAGGCAGCATCATCTCTAGGCGATGTGAGTTCACGACCAATAAGGATTGGTCAAAAGACTTGGCTCTGTCCGTGAAGAAAGATGGTAGAGTTTTCACGGGATATTGGCCAGTTCCTTCGATGTAGATATTCTCTACATTCTGTCCGTGAAAATAGAGAAGCAACCCGTCAGGCAGAGTTCCAAATCTTCCTTCAGTAGCCACGGCAACACTGTGACTGCTGGAAAGTTGGCGAATCAGCTGGACCGTCTGCAGAATCCCATGTCCTGAAGACCACTCTTCCAGATACTGTTGGCGATCTTCTTTGACAAAGGGAGTGACATCTGGTGTAAAGATGAAGGCTGCATCAAAGTAGGATGCTTGACTAAATGCTTGACCAGCTAACAGAGCGACAAACAATCCGGCGATAGCCCAGCCTACTTTTCCTTGTTTGACTGCCTGTGCACAACGCTCTGAAAGAGATTCTAAACTAAGTGTTGCTGCCACCGTTAAAAAAAGCGCAGCCGGAAGTAAGTATCTTGGATGGACAACTTTACCTAATACAATAAACGGCGAAAGGAAGATCAAGGTACAGAGTAAAAATAATCCGGTTGATTTACGTTCAGTGGTTGAAAAGAGACCGGCTACAACCAGTACGAGTACCGGCCAAGTTAAGTATGCTCCAAAGAATCCAAGGTACCTTCCTAAGTTTGGAATCGCTTGCATCCATTTGCCAGCAAGGACTTCAGACAATGGGTAAGAAAAGTCCTGACCACGGCTAAATAGCTGTCCAAATGCGGGTGAAAAAATCAGCAAACCAAATATTGCCATACCCAGTAGTGCGGACACTACAAACGGAACAAACACGTTGAGTTTTTTCACGGAATTCAATGAGCCTAGCCCAAGTGGTTTCGAAACAGTCATTCGCTCACCAAAGAAGGGGATCAGCATGAATATTGGTGCAAAGAATACTGCAGGGAGTTTGGTCCACAACGCTAAACCAAAGAACGCTCCAGACAACACCGCCCAGGTCCACTTATATCTTCCAGATCGTACTACCTTTAAGCCTGCCCAAAAAGCGAGTGAGAGCCAAGCAGTTAACCAACCATCCATTATCGCTAGCCGGTGGTATGTAAACCAAAACGGAAGGACAGCCACCAGTAACATACCAACTATAGGGGTAGCTTTTTTCTGAGTAAACTCTCGGAGAATCAATCCAACAGCAAACATCTGAACCAACCCACCAAGAACACTGACAAGTCTCGCTGCAACTAACTGATCCAAACTCCAGGACTGTGCCGCAGCCAGCATCCATACGAAAAGTGGCGTTTTGCCGTCATTGAGTGCAAAAAATGCGTACTGATTTCCATCATCAATAAGTAACTGCGCCCAACGGATATAAATTGATTCATCAGCAAAAACCGGAAAACTATTCAGTCTTAGGAGATGAGTGAGAAGGTAAAAGGCAATCATACCTACAACTGCAGCCAGTACAGGTAGAGAGAAACGTGATGAACTATCGGTCTTCTTCATGATTTTTTTGAGAGTCGTGCAGTGACTAAAAGTAATACTAAAGCAGTCAGACCACCTAGCCAAGTAACAGCTTGCTGTTGAAGGAGTACTGGCCCCTCGAAGCCTCCCGCAAGTAGCCAGGGAACATAGCGATACAATGAGCTCACCACCAAGCTGAGCAGTACCAGACGCCACCACTTTACAGTGATGAGTGGGAACCACACAAACGCCCATAACAAATACCATGGATGAAACCATTGAGAACGACTAGAAAGTAACGGAAGAAAGAGAAGCAGACTGGCAATCAGTCCTGTGTTAGATCGTGAAAGTCCCCATACTGCGTCGCCCCATCTTCTTACCTTAAGTGGTAACCACTTGAGTAGGGTGGAGTACAACGTAACCAGTCTCCACGTTCCAGCTACCCATAGTGGCAACAGTGTGACAGTAGCCAGCTTAGTTGAAATCGATGCAGCTAAGAGAACCCCTCCAAGAAGGATTCGCTTCCACATTTCCCGTTTACTCACCAAAGAAACCAACCATAAAGAAGTCACTGCTGGAATAAGCATCCATAGATCATTGTGACTGTTACTGATGATTTCGATCAAGAATAAAGGGCTGAGAAACACAATCGCCATGTCTTTGGCACTGACCGCGAGCCGTAAGCGCTCTCCAAGCTTTGACAGTAAAATAAAGAGTAGCGGTATTGCTAGTAGGTTCACACCACGAAACAGTAACCAAGTAATCAAAAACTTATTGAATCCCAGAACATATGGAATTAAAGAAAAGATCGTCCAGCCATATCCGTACGGAGCTGGTGTATGGGTGTTGTGCATGAATCGAACCCAAAGATCATCAGGATGATCCAGAGCCACATTGACATGCGGGTCTTGCTGATACACCACCACCATCTTGGCGTTAAATATGTAGTTGAAGACATCATGCGAAAGAGCGTTGTACGAAAACAACAATGGAATACACAACAACAAACATTTCACTAACACATCTTTACGTTTTGTTGATGTGGGGAGCGTTTTCACCACACCATACCAACCCAGGAGTGCCAGTGAAATCAAAGTGACATATGTGAGTGATAACAGCTGCGCATTCTGAAAAAAGGTCTGCCACATCCACTGTTGGAAGTTCCAGTAGATAGGCCAAGTGGTGAGTACTAAATTTGGATCGGTCAGGGAAAAACTAAAAAGCGAGTAGGCCGCAACTACTATAAAGTAGAAGCAAAACCAAAAAGTTGATTTATTCATGCTATTGGCGGTACACGCCTGTCAAATCAGCTATACGTACTTTTAAAATATCACGAAGCATTCGTAAAGAATCTTTGATAGGACTGACACGGTCGGTGTGGTTGTGATGCCACTCAATCGGTACTTCTTTGATCGGATAGCCAAACTTTCGGGCAAGAAAGAGTAACTCCACATCAAATGCACCCGTAAACGCGTCGTTTCGCTCTTCTTGTTTCCCGTACACATGCATCATTGGAAAAAGCTTCTCGGTTGTTTCTGCAGAAAACAACTTAAATCCACACTGTGTGTCTTGGATACCAGGGATTGCTAACGTCTGTACCATCAAGTTAAACCCTCTACCCATCAGATGACGATGCAGTGGTTCTCGTTCTCTTTTTGCACCTTTCCCTTCACGCGAACCAATCACAATCGGATAGTCTTTCACGAATTTAAACAGGTTTTCGACTTCTTTAAGTGGCGTAGACTGGTCGAAATCTGTGAAAAGCCGCCACACGCCTCTCCCGGCCAGCATTCCTGACTGCACTGTCGGTCCTTTTCCAGCGTGTATATTCTTGAGTAAACGAAGGTCGCCTTTGAGTTTTGGCTGATACTTTTCAATAAACGCCTCGATGCTATCCGTTGTTCCATCGAGTGAGCCATCATCACTAAAAATCACTTCCCAGGTAAATGGAACAGTTTCTAGGTAGGTAACAAAATCTTCTAACACCCCACGACCAATATTATGTGCCTCATTATACGAAGGAATTATGATAGAGAGATGTGGAGCCGTTAGTGTCATTTCGATGTGCGCAGGATCGTAATCTCCGGCCCTCCAGGAACTGAGTAAACATCAGATGGTGTGTGATTGGGGAACACCACAATTTCATAGATCGGAAGCGCCGTTACATCTTTCACAATTTTCTGCTCATCAATAATAAACAGCGTTTCCACTTCACCAAAGTGTTCCATTGTCAGTGGTGGATTGGCTGAAGTAGTGAGGAAGTACCGATAATTCATTCCATAGACGTCTTTTGTTTCTGAAAGAAGAACGATGTTGTACTTTTCGCCGGGCTGAACGCGCTCTGCAATAGACTGAGCGGTTCGTTCCATATCTGTGACTTTCCAGCCCAAATCTCGGAGTGGCATACGTGGGATGTTGTACCCAATGTAGTAAACGAGTGCGATGGCGACGATCCCCCAACCGATGGGTGCAAAGCGCTTAAATCTCCCGATGTATTCGAGGACTACACCAAAGATTAAAAATGTGGCTGGGAAGAAGAAGGCAATATAGTGATCAAAGACTGAGCTTCGATAAAATGACAGCCCAATCACACTCAAAATGTATGTTACTGCTAGGATCTGGTAACCCAAGAGATACTGGCTTTTCTTATTGTGAAGAAGCTTCACGAAGGTGGCTAAGACCACCAAAAGCAGGAATGTATTGAGGGTACGGTGCTTTCCAATCGTGATCTCAAAGAACAGCTGCAGACTTCGTCCATGAGTTTCCATGGCTACATGACCAAGTTTTTGAGAAAGTGGTAATGAAGATACTGATTCTTGGCTGGTATTTAAAAATTCTCCCAGGGAACGGACATTGATCCAGTCATGTCGAATATCAAAAAGCAACAGCGGAGAGAGAAATGCACAAAAGAGTACCACCCCAATGAGAGTACTCATCAGAAATGATTTGCGCACTTCAGGTGCAGTTGTTCTCCACTTCAGCAAGTCTTTGAGCCAATACACGCCAGCCACCAGGAGTGTCAACATGGCAACGTAGTGAAGCTGTGCTAAGACGGCAATACAGACAGTAACTCCGATCCAGTACTTCGGTTGACCACGCTGTGTTTTAGCAAGGAACCATAAAAAGAGTAGACCAAACAGAGGGGCTGGATTTGGATTCCAACTAAACCGGCTAAAGTTCGTAAACACACTTGAAGTGGCAGCTAAAACTGTTGCAATCGCTGCAGCTTTTTTCCCAACTAAATCTTTTCCTAAAACATAGATGAAGGCTGTAGTAACAATTGAGAGGATCGCAACGGCGTATGCAGGTCCGATTGGGTTAGGATACGTCAACCACAAAAACGGAGCCATAAAGTAGTAGTACAACGGGCCAAGGTACATGTTTCCCGTACTCGTTACTGGACCAATTAAGACTGGATCACCTTTTTTAAAGATATCCGCAACGATAATGGCATCACGTCCTTGATCCCCAAGAAACTCGAGAGTATTGGTGAAGTTCCACAAACGGAAGAAAGCAGCGATCAAGACAGCTACGATCACTATCCATTCGAGTGGATGCAGCTGTTGTGCTTTGGCGAACCAAGAGCTACTCATGGCGCTGTTTTGGTTTTTTCCAGATGAGCGTAGTGTAGGCAAAGAAGTTCCAGAACATGCCGACAAGAATGCCTATAACCGCGTAGATCATTCCAGTGTCAACGGTAATTTGTACTATTGGTAGTCTAAACAAGTCGAAGAGACCAATCAAGTTCTTTCCAAGAGTTGCGATGACCAACTGAATGATTATAGAGCCCGCTGAAGCAAGATTAAACTGGATGAACTTTGCTGGATATTGAGAAGCACGAAGCTTTCGATCTGCAAACGTCCATAAATTACTCAATAAAAAGTTCGAAATGACTGCAGTTTCGATGGACATGAACACTGCCATCTCGTAGGGGAGAAACAACCGCCATACCGAAAGTGACAGTAGCTGAACTAATGCACCAATTCCGCCGGTGATCGCAAACTTAATAAGCCGGTTATTCGCAAGCTCTCTGCCTCGAACTTTAAAAAGGTAGATCAAGTTGTTTTTAATGTACTCTTTCCCGAGTTTAGAGACACCAATAGTCCGATCCACAAACTTGAAAGGAACTTCGACGATCTTGAAGCCTTTTTTTACCGTTTTATGCAAGAACGCAATTTGAAAGGTGTATCCAGTAAATTTATCTTCGTGCATTTCCGGTTCGACTGATTCATACACTTCACGAGTGAGTGCACGATATCCACCGGTCCAGTCACGAATGGTAAAGTTCGTCAGAATTGTTGCGATCACAATATTCCCAACGACGCTGAGGAACTTACGATCAATACCCCAATCATCAGGAATACCGCCCCCTGGAATGTAGCGGGAGCCGAGCACCATGTCATATCCTTCATCAATTTTCTCTAGGAAAAGAGGGATTTTGGTGGGGTCATGAGAAAGATCAGCATCGAACTCGAACACAACGTCGGCTTTGTAGTCTCCAAACGCTTTTTCCATTCCTTTAAGATAAGCGCCACCTAACCCCGCTTTTCTTTTATTTATCAGCAGGTGGACATTCTTGTACTTTTTTGAAAAATCTTCAGCAACATCAGCAGTTTTGTCAGGGGAAGTGTCATCAACAACCAAGATATGCATCTCCCAGTTCTGAACCTGTTTGAAGGTCTCAAGCAGAATCGGGACTACTTTGGCTATGTTTTCACGCTCATTGTACGTAGGAATGATAACGAACGCTTTTTTCATGCAGTTTTGCTTTCGATCTCGAGCTCAGCCTCCGTCATAATTCGAACGAGCTCATCGAAAGTCACTTTTGGCTTCCATCCAAGCTTCGTATGAGCCTTTGATGCATCACCAATTAAAAGATCTACCTCTGCAGGGCGATCATATGCAGGATTGTGGGTATATGCTGACTGCCAGTCTTGGATACCTGCGACTTGGCAGGAAAGCTTCAAGAACTCTTCTACAGAGTGGGTCTCACCTGTAGCAATCACAAAATCTTCAGGCTGGTCTTGTTGGAGCATCATCCACATTGCTTCGACGTAATCTTTGGCATAGCCCCAGTCACGTTTGGCATGTAAGTTTCCGAGCTCAATAGTCTTTTGTTTGCCGAGTTTCACTCGAGCGACACCATTGGCAATTTTTCGAGTTACGAACTCTAAACCACGGCGTGGCGATTCGTGGTTGAATAAAATTCCTGAGGTAGCAAAAAGATCGTAGGACTCTCGATAATTAACGGTGATCCAGTGACCGTACACCTTCGCGACACCGTAAGGGGATCGTGGGTAAAATGGCGTGTCTTCAGTTTGTGGAACCTGCTGAACTTTACCAAACATCTCAGAGGAACTCGCTTGATAAAACTTTGCCTTTGGACAAGCAAATCGATATGCCTCGAGCATTCGGGTCACACCGATACCGGTGAACTCACCAGTCAAGACTGGTTGATCCCAACTTGTTTTAACAAATGATTGCGCAGCCAAGTTGTAAATTTCATCAGGCTGAATGTCTTGAATCGCAACTGTTAATGAGTGTTGATCGAGTAAGTCACCAGAAATGAGATGGAGTCTTTCGTGATGAATCACTTTTTCAAGACGAGCCACGTTCTGGGTACTGGTACGTCGAGTCAAACCGTACACTTCGTAGCCTTTTTCTAGTAAAAACTCGGCGAGGTAAGAACCGTCTTGACCTGTGACACCAGTAATAAATGCTTTTTTCATACTTTTTCTCTCCATTCATTTAAGATCCGCTCTAAGGTCTCGCTGAGCGGAACCTGAGGGGACCATCCTAATTCTTGAATACGATGAGCATCAGCGACGAAGTACTCTACATCGCTTGGGCGAAGACGCGTTTCGTCCACTTCTACTTTAATCTTCTGTGTACTATGAGCAAGTAGCATATCTAGAACTTCGCTAATTTTCCAGCCTGTACCACTGCCAATGTTGTAGACATCACCCACTTCACCAACGTTCATTACGATAATATACGCCCGGACCATGTCTTTGACATCAGTGAAGTCACGGACAGAGTCCAACTTGCCAACTTTCAGACATTCTTGTGTACCTTTTTCAACCGCAACTATTTGACTGGCAAACGCCGGAATAACAAAGTCTGGGGACTGACCTTCTCCGATATGATTAAAGGGACGCACACGCAAAATGTTTAACTTGAATGAGAAGTAAAATGCTTGAGCCAATAAATCTTGCGTAACCTTTGTGACAGCATAAGGATTGACCGGGTTGAGAGGATATGACTCGTCAATTTTTTGCCCGAGCTTATCCTGAGGAATTCGACCGTACTCTTCAGCACTTCCAATGATCAGGATCTTTGCTTGTGGAGCGTGCTGCTGAACAGCGTTCAAGACATGAAGTTGCAACATGATGTTGTTCTGTAAGATTGCGCCGGCTTGCTCGAAGCTTTTTCCCACTGCCGCAAATGAAGCGAGATGATAAATCTGGGCAGGTTGAACGGCTTTAATCAGCTGAGCCACAGCTTCAGCCTCGGTCAAGTTCACTTGATGGATGGACACTGCTTCATTCTGACAAACTTCTGGAACAGGTGAGTTCCCAAAGTGGGTGGTATGAATGTTTTGAAAGCCATCATCGAGTAATGCTTGGATCAAGTGGCGGCCAGCAAAACCAGTGCCTCCAGTAATTAAAATTGGTTGTGTGTGTGAATCATTCGCCATGAGAATTATCGTCCTACTCCTATGTAATCAAATCCGGCAGATGTCATAGTTTCTGAATCCAATTGATTTCGACTGTCAATAATCCACTGCTTCCTTGTTGGTGTTTCGTGCGCTAGCAAAATCGTACTGGATTATCTCCGGCCATTCAATCAGGATCATGATAACGTCGGCGTCCTTGACTGCGTTTGCCACATCATCTGTATAAGAAGCATTTGGATGTTCTTTAATAAAGTAAGGAACTACTTCAAGTGATTTTGGATCATAGCCAACCACGTTGGCTCCTTGCTCGAGCAACCAAGGAATGACTTTAATGCTGGGAGCTTCGCGCATGTCATCTGTGTGAGGTTTGAATGCTAAACCAAGCACAGCTACTTTTTTATCTTTCCAACCGCCCACTTGTTTTGAGTACTTCTCGAGGAGCTTGGGAATCCGTTCTTCATTTAACCGATCAAGGTGATTGAGTAAGTTATCATTCAGACCCACTGACCGTGAGTATGCAGCCAGCTCCTTTACGTCTTTGGGGAAGCACGAGCCACCGTATCCAAATCCTGGGTACCAGTAGTGATGTCCAATGCGCTTGTCAAAACCCATAGCATGAATAACGTCATTCACGTCTGCCGCATTCTGCTCACAAAGATCAGCAATTTGGTTGATGAAGGTAATTCTCGTTGCTAAGTAGGCATTTGCTGCGTACTTTGCCATTTGGGCTGATTCTGGGGAAAGCTTGACCACTGGAGCGTTGAGTGGTGCATGTAGCTCCGTCAGCTTCGTAAAGACCTCTTCGTTGTAGGCACCGATCACAACTCTGTCTGGATGAAGCGTGTCTTCAACCGCCGTTCCTTCTTTCAAAAATTCAGGAACTGACGCCATGTGAAAATCTTGATGAGGGGCGTGCGATTCAACGACTTTCTTAAATGAGTCTAGAGTTCCTGGTGGAACGGTAGACTTCACCACGATAATTGCACCTTTTGCCAGAGACGGAGCCAAAGATTCTGCGGCTGAGTGAACATACTTCAACTCCACTTTACCTTCTTTACTTGAGGGAGTACCTACTGCGACGATGATAATCTCCGCACTGGAAATTGCCTCTTTATAAACTGTAGTGAACTTTAAGTTGCCATGAGCTTGTTGCTCTAGGAGCAGATGCTTTAATCCTGGCTCATAAAAAGGTACGATACCTTGCTTTAACTTCTCGATCTTGTTTGGATCGATGTCCAAGCCAATGACAGAGTTACCGAAAGATGAGTACACAGCTGCTGAAACTACGCCAACAAAACCTGTACCAATAACACAAACATTCATGGTTTCTATTCCTCTCTAGAGTGAGGCAGAGTATATCAGCGATTTAGGTATAATGCATATATGAAGCTCTCCATCCTCACCCTATTTCCAGAATTCTTTGATACACCGTTTCAAGCCTCTATTTTGAAGCGTGCGCAAGATACCAGCGCTGTAGAGTTCAACATCGTGAACATCCGTGATTTTGCGACTGATAAACACAAAGTGACCGATGACCGTCCGTACGGAGGTGGACCGGGAATGGTGATGAAAGTAGATCCGATTTACTTAGCTCTGGAGTCAGTGCTTGGCGTTGACCCAGCAGCACACCGCAATCAGAACCGTGAAAAAGGGCTCTGGAGTACCCGCGTACTCTTAACTTCGGCAAAAGGAAGGCTCTTCACTCAAGGGAGCGCACAACTGTATAGTAAACTCGAGCACTTGATCATTCTGTGTGGGCATTACGAAGGAGTAGACGAGCGAGTTGCCGAGTATTTAGTCGATGAAGAGGTCAGAATTGGTGACTATGTTCTGACAGGTGGAGAGCCAGCCGCAGTGGTAATAGCAGACGCAGTCAGTCGGCTACAACCTGGAGTATTAGGAAACGAAGAAAGTATAGTTGGTGAGTCTCACTCAGTTCCCGGGTACATGGCGCACCCACAATATACTCGACCTGTTGAGTTTAAAGGGTGGAAAGTTCCCGACATTCTCTTAACTGGTCACCACGCCAACATTACTGATTGGCGACATCAGCAAACGTCACTCGACGAATCGCTTCCCGAATAGTTACCTGAGGCGCTTCTAACTCTTTACGCAGTTTTTCCGTCGACATCGAGGTGTTACGCTGATACGGCCGTGTGCTTTTTGCCAAATAGGCTGATAAGTCACCCTTTTCTACTTTACCTGAGATCTTCAAGAGCTCTTGAATAGCTGATGCCAACTCAAAGTCAGTCCACTTCTCGCCTGAGCTTGCATGGAAAACTCCTTCACGCTTTGAGGTGATTGCCCAAGAGACCACAGTCGCAAAGTCATCCACAAAAGTTGGTCCAATCCAGTGGTTGGTGAACTGTGGTGGGAGAGTGCCTTGTTGGAGACCAGCAATAATGCGGTGAACGACATCAAGGCGAGCAAAAGGATCGGACCTAAAAGGTTGATCTATACGCAGAATTGTCCAAGAAGCTCCAGAATTCTGGACAGCTTCCTCGGCCCAAGCTTTCGTTTGTCCATACCATTCTATTGGCTGAACAGGGTCTTCTTCAGTGTACGGCTGCTCTTTTTCCCCATCAAACACGTAGGCTGTGGAGATGTGAACTAGATGTTTTCCCGTCTGCTTGGCTGCTTCAGCCATGTTTTGTGTGCCAATTACGTTCACTTGATAGGCTGGTCCCGTTTTGTCGTCTCTTTGCTCCCAGGCTTTCGAGACGTCGGTATAGGCTGCAAAGTGCAGTAATGTCGTAGCGGGAGAGGCTTCTACCGCAGCAAGTACTTGGTCAAACTGAGTGATATCGGTGGGATGTGTGGGATGTGAGAGGTCCATGTTCTCAAACTGAAGTGCTGGTGAAAGAAGCTCAACAATCTTTGATCCCACAAGACCAGAAAGGCCAGTTCCAAGGACTGCCAATGTAGTAGGTTCATCGCTCATAACTATCCTTTGAATAGTTCCCACATTTCGGTGCCAAATTGATCCCAAGGCAAGCGATGCTCGTCTGGCTCATTTGGATTAAACTGTGCAGAAGTTGCATAAAACAACGTCATGTTACGTTCATAGACATTAGCTGCACCATGCGCCACACCTTGAGGAATACGCACCACAATCCCTTTTCCTCCACCAAGAACTAATCGAACATGATTCTGAAATGTAGGCGAATCTTCACGAAGGTCAATAAAGTTAGCGATCAAACGATCGTAGTGAGGCACGTACCAAAGATCTTCTTGTTTGTAGTGAAGATGAAAGGCTTTGATAGTTGTCGGTGTGAGCACTGACATACTGATTTGGCGTACATCAAACGGCTTTTGGTAGCCTTCAGCGATGCCGTCAGTAATACGAAATATTTCACTGAAGTTTCCGCCATCATCATTATGTAATGTAAGTTGCTTGATCTCGAGACCTTCAATACCCGGCTTGGCGTGGTAGCTCTGTGTAGTGATCGCTTCTTGATACTTGCTGCCAATCTGCATAAGGTCCTTTTTTATACTTTTTTGTAGTTTTGTTCGAAAAATCCTTGAGCTTGTTTCTTCAAAGGCGTCCACCATTCTTGGTGTGTCTGGTACCACTCGATTGTTTTTCGAAGACCTTCTTCAAAAGTGACCGAAGGTGACCAGTTTAACTCTTGATTGATCTTGGACCAGTCTACTGCATAACGGCGATCATGACCTAATCGATCTTGGACAAACTCTATCTGGTCTTCGTTTTTGCCCATGATCCGAAGAATCATTTTGACAACTTCCAAGTTACTCACGTCATCTTTAAGACCACCCACAGTATACGTTTCACCAAGTTTCCCTGCTAATAACACTGCTTCAATCGCAGAACAGTGATCTTGTACGTACAACCAGTCACGAACGTTTAAGCCATCTCCATACACTGGAACTGCTTTGTTTTCTATGACATTAGTGATGGCTAAGCCAAAAAGCTTCTCTGGAAACTGATACTCACCATAGTTATTGGAACAGTTTGTGATCGTAAATGGTAAACCAAAGGTATCGCCGTATGCTCGAACCAAGTGATCCGAACCCGCTTTACTGGCAGAGTACGGACTGTGTGGGTTATATGCAGTTTCTTCATTGAATTTTTCTGACGAGCCCAGTTCTAGTGAACCGAATACTTCATCAGTGGAAATGTGGTGAAAGCGTTTCACTTTCGCTTTGAGCGCTGCGTCCATTAACACTTGAGTGCCAATGATGTTTGTCTTCAAAAAAACACCCGGTCCTAAAATAGATCGATCTACATGGGTTTCAGCAGCGAAGTGGACCACGACATCGACGCCTTCCATTACGTTGTTCACTGTCTGTGCATTGGTAATATCACCCTCAACGAAGTGATAGTTGGGATTACCTTCGATATCTCTGAGATTTTCAAGATTCCCAGCATATGTTAAAGCGTCAAAGTTAATGACATCATCCTCAGGATGGTGTTCCAACCAATAATGGACGAAGTTTGAACCAATAAAGCCGGCCCCACCGGTAACGAGTACTTTCATTTCACCTCCACTTGTTTCTTGAGCAGTTCTTGAGTTGTTTGTACGTCAAACTTCTCAAGAATTTGTTGATTATTCGACTTCCAGACTCCAAATCGACTCTGGTAGTAACCTGCCATGATCGAGAAGAAGACAATCAAGCCTACCATAATCCTGAAAATTATCTTGGGTGAAACGGGATATACCGTGTTGTGGTCTGAGTGCATTACAGCGATTGTACGGAGAGTGTCATCACGGATCAAGTCTGATAGCATAGAATAAGTTATTCCATGAAAAAGCTACTTTTTACTTTCTTTGCCCTGCTCCTTATCTTCACTACTAGTTGGAGCTTGATCAATCCAGGTTTTTTCCATGTCCATGACTACACCCACGGGGCTCGAATTGCGGAAATGTTGGATGGTTTCAAAGATGGACAGCTCCCAGTTCGTTGGTCAGAAAACCTCGGGTATGGCTATGGAATGCCGCTTTTTGAGTTTTATGCCCCTCTCCCATTCGTAGTTGGCGCCGGGTTACTGTGGCTGAATCTCGATATCGTCCTGATCATTAAAATTCTCTACATCATTAGCAATGTGTTGACCTGTATTGGAGCATACTACTTGGGGAAAAAGCTCTTTGGTGGTATCGGTGGATGGGTGACATCAGCAGCGTACACACTTGCTCCATATCGAGCCGTCAACCTCTACGTCCGTGGCGCTTTGAGTGAAGCTTGGGCGATGATGGCACTACCATGGGTACTACTTGGTATTGTGATGATCATTCATCGAGAGAAACGCGGATTTTGGGTGCTGTTGGCAGGTTTACTTACGCTCATGCTGAGCCATAACCTGACGACCTTAATGTTTGTGCCAGTAAGCGCCGTATTTGCGGTATGTTACTGGTTGAGCAGACATTGGCAAGACAGTCGTGTAGTTCGCCTAAAAATGGCTATTAAAGATGGAATTGCGATGATTGGTGCCTACACTTTTGCCGTCGGACTCTGTGCCTTTTACCTTTTCCCGGCTTTACTTGAGAATCAATTCACCCAAATCAATCAGATTTTCTCTGGGTATTTTTACTACTCAAATCACTTTTTATACATTCGGCAGTTTTTCATTCCTTTTTGGGGATATGGCGGTTCGTCATGGGGTCCAGAGGACACGATGTCGTATTTCTTAGGGTTCGGTCAGTTACTAGGTGGAGCAACGTTTGGTATTTTCTGGTTAATCTCTCTGCTTAAACGTCGCCAGCCGTACTCACGCTTAGCACTTTATGCGATATTTGGAGTGCTGCTGGTACTGAGTGCCTTTATGACCTTGCTGCGCTCCAAGTTCATCTGGGATGCTGTGCCATTACTCACCACCATTCAGTTTCCGTGGCGGTGGCTTTCTATTGTTAGCTTGATGCTAGCAATACTCTCAGGAGCTGGAATTTCTTTGCTCTCCAGAAAACTGCATCGGATGATTCTTGGTTCACTACTGATTCTTGTCTGCGTTATTACGACGGTGAACTACTTTAAGCCTGAAAGATATCTTGATAATGCTGATGCGCTCTATTACACAGATGCCGATCGAATCAAAAAGGATATGAGTAGTATCTTGCCAGATTACATTCCAAAATCTATGGCGCAAATTGATGATGTCCGCACTGAGCTGTTCCTAGTTCCAGCAGGTACCGAGCAGCACGTCGAGGTAATTATTGATCGAAGTGATCAAAAACTCTTCAAAACAAACTTCACAAGCCCGATAGCCTTTAATGTGCAAATTGCCAGTTATCCAGGCTGGGTCATCGAAATCGATGGTCAACAAGTGGAGTGGAGTAGTAAGGGTCAGTATGGCACAATGCTCTTTACTGTTCCTCCAGGGGAGCAGATGGTCAGTGTGTACTTTGGAAGTACACCTGTCCGATCAATCAGCGATACAATTACTTTCCTTTCGATTTTAGGACTATTTGGAGTTGCGACGTATGTCAGCCTCTCAGACTACAGATCAAGACACAGTACACGACATTAAGAAGAAAACCGTTTCCGGTGCTTTTTCGTACATGGTTCGTACTATGGCTTTGTACGGAATTGGTCTCGTTTCGTCTGCAATATTGGCAGCCTACTTAAGTGTTCAAGACTTTGGTATTTACGGTGTCGTCACCCAAATTATTGGCTTGCTAACGTTTTTGTCCGATATTGGCCTGGCATCAGCTTTAATTCAAAAAAAGCTCGATCCAACTACAGCCGAGTTCAGAACAGTGTTTACTGTACAACAGATTTTATCTTGGCTAGTGTTCTTGATTACTGTAGGTGTCTTTGCCACCGGAATCATTGAACCAAAAGTAGGTCGAGATGGAGCCATTGTCTTATTGGCACTTGGCCTTTCGTTCCCACTGGCAAGTTTGAAAACAATCCCATCAGTGATCTTGGAAAGAAAACTTGATTTCTCAAAGCTCGTCTTTCCACAAATCGTTGAGCAGCTCACCTACAACGGTTTGCTGGTTTTCTTCGCAATGCAAGGCTACGGAGTCCGTTCATATACAACGGCAGTCCTCGCTCGATCAATCATCGGTGTTGTAGTAATGTATGCAATCCAACGATGGCCGATTGGCTTGGCTATGGATCGAAAAGCACTGAAGGAAATGCTGGGCATGGGTGTAAAGTTTCAACTCAATGACTTCCTGGCCAGAATTAAGGACCAACTTTTTTACTTGGCTCTTGGGTTATTTTTACCTCTGCGCGAGTTCGGCTACATCAGTTTTGCGAAACAGTGGTCCACCATGCCATACCAGCTCACCGTTCAAAACGTGATTGCTATTACCTTCCCGACATACTCAAGACTGCAGCACGATAAAGGTCTGTTGAAGAAAGCTATCGAGAAAACACTGTTCTTTATCTCTCTGCTCATTTTCCCAATGTTAGTAGGTATGTGTATCTTGATCATTCCAATAACCAACTTGGTGACAAAGTATCAAAAGTGGCAGCCAGCAGTATTAACCTTCATTCTGTTTACCTTAAGCATCGGCTGGAGCGCAATTTCTACCCCGCTAACCAATACATTGAGTGCGATTGGTAAGATCAATCAAACACTCAAACTGATGGTAATGTGGACGATTTTGACCTGGATTCTGACGCCTGTAGGCATTTACTTCTTCGGCTTTAACGGTGTTGCAGCCGCAGCAATGGTCATCTCGTTTACTTCGGTGATTCCAGTCTTGTACGTCAAGAAGATTGTCGATATTCAAGTCGTTGATCAAGTATGGCGGCAGTTGTTTGCTTCAGCCGTAATGGGCGGAGTTGGTATCGCGTTACTTCCGTTGATGAACAGCTCATTTATCTACGCAGGGCTGGGCGCAGTTATCATGGGAGTTATCTACTTAGCTGTGTTGGCCTTGGTTGGCTACAAAAAAGTCTTCAACGAATTCCAAAGCTTGAGATCACGAAAGTCCGTCGCTATTTCAACCAACATTCCTGCGGTGTAGCACTCAACAGAAACAAGCGAATTACCCTTGATTCTTCTTGAACACATGTGGCGCATGAAGCGCGAACACTGGAATTCCCACAATCAGTGTGGCGAGTGACCAAGCGATTTCCATTCGTTTAGACTGATCTTCTTGATTGTACGCTTCCATTTCAGCTTTCTGTTTGTCGTAATTGGCTGCCATAACATCGAACTTCTCTTGTTGAGAAGGAGTAAGCTGTGACTTATCAATTCCCGTCTGCTGATCAAAAGAATTGAAGTCAGGTGTGTAATTTGGGTAAGGTTTCACACCCAAGAGCTGCTTAGTACCTAGACCCACAAGACTGACCGATGATGTGACTAAGAGTATTAGTCCTATCAACGTGCCAACCACAAAATAGGCTTGAATAAACCAGGAACGATTACTAGCCTGAGTAAGATTTTTTTCCATAAGACTCCTCATTCAATGGGTTTACTAAAAAGCTGATCACAAAAATTCATGTTGTCCTGAGACTCAACGTCGAGGTATTTCCGATCAGTCACGTGCACGAAAGGACGAAGCGCATACTTGTAGCAAATTTGATCATTATAAATCGTGAACTGTGAGCCATTATCAAGAAGAGACGGAATTTTTGCGTACGGCATATCCATTTTCACTGGGAGCTGATCACAGGTCACGTTAACGCTGTTATTGATGACCACTGTATCAGCTGAAAACGTCGATGAGTCTAAACAGTCGGTAGAGAACGTTACATTTCCTAAGCGATAGACACTGGTGTTCATTGATTGCCGAATAGCTGATAAATTCTCTTGAGTAATTAAGTTGTTGTAAACAAGGTAACTTTCAAACACAAACCGTGCTTCATCAACCAGCACAATAACTTTGGTTTCAGCGGGTAAACGATGAATGTAACTGGCTACAACTCGCTCGGCAAATGATATGCCTTTTGTGCTGTAGATGGGATATCGATAAAAGTATTCATTGGCAAAGCTCACTACAGCCAACACATATAACGCCATCGTTCCTAAAAAGAGTAGCCGTTGCCACCGGCGGCAGGACTCAAATAACGCATACGTGCCAATACCCATCAGCAGAATGAAGATCGGCACCATCCACGAACCGCGAAACATCACCCAAGTATCCACGCTGTTTACAGCCACAGGTAAGGGCGCTACCAGTAACAATCCCAGGAGCAACACACTTTGTTTTAACCACTTTTTGTGTTTCAGCAGGGCGATGATTCCTGCTGCAATAAGTACTGCGTCGAGAGGGTAGAACATCCCTCGAGCCCAGACAGAGAATGGGTTTCGAACAGATTCACCACGGACGAACAGCTGACTCGGATCAAAAGTCTGTGCGTACTTTGTGGTGAACTCTTGAATAACCACCGTCATTTTATTGACACCGAACCTCCCAAGTGGGTCTTCAAGTGATAAAAGTCGTTGTTCATTCACCTTTCGAGAAAGGAAGGTGTCATTAAAGAACAAAATATCATTGACACGTCCACCTGCTGATTGGGAAGGAAGTTGAAGCAAGAAGTTCCCAAAAACCAGCAGTGCTACTCCAGCAACCAAGAAGAGATCGAGATACTGTCTTCTGAAAATAGTGAGTGCCTCGCGGCTAAGAACTGCTTTATTGACTGGCCAGTCTCGCCAGACCACGTAACCAACAGCGATAAAGATAATTGGTAGAAAAATAATTTTCAGACCTTGGTACTGGTAAAACCCAACCACAAAAGCCAACACTGCGCTCCATCGCCACT
>Ga0163155_10001330_pt1 | contig 29942 bp, 24 predicted proteins | sample OliLakLV19SP4G1_FD_148611 | JGI IMG/M metagenome (GOLD analysis project Ga0163155, IMG submission 148611) | Freshwater microbial mat bacterial communities from Lake Vanda, McMurdo Dry Valleys, Antarctica - Oligotrophic Lake LV.19.SP4.G1 | ecosystem: Environmental > Aquatic > Freshwater > Lake >... | reverse complement strand
GCCATGGCGGGGGCGCGGCTCCAGATTCGCGTGTGCTTCAGCTTCGCAACCGAAACATACGTGATTCCAAGCGCTTCCGCGCCTCCGCCACCTCAAATTCCGCGCTGCGGTGAATAAATCAGGCTAGGTCCAAACAAGCCGGGGTTCCCCCCTCACCACCGCCCCAGCTAGGGCCTTTGGGCCAGGCCCGCCTCCAGTCATCAAACTCGTCAAGCCGCCGCAGAGACCTACCCGAGAGGCCTTCAGCGTAAACATATTGCTGATATTCCGCATCTCTGGAGACTGGAAAGTCATGACAAGCGCCAGCACCGAGAATTTTAGACAGGTTTGCTATGGTTTTGGTTTCAGCTGCAATCTCAACCAGAGATAGTCTGACGTTGTAGGGCGCAAAGTTGCATACCTGAACCGTGCGGCCACCAGCAACAGCGGGCCCGAAACAAGACAGATGAAGGAGAAGCGACGTTATCGAGGTGACCCAAAAAGATCGCCACATATCAACCACCAATCACATTCCAACCATTTTAGGGGAAGTATGCACTTGACATAGAGTTTCCAAACTGCCATACTCGCTTCAGAAACGAGGCGGTGTCATGTCAAAGTCAGTCGACCCTACCGATGCAATGTTCCACGACGAAGGCGCGGCCCGCGTTTATTTCGAGGCGCAGCGTTGGCCAGACGGCAAGCCAACTTGTCCGCATTGCGGGTCCGTCCACACCCACCGTCTGCAGGGAACGTCGCAGCGCGCTGGTTTGATCCAGTGCAACGATTGCTTGGGATCATTCACGGTCATGACGAAGACCGTGATGGAGAGCTCGCACATCCCGCTAACCAAGTGGGCGCTCGGCTTTCACAAGATGGCTTCGAGCAAAAAGGGCATTTCCGCAAAGCAGATGCAGCGCGAGTTGAACCTCGGGAGCTACCGAACAGCGTGGTTCATGTGCCACCGCATTCGCGAAGCGATGGGCTTGGGCAAAGACGCAGCCCCTATCGGCGGCGAAGGCAAAACGGTGGAAAGCGATGAGACGTTCGTCGGCGGCAAAAAGAAGAACGTCCACAACGGAAAGCCGGAACCCAAGAAGCACGCAGTGCATGCTCTGGTGGAGCGTGGCGGCGAGGTTCGGGCAGCACATGTCCCGAACGTTTCGGCGAAGACTCTGCGCAAGGCTATCGCCAAGCACGTCGCGCAGGGCACGACAATGAACACCGACGACGCTCTAGCCTACTATCACATGAGCAAAGAATTCGCGGCTCATGGCGTCGTGAACCACAGCCGCGACGAATACGTGAGCAAGGACGGTAAGACCCACATCCAGTCTGCCGAAGCGTTCTTCGCCATCTTAAAACGCGGCGTAATGGGCTCATTCCACTCAGTCAGCGAGCAGCACTTACAGCGATACGTTGATGAATTCGCCTTCCGTTGGAACAGCCGTCAGGCGCTTGGCGTCGAGGACGCAGAGCGTGCCCGCCGCATGGTCAAAGGGGCAGTCGGCAAGCGCCTGAAATATCGACAAGCTGGTGGCGACGGGCGTATTGGCTAAGTACGCTTCTCAGGACGAGTAGGCCGCTTTTTAGTAGCATTTGCGTCTCGGACCTGACTTAGCGTTTTTGGGGGCGTATTAAGCGCGCGTTTAACGGCTTCATCGCGCCTCTGAGCAATCTTCTTGTTTTCTTTGTCGCGTTCAGTTTCATTCGTCATGGCGTACCCCAATGGCCGATATTCGGAAGATTGTGGACGAACTGTTGGCCACCGAAAAAACGCCGGTGGGCGTACCTGAGTGGCAACCTGGACCACGTGCCACGGCCGAAGGTCAAGTAAGATGGTCATCTCCGCTAAGAATTGATGGAGAAATATGCCCGGTAAACTTGATCGTGGACGCTTATCCGCGACGACGGCCTGAGACATTTGTGATCACTATTGAGATGGGTTTAGCGATTGCAAGGGTTGATTACGGCATAGACGACCATTTCAACGGAGGAACTCGGAGGCCGGCCGATGTACCCTTCGGGCTGGTCTATGGTCCGCACTACCATTCGTGGAGTATAAATCGCAGGCTAGCAACCTCCAAGTCATTGCCACACAACTTGAATTTTGCTATGTCACTACCAGCTGCAACGCGTGGATTTGCCAACGCGTTCCGTTGGTTATGCGGAGATGCAAACATAGCCATAGGACGCAATGTTCCTGACCTTCCAGCTTCGGATCTCTTGCTATGAGCGCGCTTGATATCGTCAACACAAACTTGATGGCATGGCCTCAGCCGCAGGTCTTGGACGATAGTGACACTGTAGTGGTTCCAACTCATTTCCTTTACCCGTCTGGCACGGTTGTTAGGGCATATGTCGAGTGCTTGGGATCTCGAGTTCGCGTCTCGGACGGCGGCGGAGCATTGAGGGAGATTTCTGGGCTTGGCTCCTTCCAATTCGACATCGTGAAGATGATGCGCATCCGTGCCAAAAGTTGGGATATCACGGTTTCATCGGAAGGATGGATGCTGTCTGATCTTATGCCGACCGAGCGCATGGCGGAACTTATCGCTTGGGTAGCCACTGCCTCGCACAATTTGGCATCCGTTTTGACTGCAAGAATGTCGTCACGTCAAAAGGCTGCGAACTTTAGGCTTGAATTGGACAGCTACCTTGAGCGGCGGTTTGAAATAAATCTCAATAAGAAAAAGACATTCGTAGGAGCAAGTCATAAGGAGCATAAGTTTGACTACTTCCTCTCGTTGGGTGGAGGCGATGAGGGCATATTAATTGACGCCGTTCTAAATGATGTATCTTCGATCAATTCAAAGGTTGTTGCGCATCTTGACGTGGCAAAAACAGAACGGCCAAATCTATTGCAGCGGATCGTGTACGATGATCGTGATGAAGACTGGAAATCGTCAGACTTAAGCTTATTGCGGGTTGGTGCAGTTCCGCTTGCCTTCACTGAGCTGAATACCTCTTTAGCCCGCGCACTGCATAAATTTTAATTCACTAAAGCCGCCCTGTCAGTGCCTAAATCCCACGATAGGTCATCTATGTCAAGTGCATACTTCCCCATTTTAGCCTTCATAACTTTCATCGCTACGGAAGCACCGACACCTTGGATGCCGGCCGCTTCGGCGGAGAAGCCAAAAATCAAACTGCTAATAACAAATATCACAAATGCATACACCAAGTAGGGCAGAATGACCCCCATGATTTCGATCATTATTTGAAGCAGGACAGCGCCAATCAAGCCAGCTACACCAATAACAATTATACTTCCAATAAACTCTGCCATTTTACCCAAATCTCCATTTACAACTTTGGCAAGAATTACACGAGAAGATTGGCTTTTTTATGACAGACTAACCGTCTGTCCAGGGGAAGGTATATCGAGCTGCTCGATTGGGGCGTGCCCTTGAACAACCGCCATTATGCGGGCCTGATCGCCCTAAAAACCTCAGAGACCACTCAACCCCGTGTCAGAGTCGGCGTGCGCGTCAGGGTCTTGATCCCGGCATAACGCTTGGCCGATAGCTGCAGCTATCAACTCCCCTACTGCACAGGCGGACGAAGCAGGTAGAGTTTCGTATTTACCGACATGGGCTGAGCGTTGCGGCTTAGCAGTAACGGCACCCCCCACCCTAGAAGTACCTCACCCGACCAAGCGTAGCTGATCGATGATACTCGGCCGAGCTCAAAAAAGCAGTCTCGAAACCTGCCTTAACTCGTACCGCCAGATGTGTGCTGTATGACAGCACCTCTGGCTTCGTCGGCTAACGCCTCCTCGGCAAGGGGGCCTTGCTGGCCCCCGTTCCATCCCCCCGGCCCAAAAATGTGCCCGCCAGTTTCTCTACCTTATTCTACGTCGACACTGCCCAACGCGAGCGTCTGGTTCCTAATTCTGGCGCCGAATTACCGACTTTTCCCGTACAGGAACATCGTGCTCGCGTTTCACTCGATCTTTTGCCAACGGCCCGCGGTAAGTCTTCGGAATGTACCAAAATTGAACTCTGTCTGACTGCAAGCAAGCCTAAACACCGCATCTACAAGCGCATTCGCACTGTTGTCACAGCTTACAATCGGGCTGTATTCGCATGAGAAATCAGATCGGTTGCTGCATCCGCTCCTGTTGAAGCTGCTGCATTCTTTGCTGCTGCTGCCGCTGTTGTTGCTGGAGCTGTTGTTGGCGTTGAAGTTGTTGTTGTTGCTGCTGCCAATTGTTTCGCTGGGCAGAGGCAATGCTGGCAGAAGCCGCAAGCCCGGCGGCTATCAGGGCCGAAATAATAATCCAGCGGACCAACAGCATGTTTGCAACTCCACCCTGAATCTTCAGCGGAAGCACTTCCGAATCGCGGGGTGCCACCCACCGGGCCGGACACCATTCAATCTGGTCAGCTCATCCATGAACCCGTTCTCTACCAGGGATTTTACTTCGACGGTGTTTGGTCCCGACGCACTAATGCCGATAATAAAACACGTGCAGGTCTCGCTCTTCATGGCGGGACTTCCTGCAGCTTGTGCGAGCGATTTTTCGCAACTTTCCTTCATGAGCGCCGTATTGCGCAACTCATTATCGTAATTATAGGCCATTACCGTGCCGGGCTGCACAAGCAGCAAACCTGCGAACACAACTCCGCTCAGGACAGGCTTCATCGATGTTACTCCAAATTGAATGGACCGTTAGAAGGTAGGCCAAGATTATGACGCGAGTTTAACGGGATGTAGCCCGGCAAGGTCGCTGTGCGCTGAATGTAGGAAGTATGAATCGTTGACGTCCCCCTCCTGATGGTCAGGGCCCGGCTCTCGTGAACCGAGCCCGCCAAAGCAGGGGCGGTCTCGGCCCTTCGGGCTTCGATCCTTGACGCGAAGTGAAGTGACTAAGGGGCGCTGCCCCTCGCGCGCGCAAGGCATCCAAACGTCTCCCCGCCGGAGGCAGGGCCCCTCGTTCGGAGCCTCCTTGCGCTTGCTACCCCCGCTCTCGCCGAGGGGCAGGGGTGCGTGCGCACCCCCTTTGCCATTGGAAGGGACCTAGTGCTAGGGCCGCAGTTGGGGCTTCCACCCAAGCAAAGCCGCTCGGTTGGCTAGTCTGGCGCTCAAAGGAGAGCGCCATGCCGCATACGCCGTTCGACCCCCAGAACTACCTCCACCACCTGGAGGGGATAGGTCTCACGGAAGGTGAGAAAATCGAGTTCATCCGCATGCTCTGGCTCATTGCGCAGTCCTTCGTGGATGATGCGTACAGCGCACGTACGGATGTGGATGTTTCTCAACTCAAATCGGGCTTTGAGGCGGCCAATGTGATAGACTTGGGCATTGTAAAAAACACTCGCGCCATAGCCGCGAACGACAACGCCGGATCACGCGCAAAGAGGGAGCCTAGAGCAAGAAGGAAGGAAGCATGAGCGCCAACGACAACACGATAGCCCAGCCCACACGGGCAGTCATCTATGCCCGCGTCTCCAGCGCCAAACAGGTGGAGGAGGGGCACGGCCTCGAATCTCAGGCCATGCGCTGCCGGGAATACGCCGAGCGCAAAGGCTATGCGGTCGTTGAGACGTTCTTTGATAAGGCGATATCGGGCTCCCTGTCCGAACGCCCCGGCGTGATGGCGATGCTTTCGTATCTCAAGCATCACAGTGGCACGGGCGAGATCGCTGTCATCATCGACGATATCAGCCGCCTGGCGCGGGATACCCGCGTTCATACCGATCTCAGGCTGGCCATCAGCCTTGCGGGCGGCAAGCTAGAGAGCCCCTCCATTACCTTCGGGGATGATTCCGACTCCATCTTCGTCGAGAACGTGCTGGCGAGCGCCAGCCAGCACCAGCGCCAGAAGAACGGCGAACAGACCAAGAACCGGATGCGCGCCCGGGTCATGAATGGTTATTGGGTGTTTCGTGCGCCCACGGGCTACGCCTATAAGAGGGTTGCCGGGCATGGGCTACTATTGGTGCGGGATGAACCGCTGGCAACAATCGTGCAGGCAGCCCTGGAGGGCTATGCCTCCGGGCGCTTTCAGACGCAAGGAGAGGCGAAGCGTTATCTGCAGGCCCAGCCGGAATACCCTTGCAAGGCGCCGAATGGCTCAGTTCGTTACGAGGAAGTCCTGCGCCTTCTCACCCGCCCGCACTATGCCGGATATATCGAAGCGCCCCAGTGGGGTGTGCCCTTGCGCAAGGGCCATCACGAAGGGCTGATTGACCTCCAGACCTTCGAGACGATCCAGCGCCGCATAAAAGGCGGGATGCGCATCTTTACGAGCAAAGACCTTGGCGAAGACTTCCCGCTGAGGGGCTATGCCGTCTGTGCCGAATGCAGCGGGCCGCTGACCGCTGGCTGGTCGAAGAGCAAGACCGGGAAGAGGCACGCGTATTACTTCTGCTTCCACAGAACTTGCTCTTGCCGGGGCAAGTCCATCAAGCGCGATGTGATCCAAGAACAGTTCGGCGTGTTGCTGGAAGGCCTGCGGCCTTCAGCGCAAACGGCGGGTCTGTTCAAAGACCTCTTTCTCAGAGCCTGGGATGAGCGCGGCAGCCGTACCGAGGACGTCGCCAAGGCCCTGCGCGATGACCTGCGCAAGACCGAGTGCCAGATCGAGCAACTCCTCGACCGGATCGTGGAATCCTCCACAGCCTCCGTCATCGCGGCCTATGAGCGGCGGATCGCCAATCTGGAGCGAGAGAAGCTCATTATCATTGAAAAGCTACAAGGGAACGCCTTCCCCAAGCGTGGCTCTACCCAGCAGTTTGAACTCGCCTTCCGCTTCCTCGAAAACCCGCAGGAACTATGGGCTTCCGAGCGCTTTGAAGACAAGAAACTGGTGTTGAAATTGACCTTCGCGAACCGCTTGGCCTACTGCCGAATTGGAGGATTTAGAACCCCGAAAACCACGTTACCTTTCAAGGCTTTAGCAGCGGTTCAGGACGGGCAATGCAAAATGGCGGAGACGGAGGGATTCGAACCCTCGATACATCTTTCGACGTATAACGCTTTAGCAAAGCGCCGCCTTCAGCCACTCGGCCACGTCTCCGGAAGCTGCCAGCTCATAATCGGCATCTCCGCGTCTTGCAAGCCCGTGTCTGCGTCATCGGTCAAGCTCTTCGCAAATACCTGCATCAGCCGACGCGGAGGCTTCGCCGCCGGGGACTCCCACGATGTTGCCGGTGTCGGAGCAGCGTTGCAGCGCTTTTTTCGACAACCTCGTTGTGATCAGAACCTTCTCGAGCAGACCTGTTCCGCTAGGAACGCGAGCAGCACAACCGCCGCAGACGACCGGCTCAAACTTCTTCGTCGCCCTCGGTGACGCCGCCAATGATACCCGAGACGTCGCCCTCTTCTTCCTCTGCCTCGAGGAAGGTCTCATCGGCCTCGGCCGGTGCCGCGTCCTCTTCTTCGCCTTCGATGGCCGTCAACACCTCGGCATCATCGGCTGGAACTGCATCGTCGACCACAGCCTCCTCGGGCGCGACGAAGACCGGCTTCTTGATGTTCGCCTTGCGGGCTGCCTTCTCTTGAGCGGCCGCCGCAGCGATCGCCGCTGCTGTCGCTGCCAGATTGTAAGCGGTGCCGCACACCGGGCATTCGATCGGGTCGCGGTTCAGGTCGTAAAAGCGTGATCCGCAGCCGTTGTTCTGGCAGGTGCGTTTCGTGCCGCGCTCGGCTTTGGTCGCCATGGGTCCCTCTGGACGTGATCTCTAGCTTCGGTCTGGGCACGCGCGGTAACGGTCGCAATACCGGTGCGGTTGCCCGTAAAATGCAAGTCGCGGTAGCTGCCATAGGCGGTCTGCGCTGTCAAAAGCCAAAATTGTCCAGCCGCAGGACGCGTTGCTCTCACGTTCACGAAACAGGGCTCTCCAAACCTGGGCCTACAGAACGGGAGCATTAGGGATCTGCGTGGAGCGGGCGGCGTTGACATGGCCGGGCCGAGTGGGGCTAAACCGGCAGCGCAACCCTCACCGCCGGACCCGCCCCATTGTCCCATGCTCACGCGCCTCCTCACGCGCCTCGCCCATTGACGACGGTCGCAGCCACGACGGCGCTGCGTGGCCAAGTCGGTGTGCCGGGCGATAAATCGATCTCGCACCGGGCGCTCATTTTCGGCGCGCTGTCGACGGGACGGACCACGATCAGCGGATTGCTCGAAGCCGAAGATGTGATCAACACCGCCAAGGCCGTAACGGCACTTGGCGCGCCCGCAAGCCGGAACACAGAGGGCATCTGGACCGTGATGGGTCGCGGCACTGGCGGCCTCAAAGCCCCGGACGGTCCGCTCGATTTCGGCAACTCCGGCACCGGAACGCGTCTGATGATGGGCGTGATTGCCGGCCACCCGATCACCTGCACGATGATTGGCGATGCGTCACTATCGCGGCGGCCCATGCGCCGCGTGCTCGGCCCGCTCAAGAAGATGGGCCTCGAAATCGAGGACAACCGCGAAACGCTGCCGCTGACCGTCCGTGGCGCAAGCCGCCTCCTACCGATCGTCTACGAACTGCCCGTGCCTTCGGCCCAGGTCAAAAGCGCAATCCTGCTGGCCGGGTTGCATGCACCCGGCGAGACAACCGTGATCGAGAGCGAACCCACGCGCGACCACACCGAGCGGATGCTGCGCGCATTCGGGGCTACCGTTCGTGTTGAAAAACGCGCTGACGGCAAGACGTCGGTGACCGTCGTCGGTGAACCGGAACTCACTGGCCAAACCATCAGCGTGCCGGGCGATCCGAGTTCGGCAGCGTTCCTGGCCGCCGCAGCGATCCTGGTACCTGGGTCCGACATCACGATTGAGGGCGTGTTGGTCAATGGGACGCGCACGGGCCTTTACCTCACGCTGCAGGAGATGGGTGGCGACGTGACGTTCCTAAATTCGCGCGAACAGGGTGGCGAGCCGGTCGCCGATGTCCGCGTCCGCTTCTCCAAGCTCAAAGGCGTCCGCGTGCCGCCCGACCGTGCGCCGAGCATGATCGACGAATACCCGGTGCTCGCTGCCATCGCCGCGTTTGCCACGGGCGAGACCGTGATGGAGGGACTTGCCGAACTGAAAGTGAAGGAGAGCGACAGGCTCGCCGCGACCGCAGCCGGGCTCGTCGCCAACGGCGTTACGGCATGCGTCGACGGCGATACGCTCACCGTCGTCGGAGGAGCTGGCCGTGTCGCGGGTGGCGGTACGGTCGCGACGCACCTCGATCACCGGATTGCGATGGCGTTTTTGACCATGGGCCTTGCCAGTGCGGCCCCCGTTACCGTCGACGATACCGCCATGATCGCGACGAGTTTCCCGGAATTTCGCGGCCTGATGGAACAGCTTGGTGCGCGCTACGTTTGATGCAGCATCGCGGCCTCGATTGGGGGTTAACGCTGCTTTAAGCGTCGTCGAATAACCTCGGGACTGGAATTTTATACACAGCCGAGGTCGCCCGCATGGATCTGGTATTGTTCGAAGAGATCGCAATCGAAGTTGCCAAATCCGGCGCGGTCACCAGCGACCATATTTCGACCCTTCGCCGCTCGATTTACCCAGACATGGCGGTGTCGCGGTTCGAGGCAGAGGGCATGTACGCCATCGAGCGCGCACGCCGCGTTCCCAATCGCGCATGGACAGATGTGTTCGTCGAGGTGGTCTTGGACCACGTCCTGAAAGAACCGCCGATCGGTTACGTGTCTGACGACAACGCCGGCTGGTTGCAGGACCAGATCCAGCGCCGCAAACGGCCGTCGATGGACGGCGATGTCGCCCTCGTGGCCAACATCGTCGAGCAGGCCCGCGAGGTGCCAGCGTCGTTTTCAGCCTTCGCGCTTCTGCTCGTCAAGGACGCCGTCGTGTTCGGCGAAGGTCAAAACGGCCGCGGCTCGATCCACGTCCAAGGGCGCGTCGACGATGCCGATGTTGTGATTCTCCGGCAGATTTTGTGGGGCGCTGGCGGCGAAGGTCCGCTTGCCATCAGCCGTGACGAGGCCGAAGCCTTGTTTGCCATCGCTGATGCGACGACGGGCGCCGACAACGCCGTTGCGTTCGACGACCTTTTTGCACGCGCCGTCGGCAACTACTTGATCGGCGCCACCGGTCGAGACGTCCCCTCGCGGCAAGAGGCCCTCGCCTGGACGACGCGCGGCGATTACAAAATGAACGTCGTTGGCGCGCTATCGAAGATGATGCAGCCGACCATCGACGACATCATCGAGGGCCTCGGCATGCGTTCGTTGAGCCAAGAAACATTCCGGGCGACCGAAGCCCACCACGGCGAGGCTAACCTCGCCCGCGAGATCGCGCGGCTCAAAGCAGAAGCCGTGGTGCCTGAAAAAGCGCTGTGGCTGCTCGACCGCGTCAACCACAACGGCGTGACGTCGCCAGCCGAGACCGCCCTGCTGCGCTTTATCGCGCGCGAGGGCGCCGCAACAGACCCGGCACTCAAGAGCTTGCTGGCGAAGGTCGCCTGAGCAAGGTTGCCGTTGACCCAATACCAGCTTGACGCCAAACGGGAGACTTAAGCCAAACTCCTGATACACGGCGAACGTAATGATCATAGCCATCGATGGACCGGCTGCGTCGGGTAAGGGAACGCTCGCCAAGCTCGTCGGCGAGCGCTTTGGGCTGCCAGTTCTCGACACCGGGTTGCTGTACCGTGCCGTCGCTCGCGATCTAACCGCTCGTGGGTTCCGCCTGGACGACCCATGGGCCGGCGCGGCTGCCGCCGTAAGCCTCGATCCGACTACTTTCGACGATCCTGACTTGCGCGGGCCGGAAGCGGGCAGCGCAGCGTCGTTATCAGCGCGTCAACCCGAGATACGCCGCGCTCTGCTTGCCTACCAGCGCGCGTTCGCCAGCAAGCCCGGTGGGGCCGTTCTCGACGGTCGCGATATCGGCACCGTTATCTGTCCGCACGCCGACGTTAAGATATTCGTAACGGCACGCCCGGATGTGCGGGCTCGGCGTCGGCACGCGGAGATGGTGGCACGCGGCGAGACCATGCCGTACGATCGGGTATTAGCCGACATCCTAGAACGCGACGAACGCGATGCGGGACGCGGTGCAGCGCCGCTGAAACAGGCCGCCGACTCGGTCTTGCTCGATACGACGGAGTTGGCTATAGACGCGGTTCTCCAGGCGGCTGTTCGTTTGATCGAGAGGAAGATCAGCCAATCCGGGCGCGAAATTTCGACCGCGCCCTAAACCTGTTTGGCGGGTTCACAACCCATCAGCGGCCGCCGGATATCGAGGCAAGACACGTTGGCTGCGGCTGCTAGATGCCGGACGGCCACATGCGTGCTTGTCATCGTGCATCGCGCGCGATGCGAAATTCGAAACGCAAATTTCGAAACGCAAACCAAGTCCGACCCATCCGCCGGTGCCTCCGCACCTGGCGCTAACCCGTTTTCATAGTGGAGCTGTCGACCCGTGGCCAACGTAGAAAGCTATAACCCGACGATGGACGATTTCGCCGCCATGCTCTCCGAGAGCTTGACGCAAGGCGACGTCTTTGAAGGCCAAGTCATCAAGGGCCGCGTCGTTGGCATCGAAAAGGACCTTGCGGTCATCGACGTCGGTCTCAAGATGGAAGGGCGCGTTGCTCTCAAAGAGTTCGCCATCGGCAACAACCCGCCCAACATCAAAGTCGGCGATACGGTCGAGGTTTACCTTGAGCGGATCGAGAACGCTCTCGGCGAAGCCGTTCTATCGCGCGACAAGGCCAAGCGCGAGGAAAGCTGGATCCGTCTCGAAAAGCTCCACGAGAAGGGCGAGAAGGTCAACGGCGTGATCTTCAACAAGGTCAAAGGTGGCTTTACCGTCGACCTCGATGGCGCTGTTGCGTTCCTACCGGGCAGCCAAGTCGATATCCGCCCGGTGCGCGACATCACCCCGCTGATGCACCAGTCGCAGCCGTTCCAGATCCTGAAGATGGACCGCCGCCGCGGTAACATCGTCGTTTCGCGCCGCTCCGTCCTTGAAGAGACCCGTGCCGAGCAGCGCGCCGACATCGTCGCCCGCCTTGCCGAAGGCCAGGTCATCGACGGCCTCGTCAAGAACATCACCGACTACGGTGCGTTCATCGACCTCGGCGGCATCGACGGCCTGCTCCATGTCACCGACATGGCGTGGCGCCGCGTCAATCACCCGAGCGAAATCCTCAACGTCGGCGATACGGTCAAGGTGCAGATCATCCGCATCAACCCGGATACCCAGCGCATCTCGCTCGGCATGAAGCAGCTGCAATCCGATCCGTGGTCGACGATCGAGCAAAAGTATCCGGTCGGAGCCAAGATCAGCGGCACTGTCACCAACATCGCCGACTATGGCGCATTCGTCGAGCTCGAGCCGGGCGTCGAAGGACTGATCCACGTCTCCGAGATGAGCTGGACCAAGAAAAACACGCACCCCGGCAAAATCGTCTCGACCAGCCAAGCCGTCGACGTTCAGGTGCTCGAAGTCGACAGCGTCAAGCGCCGCATTTCGCTGGGTCTCAAGCAGACCCAGGACAACCCGTGGGATGCCTTCCTCACCCAGCATCCGCGCGGTGAAATCGTCGAAGGCCCGATCCGGAACATTACCGAGTTCGGTCTGTTCATCGGCCTCGACAGTGGCATCGACGGCATGGTTCACCTGTCCGATCTCGACTGGAACCGCGCTGGCGAAGAAGCGATCAAAGACTACAAGAAGGGCGATGTCATCAAGGCCAAGGTGCTTGATGTCGACCCCGGCAAGGAGCGCATCTCGCTCGGCATCAAGCAGGTTGGCGGCGACCCGGTCGACACGCTCGCGAAGTTCAAGAAGGGCGACACCGTCACCTGCGAAGTCACGGAAATCGAGGAAAACGGTCTCCACGTGAAAATTGCCGACACCGATCTCGTCAGCTACATCAAGCGGGCGGACCTCTCCAAGGATCGCGCCGAGCAACGGGTCGAGCGGTTCTCGGTCGGCAACAAGGTCGATGCGGCGGTTCTGTCGGTCGATAAGGCGACGCGGCGCATACAGGTCTCGATCAAGCAGCTCGAAACGTCTGAAGAGAAGGCTGCGGTCGCGCAGTTCGGGTCCTCCGACTCGGGCGCCTCGCTTGGCGACATCTTCAAGGCCGCCATCAAGAAGCGCGAAAACACCGACGAGTAACACGCGACCGCATTATGACAATCGAGCCCCGCTTGACATCCGTCAGGCGGGGCTATTTTCATTACGCTATCTTATGGAAGCTTCCCCGAAACGCGCTTCGCACCACGCCCCGATCGAGCCGCGTATGGCCGATCAGCTGCTTTTAACGCGTTGACAGCAGTTAATGTTTTGCCGAACGTGACTGTGCTAGGCACCGTCGTGGAAGCGGGCTCGCGAGACAGCATCGGATGCCGATCAGCGTGCCCACTCAGACTTGAACGCGATGCAATTGTATGGACATCGAATGACCTTAGACACCGAAACCGTTCTTGACCGGCGCCGGATGAGGCGCAGCGTTGCCTTTTGGCGCACGACCGGTATTGCCGCGCTCGCGCTTGCTGCTGGCGCTTTCGTGATCGGCGGCGACAAACTTTCGTCCCTGGCGCAACCGGCGCAGATTGCCCGCGTGACGATCGAGGGCACGATCCTGGAAAATCGCGACCAGTTGAAGATGCTCGATAAAATCGCCGAGTCGTCAAAAGTCGCAGCGCTGCTGGTTCACGTCAACAGCCCGGGCGGCACAACGGCTGGCGGCGAGGCGCTCTATCTGGCGCTGCGCAAGGTTGCCAAGAAGAAGCCGGTTGTCGCCCAGTTCGGAACGATTGCGGCCTCGGCTGGATACATCGTCGGCATGGGTGCCGACCATATCGTTTCGCGCGGCAACACGATCACCGGTTCGGTCGGCGTGATCGCCCAGTGGCCAGAATTCGTCGGCCTGCTCGATAAAGTTGGCGTCAAGGTCAACGAGGTCAAAAGCGGCAATTTGAAAGCAGCGCCATCGCCGTTCCAGCCGTTCGACGAGAACGGGCGCAACGTGATGCAAGCCATGATCACCGAGGGATTCGGCTGGTTCCGGGGGCTCGTCGCCGAGCGCCGGAACATCAAGACTGCCGATGTCCCGGGCCTGGAACAGGGCGTCGTGTTTTCAGGCCGAGAGGCTTTGACGCACAAGCTGGTCGACGAGATCGGCGGCGAGGACGAGGCCGTCGCTTGGCTCGAAACGGTTCGTGGCGTCAAAAAGGATCTCAAGGTCGTTGATTGGAAACCAAAGAGTGACGACGATTGGGGCGTAACGGGAGCGATGGCGTCATTTGGCGGCAAATTGGCTGGCGCAAGTGCTGCAGAAGTTGCACGCACATTGGGCCGCGAAGCCGGTATCTCGACACTGGCGCTTGACGGGCTCGTCTCGGTTTGGCACCCTGCTGAAAAGTGATGGAATAACAACCCGGTACTTGGCGCTGAACAGGTGGCATTCTGGTTTGCAAAAAGTCACAGGCATAGCCTGACAGAACGCGACGTCGCAGATTTGCTGCGACGAACTCAAGTAACCGGCCGGCACAACGATCGGCCGGATGAAACACCGCGACGCGAGACCACCTGTGATCAAGTCTGAACTTATCCAGAAGATTTCTGCGGCCAACCCGCACCTCTATCACCGCGATGTCGAGCGCATCGTCAACGTGGTGTTCGAGGAGATCGTCGATGCTCTCGTCCGGCGCGACCGGGTCGAGTTGCGCGGTTTTGGTGCTTTTACCGTCAAGCACCGCGGCGCACGTAACGGGCGAAATCCGCGGACAGGCGCATCGGTTTCGGTGACCGAGAAGTTCGTGCCGTTTTTCAAAACCGGCAAAGAACTGCGCGAGAAGCTCAACGGTAACGGATTGAAGCGGCGATGAAACGCGTTCTTTCCATTCTGGTCGCCTTCCCGCTGGCAGTAATCCTGGTCGGCCTCGCGATCGCCAACCGGCAGTCGGTCCCGTTGAACCTTGATCCGCTGCGGCCCGAAAACCCTGCGATTCCCCCGCTGTCGTTGCCGTTTTATGTTTTCTTGCTCTGCGCGCTGATCCTTGGTGTCCTCATCGGCGGGATGTCGACTTGGATGAGCCAAGGCAAATTCCGGCGCATGGCCCGTGTCCGCACGGTCGAAGCACGCCGGTGGCAGGCCGAAGCCGACCGGCTCGGCCGCGAGCGCGACGACAACGTGACCGCCAGCCGCGCGAGCGAACGGCCAAAGGCGCTGGCGATCTCGGCCCGCGCCTGACACTGAATGGATTGCGGTCGTTCGCTCACGACTTCGCGTCCCGGCCCGTCGATCCTGCCGAACTGACTTTGGGCTTCATCATTGCGCGTTAGGCTCGATCGTGTGACCCTATTGGGTCCGTTGCCCGTAGTAATTGCGAGGACATCGATCGCTTTTGATGGAGCCTGACCCGCTAAGTCTGCACGTCCAATTGGCGGCGTCGAGGCGATCTGGTCACGCGCTTGTGGGTGCGCCGTTGCAAATTCTTGCGGTTTGCTGCGAGCGCGATGCGCCTGCCACATGCCAGCGCAAAGGAGACCTGAATGCCATCAGCCGTCAAAATTTGTGGTCTCACAACAGCAGAAGCGCTCGACGTGGCGATCGAGGCCGGCGCCGACTATGTCGGCCTCGTATTCTTCCCGAAAAGCCCGCGCAACGTCGACATCGGTACCGCGACGGCACTGGCAGCGCGAGCCCGTGGACGTTCACAAATTGTGGTGCTGGTCGTCGATCCGACCGATGAAGCCCTCGACCACATCGTCCACGAGGTCAGGCCCGATGTCATTCAACTGCACGGCGAGGAAAGCTTGACGCGCGTCGCCGATATTAAGTTCCGCTACGGCCTTGCGGTCTGGAAAGCGATACCGGTTTCGTCGGTTGCCGACATCGTCGCGGCCGACCCCTATGCCGTGGTGGCCGATCGCGTTCTATTTGACGCCAAGCCGCCCCAGGGTTCCAACCTGCCAGGCGGCAATGGGGTAACGTTTGATTGGTCGTTGCTCGACGGCGTCGCAGCTCGATTTCCCTTTGTTCTGTCGGGCGGCCTTACCCCCGACACCGTTGCCGATGCGATCGCGGCAACCCATGCGAGCATCGTCGACGTGTCGTCGGGGGTGGAGAGTGCGCCGGGGATCAAAGATGCAGGTTTAATCACCCGCTTTATTCAGGCGTCAAAGGCGAGTAAGATCGACGGATAAGGAACCCGTTTATGGCATCGATGGAAGAACGAATGTCGGCCGTGGAGCGCGCGCTTCGGTTGCAAGACCGAGAGCGGTCCGTCCAACGCGCTCTGTTCACGACGGCGATGTCCGATATTCATCTCCGTATTGATGACCTGACACTGAAAGTCGACGGTGTGAGCCAACGACTGGATGCGGTTCAGGCTGACGTCTCAGCCATGCAAACCGACGTTTCAGCCATGCAGGCCGACGTCTCAGCTATTCTGCGGTTGCTGAACCAGAAGTTCCCTCCCAGTTGACAGCTCAAAAGTACAACTAAGCTGACCACTCTGCCGGATTGATACGCCGAGGAAACACCATGTCGACGCCTGAAGATAAATCCGGCGAGCCCAAGCTCAACACTTATCGCGCAGGCCCAGACGAGCGCGGCTTTTTCGGCCAGTTCGGCGGCCGGTTTGTCGCCGAAACGCTGATGCCGCTGATCCTCGACCTGGAGCGCGCGTACGCGGCTGCCAAAGCGGATCCTGCTTTCCAGGCCGAAGTTAGCGAACTCAACGCCAATTATGCCGGTCGGCCGAGCCCGCTGTATTTCGCCTCGCGGCTGACCGACCATGTGCGAAAAACCGCGCCAGCTGGCATGGGCGCTAAAATATACTTCAAGCGTGATGAGCTCAATCACACCGGCTCGCACAAGATCAACAACTGCCTTGGGCAAATTTTGCTCGCCCGTCGAATGGGAAAAACACGGATTATCGCCGAGACAGGCGCCGGCCAGCACGGCGTTGCCGTCGCCACCGTGTGCGCGAAATACGGCCTTGGCTGCGAAATCTACATGGGCGCCACCGACATCGAGCGGCAGGCCCCCAATGTGGCACGCATGAAGCTGTTAGGCGCCAAGCTCAATCCGGTGACGAGCGGGGCCGGCACACTCAAAGATGCAATGAACGAAGCGCTGCGTGATTGGGTGACCAACGTCCGCGATACCTATTACCTCATCGGGACAGCCGCTGGACCGCACCCCTATCCGATGATGGTCCGCGACTTCCAATCCGTCATCGGCACGGAGTTGCGCGCGCAGATGCTAGAACGTGAGGGTCGTTTGCCGGACGCGCTTGTCGCGTGCATTGGCGGCGGATCGAACGCCATCGGTCTGTTCCATCCGTTCCTCGACGATAGCGACGTCGCGATCTACGGCGTCGAAGCTGGTGGCCACGGCATCGATATCGAGAACGGCCATGCGGCTTCCATGACCGGCGGCACGCCGGGTGTGCTGCACGGTAACCGGACGTTCCTGCTGCAGGACAGCGAGGGCCAAATCCTCGAAGGGCATTCGATATCGGCAGGCCTCGACTACCCTGGCGTCGGACCCGAGCACGCGTGGCTGAAGGACAGCGGCCGCGTCACCTATGTTCCAGCGACCGATCGCGAGGCGCTCGACGCCCTGCAAGTCTGCACGCGGTGCGAGGGCATCATCCCCGCGCTCGAACCGGCTCACGCGATCGCCTACGTCTTGAAGCTCGCTCCGACGATGGCTGCCGACAAAATCCTGGCCATGAACCTGTGCGGTCGCGGCGACAAAGACTTGTTCACGGTCGCAAAAGCTCTCGGGATGACGGTCTGATCGAACGGTTCACACCGACGAATTGGCGTTGCGCGTGTTTCGCCGCAACACCGTCGTGGCGCATTCGCTACGACCCGTCCGGCAAATATCACTTTCGTCCGATGTGGCCGAAATATCTCTTGCAATTGGGTGGCCGACAAAGCTTCAAAGTAGAGCCGGTCCGAGCTGACCGGCAAGACGTGCAGGCTTGGCGCGGCAGTGCTTCGCCAGACTAGGCTGCGCAGTCGGTCAGCGCTTCTCATGGGGTATGTCAGTTATGGTTCTCAGCATTCTTCGTTCGGCCCTCGTTGCCGGGCTCGTTACCTTTGCAATCGCCGCTCCGGCCTCGGCCCAGGAGCGCTCGTGCAAGCCAGAAATCACCGCCACAGGTGGTGGTGCGATCCGCGAAAGCCGCTCGAAAGAAAAGGCCGTTGACGCTTGGCGCCAGCAGGCTGTTGCCAACAACGGTATCTTTTTTGGCAACGAAAAGGACGCCAACGACGGTAAAGGCGTGATTGTCGAGCGTTGCGCCAAGTCCTTGCTCGGCCTGACTATTTGCCAAGCACGCGCGCGTCCCTGCCTCGTAAAGCAAGCCGACAAGCCAAACGAAATCGCCTGCACCAAGGACGACAGCAAGAACTGCGAGCCGGACATCAAGTGGGTCCAGCAGCGTCTGAAGGACAAGGGCTTCAGTGTGACCGTCGATGGTTCGGCTGGCCGGAGCACCGGTAAGGCAATCCGCGACTTCAAGAAGAAGAACAAGCTCGGCGACGACGACGAGATCAGCGAGAAGCTGCTCGAAGCCCTCAAGGGCTAAGACGGTCCAATTATCCGGGTTTCAGCGTCGCCGGATTTCAGTGTGAAAGGGTGGAACGAAAGTTCCACCCTTTTTTATTTCAGAGTTGGCAACTACCGCTCACGAGCCGCCTCAATCACCGCCTCAATCACCACCCCGGGTATTGACCTCGACCACTTCAAACGACGACCGGGCCTGTTTTGCTGCCGCTTCCGGCCGTGCGGTGGAGCGGTAGTTGCCGAGCACCAGGATGTCGATGTCCGTTCGCAAATAACACGATATCGCTTCCTGCGGTCGGCACACGACCGGCTCCTGCTTGTTGAAGCTCGTGTTGATCAGGATCGGCACCCCCGTCAGTGCCTCGAACGCTGAGATCAACGCGTGGTAGCGCGGGTTCGCCGCGCGCTCGACGGTTTGGATGCGGGCCGTCCCATCGACGTGAACTGCCGACGGTATGCGTTCGGCCATACCCGGGCGGACGCGCGGGGCCAGCGTCATGAACGGGTCGGGCTGCTCGATCTCGAACCAGTCGCGGGCCCGTTCCGCCAGAACCGACGGGGCAAACGGCCGGAACGGCTCGCGGAACTTGACGCGCGCGTTGATCACGTCGCGCACGCCGGGCAATGCGGGTGAGGCCAGGATTGAGCGGTTCCCAAGCGCACGCGGGCCGATCTCGTAGCGGCCCTGGAACCAGCCGATGATTTTGCCGTCGGCGAGATCGCGCGCCGTTCGCTCGATGAGCGCGGCGTCTTCAAAATACTCATATGCCATGCCCGCCGCGTTCAAGGCCTCGACGATCTCGTGATTGTCGAATGCCTGACCGTGGTAGCCGTGTGTCAGCTGCTCACGGCGCTCGGCCCCGCAGGTATGGTGGTGATGATAAAGCGCGGCTCCGAGCGGCGCGCCGGTATCTGACGCGCACGGCGGCACCCAAATGCGATCAAAGCCCGACTCGCGAACGAGCCGCGCGTTGGCGACGCAGTTCAAAGCGACGCCACCGGCGAACACCAGATTGCGCGAGGGGTATTTGGCGCGGGCGTGGCGGACAACATGGAGGATGACGTCCTCGGACATGGCCTGCAGGGCGTGGGCAAGGTCCTTGGTATGCTGGGTTATCGGGTCCCCGCGCCGCCGGGCCGGGCCGAACGTCTCGATGAATTTCGCTGTCAGCGGGCGCAGCATGCCGTAGCGGTCGTGGCTGAAATAATCACGGTTGACGGTGAACCCGCCCTCGGGATCGAGCCGGACGACGTCGCGCATCGCCTGATCGAACCGATCACCGCCAAGCGCGGCCAGCGCCATGACGGTGCCTTCCTCGAACACGTGATAGCCGAGGTGCCGCGTGACGAGCGTGTAGACTATCCCCAGGCTGTCGAAGATGCCGCCGTGCCACTGTCGGGTCAGCTGATTGCCAGTGCCGGTGAAGACGCTCGAAGCCGCGTCGTCGCCGTACCCATCCAGAACCACGACGGTCGCGTCCTCGAAAGGCGACACGAAAAACATGGCGGCATGGGCTTCATGATGTCCGACGTTGACGATCGGCGGCATCCGATCGCCAGGGTACAAGCGGCCAAGCCCGTTACGGAGGCACCAGTTCAAGACGATGACGTTGCTGTCCTGCGTCGGGTGAGACGCGTCCCAGATCAGGTTGAGGCTCGACGGCAGGTTACCAAGGACTGCGGCGGTGAACGTCGCGCGGATGCGCGCGGGATCCCACGGTGTGGCGACAACGTCGATGTCGGAGAGAGCGAGCCCGTTCGATAGAGAAAACAGCACCCGCAGAGCGTTTTCCGGGAACAGCATGGTGTGCTTTTCCCGATTGTGACGCTCTTCCTCGAGCACGGCCGAAATCCGCCCGCCATCCAGCAAGGCAACGCCGGTATCGTGGCTGAGGCTCGTAAGCCCAAGAATGCGCATGTGTCGGTGATCCCGTCGGCGAACTGCTAGCTGATAGAACGCGGCAAGCCTGTTTCCGCCTCTCGACTTACGAGCCACAACCCCTGATGTTTCTGCGGCTTGCGGTCAATCGTCGTTGCCGCAACTTCCGGGCCGCAAGTGTCGCAGACGCTGCTTCGAGGGCAAACCTAAGCCGCCCGGAACAGGCGGACGGCTTCGTCGCATTCAAACAGGTAGAGCAGCGCGCGCAGTGCTTCTCCCCGGGGAGAGGCGAGTTCTGGATCTTGGCTGAGGATCAACTTGGCGTCGTCGCGTGCGGTGGCAAGCAGGTCCTCGAACCCCGGCACGTTGGCCACGCGGAATTCCGGCATGCCGGATTGGCGGGCGCCCAGCACTTCGCCGCCGCCGCGCAGCTCCAGGTCCTTCTCGGCGATGAGAAACCCGTCTTCGGTCTCGGTCATCATCTTGAGGCGGGCTTCGGCCGTCTTACCCAACGGTTCATCGTGCAGCAGCAGGCAAAAGCTCTGACGGTCGCCGCGACCGACGCGACCGCGCAACTGGTGAAGCTGGGCGAGGCCAAACCGCTCTGCATGTTCAATGACGATGATCGACGCATTCGGCACGTTGACGCCGACCTCGATAACCGTTGTCGCGACGAGCACGCCAAGCCGCCCGCTGGCGAACTCGCCCATCACGGCGTCCTTATCCGTGGCTTTCATCCCGCCGTGGAGCAGGCCGACCGATGGCCCGAGGATCTGGGTCAAGTGGGCGTGGCGGGCTTCGGCGGCGGCGAGTTCACTGGTGTCGGACGTCTCGATCAGCGGGCACACCCAATAAACTTGGCCGCCGCCCGCAAGTGCGCGCCGCAAGCCGTCGACCACATCCTCCAGCCGCCCGAGTGCTGGCATTGTGGTTTTGATCGGTTTGCGGCCCGGCGGCTTCTCGGTCAATCGCGAGACATCGAGATCGCCGTAGTGGGTCATCAGCAGCGTTCGCGGGATCGGCGTTGCGGTCATGGCGAGAACGTTGGTGCCCTGACCCTTGGCCTGCAACGCCATCCGCTGGCCAACGCCGAACCGGTGCTGTTCGTCGACCACGACGAGCGCAAGATCGCGGAATTCGACATCGTCGGAAAACAGCGCATGTGTGCCAATGAGGATATCGACATCGCCGCTCGCGAGTTTCGATAGCAGCAGCGTGCGCGCGCGACCTTTCTCGCGGCCAGTCAACAGTCCAAGCCGCAATCCGGCGGCATCCGCCAGCGGGGCCATACTCTCGGCGTGCTGCCGAGCCAGCACCTCGGTTGGCGCCATCAGCGCTGCCTGCGTCCCGCATTCGACGGCGTTCGCCATCGCCATCAGCGCGACCATCGTCTTGCCCGACCCGACATCGCCCTGCAGCAAACGCATCATCCGGTGGGGTGCGGCGAGATCGTCGGCGATTTCGGCGAGTGCCGACACCTGAGAACCGGTCAGTGTAAATGGCAGAGCGTTGGTGATCCGCTGGCGAATGCGGCCATCGCCGGCGATCGCGCGGCCGCGTTGGGCGCGCAGGTTGAGGCGGACGAGCCCGAGCGCCAATTGGCGCGCGAGCAATTCGTCATAGGCCAGCCGCTGCCAGGGCGCGCCGCCAGCCGAGATATCGGCGGCATCGACCGCACGGTGAATGCGTAAGACGGCCGAGGCAAAATCGGGCCAGTTCTTGCTTTTGAGAAAGGCCGGGTCGAGCCATTCGGGCAGCGTTGGCACCGACTGGATCGCCTGCCGCACAGCTTTGCCGAGGACTTTGCCCGACAGCCCGGCCGTCAGCGGATAAACCGGCTCGAGCATCGGCAGATCGCCGCGCTTTTCCGGCGGCACGATGTAGTCGGGGTGCACCATTTGCACGATATCGTTGTAGCGCTCGACGCGGCCCGAGACGTAGCGCTCCTCGCCCTCGGGCAGTGACCGCGCGACGAACGCCGGGTCGGCGCCAAAGAACACGATGTCGAGACGACCGGTATCGTCCTCGGTCAAAATTTTGTGCGGCGCGCGGGCGTTACCGCGTGGGGCGAGCCGATGCTTCAGGACGCGGACTTTGAATGTCGCGATCGTGCCAGGAAGGGCATCGGCGACCGACGGCTCGGCGCGGCGGTCGATGACGCCGGTCGGCATGTGCCACACGAGGTCGACGACACGCGGCTCGGTCGTTCCTGGCGGCAGCGCGAGCGCCTTCTTCATCAGCACCGCCATGCGCGGGCCGACCCCTGTCAGGCTTTCAACCGAGGCAAACAAAGGATTGAGTTCGGGCGGGCGCATTGGGCGCCAGCATTGGCGGACGGTGCGCGGTTGCGCAAGGCCCTCGAAACATCTCGGCCCTATCGGCGAGCCGGACAACGCGTGGCATTACTCGACCCGTGTCACGGTGTATCCAGCGTCACGGAACAAGGTGACGAGGCCCGATTTGCCGGGCATGTGCAGCGCGCCAACGGCGATGAACGCCCCGCCCTTGTCGACCAGCGGCTTGGCGCGGTCGCGCATGCGCAGGTTTCGATCCGTCAGTAGCGCCTTCTCGAAGCTGACGAACGAGACCTTTCCGACGTTCGCCTTGTCGGCGAGGTAGGCCTGCAGTGGCAGCGCGGCACCGACGTTGCGGTCGAGATAGAGCTTGATCAGCGTCGCAGTGGAATCATCGAGGCGGTGGCGATATTTGAGCCCGGCTCTCAGGTGTTGGACCTGATCGGCCTCGGGCATCTTCGACATGGCCGCGACCTGTTCTTTCACAGTCTCGAGACCGATGACTTTAATCTTTTTGGCCTGAGCCACCTGTTCGATTTTGCTGTCGAGGACGGCAACGCCTGCTTCCACACGGATTTTCTCGCACACCGAAGTCGCGAGTTGCATGCTCACCACCCAAGGCTTCAACAAACGCACGGCATCCGGCGGCATGCCGGACACAGCCGTAACCTCGGCGACGGCCGCAAATTCGTCGGCCGACAGCACCTTGGACAAGTCGCGGCCATCGGTGAACACCATCGCATCAGCTGCCTCCAGCATGGCCCGTGTCGCGCGTTCCGCATCACCGAGGCCGGTGACTTCGACGGCGACGACTTTCGCCTTAGCAAGCGCGGCCTCAACAACCGGGCTAAGTTTCAACACCCGGTCGTCGGTCATGTGGATCGTGCCGAATAGGTAGGACGGGGTGGCGACGCCCGGCTTTTCGATCTTCCACAGTCGCGCATCGGCATTTTCGGTGGCGGCTGCCTTGGCCATGATGGCCGCATACCCGGCGGGATCGGTCTTTGCGATTTCGGCCAGCATATCCTGGCCACTGCACACCGGCGGTGGCATCTTGCTCAGCGGAACTTGGCCAGCAGTGACGGCGGCAGCTTTTGCTGGTTGCGCTTGGCCAGCCGGAGCCTGGGCGAGGGCTGGCGACCAACTCAAAACGGTCGCGGCAACGGCACTGGCGAGCGTGCGGGATATGTGCGGCGTCAACATGGTTCGATCCGGGTCGGTTGGAAGACTGAGATGATGTCGGTGGTCGCTACGGGACATGTGCACGGACGCCTGCGAACACGACGTTAAGCACACGATCGCTCCGCGATTAGCCGCTTGGCATCGTTGGCAAGGGCTGAACCCATGCGCCAGACTGGGGCGTTGTAACCCTGCCAGATGAAGTGGCGCGGAATTTGGCGCGTCCGTCGAAACCCGTCACATCTGAGCGTAATGGCGCGAGAACGACGGTGGTCATCTCGGGGGTGGCGATCTTGGTCCAGGCTCGGTATAACGCTGGTATGAACCGGTGCGACGGGATGGCAAAAATCTGCCGTCCCGCCGCGGCCATCGGCTTTAGGTGCCCCGAGTGCACCACGAGTGACCCACTGCATCCCTTGACAGCGACCTCATCACACCCGTGACAGACCAGCCCCCGACCGTTGCCGATCCCCTCGACGCCCGCCGCCGTCGCGCCACTTACCGCGCGGCACACCGCGGCACGAAGGAGATGGATATTCTGCTGAGCAAGTATGCCGACGCGCATCTCGCCCACTTCGACGAGGCCGCGCTGACGCGTTTTGAGCAGTTTCTGTCGCTGCCTGATCCCGATCTCCAAGGCTGGTTCTTTGCGCCTGAAACCGTAGAGGGGCTCGAGTTTGCCGACATCATCATGGCCGTGCGCCGATTCCACGGCTTGACCGGGGCCGAGGGCAGCATGCAGGCCAGTCCAGGAGCCGGCCAGCCATGACGGCGCCAGCCAACGCCGGCGCGGCACACCACGACATTACGATCGCTGGCGCGCCTGAGGGGCTCGACGCGATGGTGCTGGCGCGTCTCGTCGAAGAAGCTGGCATCCCAGCCCAGGTCAAACCGGGCGCCGGTAAAACCGAAGCGAAGGCCGGCATCCTGATCCATGTCGCCCGCGACGACCGACGCGTCGATGCGCTGGAAGCCGCGCTCGCGTTCTTTTCACCGGCCGTGAAAGTCATCGCATTTCCAGCCTGGGATACGGTGCCCTACGACCGCGTTGGTCCGAACGCGGATATCGTGTCGAAGCGCATTTCAGCGCTCGCCCGGCTCGCCTTGTCGTCGCGCAAAGAGCCCGTTCTGGTTCTAACCACCGTCAACGCGATTTTGCAGCGCGTGCCGCCACGATCCTTCGTCCGCGAGGGACTACGCCCGATTGCACCGGGCCAGCGCATGGACCTCAACCGGCTCGTCAAGCGAATGTCGCTGTCGGGGTTCCGCCGGGTCAGCCAGGTGATCGAGCCAGGCGAGTTTGCGGTTCGCGGCGGCATCGTGGATCTCTTCGCGCCTGGCCGTTCGACGCCGATCCGCATGGATTTCTTCGGCGATACGCTGGAAAGCATCAAGGCCTTCGACCCGACGACCCAGCGCACGACGAAGCCGATCCAGAAATTCGCGTTAATGCCCGTTTCGGAGGCAGCGTTCGGCGAAGACGCGGTTGCGCGTTTCCGTCAGCGTTATGTCTCGCTGTTTGGCGGATCGGTCGCGAACGGCGACCCGCTGTATGAAGCCGTCAGCGCAGGAAGCCGATATCCCGGCCAAGAACATTGGCTGCCGCTCTATCACGACGCGCTCGAAACGCTGTTCGACTACGTACCGGACGCTGCCGTCTCGTTCGACCATATGTCCGATCAAGCCGTGGCGGAGCGCTTCGAGCAAGTTCGCGAGCATTACCAGGCCCGCATCGAAGCACTCGATGCGCAAAAATTCGGCGCGCCGCCGTATCGGCCGGTTCCCCCTGGCGACATGTTCCTCGACGGCCCCGCCTGGGGCAAACAACTCGGCGCCCGCCGCGTTTACCGGCTGACGCCGTTCGACCAGGAAGGCGCCAACGTACGCTCGTGGCGCGGACGGCCGGGGCGGACCTTCCAACTCGAACGGCAGAACCCCGATCTCAACGTGTTCGACGCGGTCGCAGCCCATTTGCGGTCGATGCAAGCGGCCAACAAGCGGGCGATGATCGCCGCGTGGACACCTGGAGCACGCGAGCGGCTCGCCAGCCTACTCGCCGACCACGGCTTAAAGCAGGTGCGAAAAGTCGAGAGTTACGCCGAAGCCCTGGCCTTGCCGGGCAATGTCACTGCACTTGCCGTCCTCGGGATCGAGCGCGGTTTCGAGACGCCCGAGATCGCGATCATCGGCGAGCAGGATATCCTCGGCGACCGCATGGTCCGCCAACGCAAAAAGCCGCGCAAGGCCGTCGATGTGCTGGCGCAAGCGTCCTCGCTTTCGGTCGGCGACCTCGTTGTGCACGCCGACCACGGGATCGGCCGGTTCATCGGCTTGCAGACGATCACGGCTTTGGGCTCGGCCCACGACTGCCTGGAGTTGCACTATGCAGGCGGCGACAAGCTGTTCCTGCCGGTCGAGAACATCGACCTGTTGTCGCGCTATGGCTCCGATAGCGAGGATGCCCACCTCGACCGGCTGGGCGGGGCGGCATGGCAATCGCGCAAGGCCCGCCTCAAGAAGCGCCTTTACGAAATGGCAGCCGAACTGATCAAGACGGCAGCGATGCGCCAGCTCAAAGAGGCGCCCGTTATGACGCCGCCCGAAAGCGCCTACGAGGAGTTCATGGCGCGGTTTCCCTACGAGGAGACCGAAGACCAGATGTCCACCATCGACGCGGTCCTGTCAGATCTCGCAAGCGGGCGTCCGATGGACCGGCTGGTGTGCGGCGATGTCGGTTTCGGCAAAACCGAGGTCGCGATGCGTGCCGCATTCGCCACCGCGATTTCGGGCTATCAGGTCGCCGTGGTGGTGCCCACGACCCTTCTGGCGCGTCAGCACTATCGCAACTTCGCCAACCGCTTTGAGGGCCTGCCGCTCAAAATCGCACAGGCCTCGCGGCTGGTCGCGGCCAAGGACCTTGCCGACGTTCGTCAGGGTCTCTCAGATGGGCAGATCGACATCGTGGTTGGAACACACGCGCTTCTGGCCAAGACCATCGACTTCAAGCGCCTCGGCCTGATGATCATCGACGAGGAGCAGCATTTCGGCGTTGCCCACAAGGAACGCCTGAAAAAGATGCGCGAGGACGTCCACGTTCTGACGCTGACCGCGACGCCGATCCCGCGCACGCTGCAACTGGCGCTGACCGGCGTCCGCGAGCTGTCGCTGATCACCACGCCGCCGGTCGATCGCCTCGCCGTTCGCACATTCATATCGCCGTTCGATCCCGTCGTGTTGCGAGAAGCGCTGCGCCGGGAGCGCTATCGCGGCGGACAAACCTACTATGTCTGCCCCCGCCTGACCGACCTCGACGAGGTCTCCGAGTTCTTAGCCGAGGCAGCGCCCGAGTTGCGCGTCGCACGCGCCCATGGCCAACTTGCGCCGACCGAGCTCGAAGACATCATGACCGGGTTCGACGAGGGCCGATATGACGTGCTGTTGTCGACGGCCATCGTCGAGTCTGGCCTCGATGTACCCAACGCCAACACGCTCATCGTCCATCGCGCCGATATGTTTGGCTTGGCCCAGCTCTATCAGTTGCGCGGACGCGTCGGCCGCTCCAAAACGCGAGCCTACGCTTACCTGACGACGCCAGCCGACAAAGCCCTGACCGAGGGCGCGGAAAAGCGGCTCAAGGTCCTCGGCTCGCTCGACCAGCTTGGCGCGGGTTTCACGCTTGCGAGCCACGATCTCGACCTGCGTGGCGGCGGCAACTTGCTCGGCGAGGAGCAATCGGGCCACATCCGCGAGGTCGGGTTCGAGCTCTATCAGCAGATGCTCGAAGACGAGATTTCCAAGCTCAAGAGCGGCGATATCTCCGGCGACGACGACCTGTGGAGCCCGCAGATCTCGATCGGCACCTCGATCATGATCCCCGACAGCTACGTTGCGGACTTGCCGCTCCGGCTGTCGCTCTACCGCCGTTTGTCGAGCCTCGAAACGCGCGCCGACCTCGACGATTTCGCCGCCGAAATGGCCGACCGCTTTGGCGCCCCCCCCGAGGAGGTCACACACTTGCTCGATGTGATGGAGATCAAGGGCTTGTGCCGTGCCGCCCACGTCCAGAACCTCGACGCTGGCGGCAAAGGCGCCGTCGTGACGTTCCGCGGCAAGGCCTTCCCCAATCCGCAAGCGCTGCTCCACCTCGTCGCCACGTCGCGCGGGACCGTGAAATTGCAGCCCGATCAACGCGTCGTATTCAAGGGCGACTGGGATCTGCCGGAAGCCCGCCTCAAGGGCGTGCGGATGCTGGTCCAGCAGCTCGCCGCGCTCGCCGAAATGGGCCGCCAGAAGGCAGCGTGATGGAAAATTTGATAGGCCGCCGCCGCGCATGACCTCTGTCCACGCCCTTTATGGACGCATCCCGCCCGAGCTTGCCGATGACGGCATTGTCGAGGTGCCGGATGGCGCTGTACAGTGCGGGCCGATGGTGCCACCGGCGTCGGGCCAGGCTGGAGCCTCCGGCGCGGCTGGATCCGTGAGCACGGTTGGAGCGAGTGGCACCGCAGCGGCTGCACCGATACCCGAGAACTGCGCGCTGTCGGACATGCTGCCCGGCTCGCTGGCCTCGGTTACCGTTCATGCACCGGCCAACACGGTCGAGCGGCGGCGTGTGCTGGCGCTGGCTCTGCGGGCACTTCGCCCCGGCGGCACGCTGACGGTGTTTGCGGCAAAGGCCAAAGGCGGAACGCGGCTGGCTGACGAGATCGAAGCATTCGGCTCGACGCCGCATGAGATCTCGAAGCGCCACCACCGCATCGTAACGACGACGACTGCGCCCGAGCCAGCAGCCAGCCCCCTCGATCACGCTGAAATCGACCGGGCCATCGCCGACGGCGAGCCGCGCATCGTTCCAGGATTACGCCTGCCGCGACCAGCCCTGACCGGACAGGGTGCAAGTGGACCGTCTGCCCCTGAACCGGCGACAGCGACCGACCTGTGGTCGATGCCAGGGCTGTTCAATTGGGACAAAGTCGACCCTGGCAGCGCGCTGCTGATTGCGCATATGCCCAAACTTGCTGGCCGTGGCATCGATCTCGGCTGCGGCATCGGCGTTCTGGCGAAGGCGGTGCTGTCGGGTGGCGCATGTACCCACATGGCGCTCGCCGACATCGACGCCAGAGCGCTCGACCTCGCCTCCCGCAACGTCTCGGCCGACGCCGCCCACACCAACGCGGCTATCTCGACGGCCTGGGTCGACGTGCGCACCGCCCGCGACCTCCCGACCGGGCTCGACTTCGTCGTCATGAACCCGCCGTTCCACGACGGCCCGGCCGAGGACCGCACGCTGGGGCAGGCGTTCATCACGCGCGCGCTCCAACTGCTGCGGCCCGGCGGGGCGTTGTGGATGACGGCCAACCGGCATCTGCCCTACGAGGAGATCCTGACGCCGCTGTTTGAGAACGTGAAAACAGTCGCTCAGTCCAACGGCTTCAAGGTCACATCGGCGATGAAGCCGATGAAGGCAGTCCGCAGGCCGCCCCGGGTTGACAGCACGGTATCCGGCGCGTTCGGACGCAAATCCGTCGTGCCCGTTGAAACAGCGCCAACGGCAATGGCCAAGGATACCGTGACCAAAGACACCGTAACGTGGAACGGGGTCGAATATCCAACGTTCGAAGCCGACGCACCGAAGGGTCGACGGCGGCCCAAAACAGTTGGGACACCAGCTGACGGCAAGCCGTCTGCGAAATCGGCGACAAGCAAGCCCGGTGCTGGCAAAACTGGCCGACCTTCTGCGAAAGCGGATATGCGGCCTAAGACCAAACGATGACCGGCGCAGTTCCGCCCAGTCCAAAATCTACGCCAGTTCCACGCGCGCGGCTCGATCGCCTGCTGGCCAACATGGGCTATGGCTCGCGCCGGGACATCGAGGCCCTCGCGAAGTCCGGCCGTATCGTGCTCGACGGGGCGGCGTTGAAAGACCCCTCCGGACATGTCGCTGTCACCGCCGATCTGGCGCGCCGCTTGACGGTGTCGGGTCAGCCGCTCGACCCGCCGCCGGGGTTCGCCTTCATGTTGCACAAGCCGCTCGGCGTGACCTGCAGCCACAAGGAGACCGGGCCACTGGTCTACGATTTGCTGCCTAGCCGATGGCGGGCGCGC
>Ga0163155_10001325_pt1 | contig 29973 bp, 23 predicted proteins | sample OliLakLV19SP4G1_FD_148611 | JGI IMG/M metagenome (GOLD analysis project Ga0163155, IMG submission 148611) | Freshwater microbial mat bacterial communities from Lake Vanda, McMurdo Dry Valleys, Antarctica - Oligotrophic Lake LV.19.SP4.G1 | ecosystem: Environmental > Aquatic > Freshwater > Lake >... | reverse complement strand
CAAGAACCCGTCGGCAGGTGCGTTGGGCGCGCTACCGCTGGCGACGATATCGGCCATCCGGCGAGCCCTACCAGAGGACGCCATTCTGTCGGCGACGGTTGGCGACCTGCCGTGTCTGCCAGACGTGCTGACGGCAGCGGCGAAGGCGACTCTGCTGGCTGGCGCTGACTATGTCAAAGTGGGGATCTTTCCAGGCGGCTTGCCCCAGGACAGCATCGCGAGGCTCGGTGCATTGGGCTCCGGTCGCGGGCGGATCGTCGGGCTGTTACTGGCTGACCGCGCACCCGACTTCGGGCTGATCGCCGCGATGGCGGACGCAGGATTCGCTGGCGTCATGCTCGATACGGCGGATAAATCCGCTGGTGCGCTGCCCGATGTGATGGACCTTGGCGCGATCGAGTCGTTCGTGCGCGAGGCGCACATGCGTGGCATTTTTTCGGGGCTCGCCGGGGCGTTGCGGCTGGCCCATATCGCGCCGTTGGTGCGGCTCAACCCCGACGTGCTGGGGTTTCGCGGCGCGTTATGCGCCAATGAAAACCGCACGGGCCGCATCGATGCGGCTAGCCTCGCCGCTATTCGTGGAGCGATCACAGCCAATGCAAGAAGGGCGACCACCTGTCCGGTGGCCACCCGCTCTGAAGCGTAAAGTCGAGCTTCAAAACGAAATGGGTCGAGTCGCGTGTTGCCCCGTCACCTGCCAACCTGTTTGCAGGGGTTGGCGTCGAGGTCGCAGCCCCATCCGCCCGACGATTGCGAGCAGCGCATCGAGACGCGGATCGCCTTGCGAATATTGGCCCAGTCGGTGCCGTATTCCCAGGCGGTGAACCCGGCCCACGCCTTGATCGCTTCGTTCTTGGCCGCGGCCTGCGATGGCAAGCCCGAGCTGGCACCGGCATGCGAGTGGTCGATAAGGCAAAGTTTGTTGCCAACACGCATCGCTGCATGGAGCGAGGTGGCAACGCCAGTGTCATCAGCAGCGGCGGGCTGGGCGACCATCGCCATCGCCATCGCCAAGCCGAGCGCAATTTTGTAGTGCAAGTTCATATCAACAGCCCTGAGTCGTGGAGTTGACCTAAGGTGCCAGAACTGAGCCTCGGAGTAAGCCGGTGGCGATGTCGCAACGCAAAAAGTCGCGTATTGGAGCAATCGCGACACACGTTCAGAATTTGGCCACAGGGAGCGAGACCGCGACCGCCGACTGCAACCCGGCCTCGCGCAAAGCCGGTAATTACGACTTCACGGCAATGACGGAAATCTCGACCAGCATGCGCGGGTCGACCAGCTTGGCCTCAACGCAGACCCGGGCGGGCGCATGTGCTTCGCCGCCGGTCCAGGCAATCCAAGCCTCGTTCATGGCGTCACGGTGGCGGATGTCGTTGAGCCAGATGCTGGCCTGGACGACGTTGGCCTTCGACGTGCCGACAAGCGCGAGGAGGCGGTCGATCTCGGTCAGAACTTCGGCGGTCTGGCCCTTCACGTCACGCGACAGGTCCGTCGGGATGATCCCGGCGGTGTAGACCATGCCACCGGCCTCGACGGCCTTGGCATAGATTTTCGACGTCTCGTAGCGCGTGATGGCCATTTGGATGTCCCGGTTGGCAGTGGTTCGCGGCGGTGCCTAACAGCCGGGCTGCCGGGTGTAAACATTGGTGGCTCACAGCAGCGAGGTCGCGTGGACCGCCTTGCCGTCGATCATCAGCGCCTTGATCGCCGCGGTGCCATCGCCATCAATCGCAAGCTTGACGGTGACGGACTTGTTGCGGATCGCGTTTTCGATCGCCTTACCCGTGCCTTCGGGTACGAAATAGCTCTCGATGCCGTAGCTGATACCGCCGAAACCGTGCACGCGGCGGCCGACCATGACGATTTCACCAGAGGCGAGAGCGGCAGGCCGTTCAGGGCCGACGGACTTGATCCGCCACGACGGCTTGGTGCCATCGCGTTCGAGCACGGCATAAACCGAGGCGCCGATCTTGGTCGGCTTGGTGTGGCTCGCATTTATGCGGCCGGGCGTTCGGCCGGGTTGGGACCCTGAAGGCGGGGCTGGAAAGCGATGCGCCTCGGTGGTGATGATCACATAGTCGCCGCGGAACAGGCTGCGGGGGTCGACCGGTGTCACATCGAGCACGACCTCGGTCCCAGTTGTGAGAACGTACAGGCGCGGGGCGAAGATACCAAACAGCAGCGCGGTTTGAATAGCTACCAGGATGGCTATGGCAAACCAGCGGTCTGTTCCGGGTTTGCCGTTATCCGACAAAGCAGGCTCGGCCGTCGGCTCGGCCGGCGGCTCGAACGGCGGCTCGAACGGCGGCTCGAACGGCGGCTCGAACGCCGGCTCGGACGCCGCATCGGGGCCAGTGGTGACAGCGTGGGCGCTGGTCGTCGCGGCGCCTGTTGAAAGATCGGCTGGTGCCGTAGTGGTGGCGGGCCCAAACAACGCGCGCTGCTCTCTCAACGAAACGCGTGCACGGTCGACCAGCGCACCGAGTTTTGGATGTCTCATGACGCGCCTCCAAGCGGCTTAGACGGGGGGATGACCGGGGGCCTGATGCTACTCAGCTGCCAACCGGCAACGGCAAGACCGACAGCGAGGAGGCCAGCGATGAAGAAAAAAGCCGATGTCAACATCAGACTTCCAACCGTTCGGAAGAAGATGATCAGAACGGTCACCGCGAAAGCCGCATAGCCCAGTCGCGTCAAGGCCCGGTCGGTGGTCATCGTGCCGTACCAGACGCCAGCGATCGAGAGCACGAGCCCGGCGCCGTACCAGATGATGAGCGTGGCCCAGCTTTTCTCACGGTGGCCGAAGCCGAGCACTGGCGTCAGCATATTCATCACGACGCCGCCAAACAGAACTGCGGCGCCGTAAAACAGCAGCGATCGAGCAAATCCCGGCACGCTGCCGTGGAGCCAGGCGATGGTGTCCGAAGTGATGCGCTCCAGCGGGGTTGCAGAGACGGTCGCGCTGGCGCTCATGTTCGTGGCCGCGTGCTCGGAGCCGGACGGGTCGGTCGTGCTCCGGCTGGCATGTTCGATCGCGATTGCGGCGAGGACAGCGATGGCTCCGACCATTGGTACGATCGTCCGGCCGCCGGGCATCAAGAGGCCGATCGACAATACCCAGGCCGTCAGCGCGACGGCACACGCATTAAGCCCGCGCTGCGAGCGTTCGCGGGCAAAACCGGCGGCGACGGCAGCGACTGCGACGGGAAATGGCCAGTGGACCGAACCATTCGTGCCCCAGCTTATGGTGAGGCTCGACTCCCAGCCGCTCCAAAGCGCGAACAGCGCCAGGGCGGCGAACAGGGCTGGCATCGACCGAAGTACGTAACCGGCAGCGAGCGCGCCGATGGCCCACAGTAGGACGCCGTCGGGCGGGTGGCCGTCGATGTGATACATTTGCGAGATCAGCATGATCGACGCGCCGTAAATCAGCACGCCGAGCAAGACGGCGGCCTGGGCCAGCCCTGGCATGCCGCGCTCGAACAGGACGCCGGCAGCGGCGTAGGCCGTCAGCAGCGAGCCGCCGAGCAGCAGCAGGCGCTCGAGCCGCGACATCTCCTGCCAATTGGACGCGACGAACGTCAGCACGGCGCAACCGAGCAGGATCGCGGCTATGACGCCGAATACGTTGGCGAGCTTGAACCCGCCGCCGCCGTCATCGAGCTCGGCCAGGATTGCTGTTTCGCCGTCGGCCGTGACCCAGCCAGCGTCCCGCCAGCGGGCCAGATCGCGTCGTCTCCGGTCCGTTGTCATCCACATGGGGCGAGGCTCGCGGTTGGCAAAGTATGAAAGGTGATCACGCCTCAGTACTCCAATATATATATTGGAAGAAGGCGTGGCCGTGCTAATTCTAATGAACCTTATTCACGTTTACAAGGCGGAACAGGGAAGCTGTCGTCAGGATGACGGATCAGCATTAATAATCCGCGCACTGGCGGCATGGGCCGTTGCGAATGCTGCTGCAACCCGGGCGGCTTCGGTGAGGTGGTCGTTGCCCGTGCGTCCCGAGTGCCGCGCCGGTTTGAAATCGTGGTCGGCGCCATCGAGCCAGGCGATGTCGATGGATGGTGGCAGGCCGTAGCTTTCGACCTCGGTGCGACTGCCGAAGGGGTCACGGGTGCCTTGCACGATAAGCATCGGGCATCCGGTCTCGCCAAGATGGCCGGTGCGGAGTTTGGCTGGCTGCCTGACCGGGTGGAACGGGTAGCCGAGGCAGACGCAACAATCGGCGATGCCGCGCTGGTTCAGCGTGCGGGCGGCCATGGTGGCGATGCGGCCGCCCATCGATTTGCCGCCAACCGCAATCGGCTGCGAGAGCCGTGCCGATAACGCCTCGGCCTGCGCGATAAACTCAGGGATAAGCGTTGCGACTGGAGGTGGCGGCCGGCGGCTCCGAACGCCTTGTCGGCGCGCGGCCATGTAGGCGAACTCGAACCGGTGGACGGCGACGCCCTGGCCAGCCATCGCTTCAGCGAAGGCATCGAGAAAAGGCGATGTCATCGGGGCACCCGCGCCATGGGCCAGCAGTAGATGCACCGCGGCCTTGAGGGGTCCGCTCGAGAGGAGGGGCGCGAACGTTTTATCCACCGGCTGAGCTCTCGCTTGGGGTTGGGATCAGGGAGCTAAACGGAAGCCTTTTCTCAAAGCGTGGCAGAGTAATCACGCAGATCGTCTTACTGCCTGATTTGGGGGACAACACAGTAACGCGTTGCCGGAACGCCCCGCGTTCGTCAGAATGAGCGATACTGGGCCGGTGCCGTGTCTCATGACCGGTAGGGGCGGCAGATCGGCACAATGGATCGGTGGCATGTCCGATTTGAACAACACGACACAACCCCGAGAGGGGAAGACAGCAGGTATGACGACAGCGACTGTACTGGCGGTGGCCGCGCGTCGGTTCTCGCAAGGCGCGTTCGCTATCATCACCGCTGGCGTGGTCACGGCCGCGATGCTGGCGGGCGCTGGCCAGCTCGGCGCTGGTCCGACGATCCCGGGCGACAAGGCCGAAGTCGACGGTGGTGCGATGCCGACGTTTCCGTCAGCTGCCGCAGCGTTGCAAACGCCAGCTGAACCTGCATCGACTGACGGCGCCTCATTGGCGAAGCCGCCGTCGGCTCCACAATCAACGACGCCCGCGCCAACAAACGCTGCGCCGTCGCCCGCCGTACTGTCGCCAACAGGGCCGTCGCCAACCGCGCCATCGACAGCCACGGCGGAAATGGCAACGGCGATACCAACCACCCTACCCGCAGCACAGTCCACCATTGTGGCACCGCCCGCGCCAACGGGATCGCCGACAGCCGCGGCGTTAGCTGCGCCCTCGCCTGCAGCCGAGGTGGAGACCGACGGGACGCCCGGGCTGAAGCCAGCCAAGGTGCTGTTCGGCGGCGTCAAAACGGCGGCCCCGCTCGCGGCCCGCGCGATCGGCTCGTATGCCAAGGGCTGCCTGTCAGGGGCAAAAGCGCTGCCCGTAGACGGCCCGCAATGGCAAGCGATGCGGCTATCGCGAAACCGCAACTGGGGGCATCCACAACTCGTTGCGATGGTCCAGAAGCTCGCCAAAGACGGGCGCGAGAAGGACGGCTGGCCGGGCTTGCTCGTCGGCGATCTGTCGCAGCCGCGCGGTGGCCCCATGCTGACCGGACATGCCAGCCACCAGATCGGGCTCGACGCCGATGTGTGGCTGACGCCGATGCCCGATCGCCGTCTGTCGGATGCTGAGCGCGAGACCATGTCGGCGACATCGATGCTGGCCGACGATGCCGTGACGGTCGCACGGGACAAATGGACGGACGGGCATTTGAACATCATCAAGCGGGCCGCGACCTATCCCGAGGTCGAGCGCGTGCTGGTCCATCCGGCGATCAAGCAGGTGCTGTGTTTTGCGGCGAAAGACGACCGCAGTTGGCTGGCCAAGGTACGCCCATACTGGGGCCACCACTATCATTTCCATATCCGGATGGGGTGCCCGGCCGGGTCGACGGATTGCCAGCCTCAGGTGCCGACATCGGGCGACGAGGGCTGCGGTTCAGAGCTTGATGATTGGCTCAAGCGGGTCGGCAATGCCGCCGCTGCAGCCCAGCAGCCGATCCCCGTTCCGCCAGCCAAACCGGCCAAGGAGAAGCCGCCGATCACGTTGGATGCCTTGCCAGGCGAATGCCGGGTGGTGCTGGAGACCGGAAACCCGTCTGCCAAGGCTGACATCGCGGCGGCCGATGCGGCAATTGCAGCGGCAGCAGCGAAGCGGGACAAGGCCAAATCATCGGTAAAAACCAAGACGCAGCCAGCGGCAGCTCCCGCCGCGGCAACTGCGGGAGTGGCCGTCGTCAAGCCTCCGTCGGCGATCCCCCTGCCACCATCAGCACCACCATCTGCGGCAGCGGCGGCAGTGCCCGGGACGACATCCGGTCGCCCATAGCAGGTCGCCCGTAACGGGCTTCCAGCACTCAGGCTCCCTTTGCGATCGTCGCCAGGAACGCGGCGCCGTAACGCGCTATTTTGACGGCGCCGAACCCGGTAATGCCATGCAACTCGGCCTCGGAGGCAGGGCGCTTGTCGGCGAGTTCGACGAGCGTCTTGTCGTGGCAGATCATGAACGGCAGGACGCCAGCGTCTTTCGCCAGCCGCGATCGCGTCACGCGTAAGACGGCATAGAGCCCGCCATGTTCTGCGGCCGCCTCGCCGCCAGGCGACAACGGCGGACCCGAGCGAGATTTGCCGCGCCGCGACCCCTTCGGTTCGCTGGCCTGTTCGCGAACCGCGAACGTCTCCTCGCCGCGCAATAGCGGCCGCGAGCGTTCGGTCAACTGGAGCGTTGCAAATCCCTCGCCGTCGGGCTCCAGGTAGCCTGCGGCGGTCAGATGGCGGAACACCGCCTTCCACACCGTCTCACCGGTCGCCGCGCCGATGCCGAACACCGGCAGCTTGTCATGGCCGTTGCGCAAGACGCGCTCGTCGGTCTCGCCGCGCAGCACGGCAACGACGTATTGCACGCCGAAGCGTTGGCCGGTCCGGTAGACGGCCGACAGCGCCTTGCGAGCGGCGTCCGTGGCGTCGACGGTGCGCGGCGGATTGAGGCAGTTATCGCAGTTGCCGCATGGCGGAGAGCCGTGCTGGCCGAAATAGGACAACAGCGCCTGCCGTCGGCATGCCGTCATCTCAGCGAGCCCAATCAGCTTGTCGAGTTTGGTGCGCTGGCCAATTTTGAACGCCTCGCTGCCGTCTGACTGGGCGATCCACTGGCGCAGTTGGATGACGTCCTGGAGGCCGTAGGCCATCCACGCATCTGCCGGGTCGCCGTCGCGGCCAGCGCGCCCGGTCTCCTGATAGTAAGCCTCGATAGACTTCGGCAGGTTCAAGTGCGCGACGAACCGCACGTCGGGTTTGTCGATGCCCATGCCGAACGCGATTGTCGCCACGACGATCAGGCCGTCTTCGGCTAGAAACCGCTGCTGGGTCCGGGCGCGCACGGCGGCATCGAGACCGGCATGATACGGCAGGGCCTTGCGGCCTTTGCGGTCGAGCCAGGCGGCGGTCTCGTCGACCGATTTGCGCGACAGGCAGTAGACGACGCCAGCGCTCGTCGGGTGCTCACGCTCGATGAACGACCACAACCGTTCGCGCGCGCTGCCGCCGCCGACCTCAGAAATCGTGTAGCGGATGTTCGGCCGGTCGAAGCTCGACACGAACCGTGCGGCGCCGTCAAGCCTCAGTTCGGTCGCGATCTCCTCGCGCGTGCGCTCGTCTGCGGTCGCGGTCAGCGCGACACGCGGTATGGTCGGGAAGCGCTCGGCCAAAACCCGGAGTTGGCGGTATTCAGGCCGGAAATCGTGCCCCCACTGCGACACGCAATGCGCTTCATCGATGGCAAAAATCGAGATCTTCGCCCGGCTGATCAGGCCCAGCGTGCGGTCCTGGACGAGCCGCTCTGGCGCGACGTAAAGCAGGTCGAGATTGCCGGTGACGAGTTCCCACTCGACCCGCTCTTGCGCCGCGCGATCGAGCGTCGAGTTGAGGAACGCGGCGCGCACGCCGTTTTCGCGCAATGCCGTCACCTGATCCTGCATCAGCGCGATCAGCGGCGACACCACGATGCCGGTGCCGGGTCGAACCAGGGCGGGAATTTGGTAGCACAGGGATTTGCCGCCGCCGGTCGGCATCAACACGAGCGCGTCGCCGCCAGCTATCAACGTCTCGATGATTTCGGCCTGCTGGCCGCGAAACGACCCGTAGCCGAACACACGGTCAAGAACGTCGCGAGCCTCGCGCGTTGCCATCTCGATCGAGGGGGCCATCTCGATCGAAGGGGCCACCTCGATCGAAGGGAGTTGAGTGCGCGACCCGGCCATCACAGCGGTCGCCCGGGACGCAGACTTCGATTCCGCTGGCGCCGTAGCCGATCGGGTCGCCGCCCCAGACGGTGCAGCGGATGGTGCAGCCGATGGTGCCCCGGATGGTGCAACGGGCGCTGCGGTTGGGCTCGTAATTTTTCGGGCTGCCGACGCCATGAGAATATCCACCAGTTGGTGGGGTCGACGCTAGACCGATTCTGATGCTGCAACTCACCGATCGTGATGCCCTGCCGCAGCGTGGGGCACGACTTATCCCCGGTGAGACTTATCCCCGGTGTGACGCGTCCCCGGTGTCGGGTGCGGTTGGCAAGGGGTGCCTTGAACGGACTTCGATCAGGCGGCAGCAAAAACTGTTCGCGCAAACTTATCCCCGCCCTCGCCGGCCAGGTTATTTTGACCAAGTCCTGTCCAAGGGGTCCGGTTCGCGAGCTGGGCGGATTGGGGCAGGCCTGTCGCCGGCGTTCGGGAACCCTTCAGCTGGTCCTGGATGCGGATGCGGTTGTCAGCGATGACAGCCAAACGGCCGGATCGGGGATGGCCCGGCCGGCATCGGCATCACCGGCGATAGCGGCGGAGCGGGAGTGCGGTCGGGACGGGTGGCATACTTGCACCGATGCGGCACACCTGGCCCACATCCCGCAATTTTTCGATCGTTCAAGGCCAGCCCGCTGTGCCGGACCCCGCTTGTTTCAACCCCGTTGGTGTCAGCTGGTGGGTGTAAAGGTGCGTCCGCACTGCGTGTTTTGAAATCGTGCCACGCGGCAGCGGAGTGCCTGAAAACCTCCCCCAACTCCGTCATGGCCCGCGCAGGCGGGCCACCCAGACGTGCCTTGGGATCGTGTTCAGTCGGGGCGGAATGCGAACGTCGCGTCTAACGACTTTGTCTGGGTGGCCCGCCTGCGCGGGCCATGACGGAGTTATGTGGGTCGTTCGAGCGACGATCGGCTTTAAGCAATCAACAACGGCAAAGCCCGGGAGCAACGCGACCCGCCGCGAGCGGCGCGGTATTATGCTGGCCCGAGCGCAGCGGGCCTGACGGTCCGGATCGCACCGTCGCGGGCGCTGGCCCGAGCGCGAGCTGAGGATCAGCCGTGAGCACTCAACAACGGCGAAGCCCGGGAGCAACGCGACCCGCCGCAAGCGGCGCGGTATTATGCTGGCCCGAGCGCAGCGGGCCTGACGGTCCGGATCGCGCCATCGCGGGCGCAGGCCCGAGCGCGAGCTGAGGATCAGCCGTGAGAAATGAACATCGGCGAAGCCCGGGAGCAACGCGACCCGCCGCGAGCGGCGCGGTATTATGCTGGCCGAGCGCGAGCTGAGGATCAGCCGTGAGAAATGAACATCGGCGAAGCCCGGGAGCAACGCGACCCGCCGCGAGCGGCGCGGTATTATGCTGGCCGAGCGCGAGCTGAGGATCAGCCGTGAGAAATGAACATCGGCGAAGCCCGGGAGCAAGGCGACCCGCCGCAAGCGGCGCGGTATTATGCTGGCTCGGCGCTGCGGGCCTAACGGTCCGGATCGCGCCGTCGCGGGCGCAGGCCCGAGCGCAGCGAAAACCAACCGTAAGCAATGAACGTCGGCGAAGCCCGGGAGCAACGCGACCCGCCGCGAGCGGCGCCCCTGCGGAGGCTCTGAGCAAAGCGAAGAACGGCCGTGAGCAAATAAACTGGAGGCCTCGCCCAGAATTGAACTGGGGTACACGGATTTGCAATCCGCTGCGTAGCCACTCCGCCACGAGGCCGGTTGCGGTCGGAACGATTTGGCCGATCGCGAGAAGCAGCGCAATTAGCATGGTGGTTCGGCCTGCACAAGCGTGGGTCGATCACGTGGGTCGATGGCCTGGGTCGATGGCTTGGGTCGATGGCCTGGGTCGATGGCCTGGGTCGATGGCCTGGGTCGATGGCCTGGGTCGATGGCCTGGGTCGATCACGTGGGTCGATCGCGGACGGCCTCTGCAGGCGCACCGCGCGGGCCGCCGTCCCGTGCCGAAATCGTCCGGCGCTTAACCCGGACTTAACCGTCACAGCATTAGTCTCTGGGCTGTCGAACTCACGAAGCCCGCAGGCCGCGATGTACTGCGGGCAGCCTGCCCACAGAGGTCATTCCACAATGAAACTTGTCTCCCTCGCGGGCGTTGCCGCAACCGCTATGATCGCGGCTGCCGGGCTCGCCACACCGTCTTCGGCAGCCGACCTGCGCGGCATGAAGGACGGCTTTGCCGCTCCCCTGCCGCATGTTCAGCATGGCTCGGCTGGTCCGTGCTATTTCCGCGCCGATGTCGGCTATTCGTGGTCGAACGACCCAGACATCAAATGGCCGGTCAACAACCTCCAGCGAGACACCAACCTCGACAACATCGACCCTGTCAGCGGCCCCGAGCAGCGCACGTTGACCCAGTATGTGACCGATAAGGTCACCAACGCAACGGTCGAAAACACGTGGCTTGCCGAAGGCGGCGCTGGCTGCGCAATCGGCGGTTCGCGCGGCGTTCGCTTCGAGGCGATGCTGGGCTATCGCGGCGATCGTGACATCAAAGGTCAGCCTGGGACTTTCACGATCACAGACACGACGACGGCCGGCGGCGTGACCTTGCCGACCGATCCGACGGTTGCGCCTACGGTTGTCGGAAACCCGCTGACCGCCAACTTGCGCACCTACACGCTGATGCTTCACGCCTATAAAGACTTCGGCAACTTCGGCGGGTTCATCCCCTATGTCGGCGCTGGCATCGGCGCCGCCTACCACCAGCTCGGCGACGTGTCCTTCACCGGCAACCCGGATCTGACCAACCGCATCCGTGGCGATAACGATCTGGCGTTCGCCTGGTCGCTAATGGCGGGCGTCGGCTACCAGATCTCGGACAAGGCGATCCTCGACGTCGGCTACCGCTACATCGACTTGGGCAGCATCAGCTCGCAGCGTTCCGACAGCGCTGGCTTCGTCAACCCGGCGGTGAACTTTGACGATCTGACGGCGCACGAGGTCAAGGTCGGTCTGCGCTATCACTTCGGCGGCGATTGCTGCGCGGCACCAGCCCACATGCCGATGAAATAACCAAATCAATGCGTGTCCCGATCAGGGGCCTGTATCTCCCATGACGAACGCGAGCCAGGCCCCACAAAGGCCTGGCTATTTTGCGTTTGTCTGCGTGTTACCGGCATGTCACGATACAAGACCGTTGATTTTGCCCGCAGCCTGCCGATATACGTGGCCGGATACCGTCGCGCCGGTGAGCCGTCGAGGCTCGAACCGGCTCGAATGCGTGGCGAAACGTCGGACTGACGCCTGGGACAGAATTTGGAGCCAGAATTTGGAGCCAGAATTTGGAGCCAGAATTTGGAGCCAGAATTTGGAGCCAAAATTCGGGGCCAGAATTATGGGTTCTGGCAGGTGTTGGTTCACGGAAGCGCGGGCGTGGTGGAATTGGTAGACACACCAGATTTAGGTTCTGACGGCCTAGCCGTGGGGGTTCAAGTCCCTCCGCCCGCACCATAATTGACGACCGGGACGCTGCGTGGCGATTGCCATTACCAGCCGATCACACGACCGCTGGCCCACCGGCAGAGCTTCAACGCGAGCACGAGAAACAGGACGACGATGCAGGTCACAGAGTCGAATGCCGAGGGTCTGAAGCGAACCATCACGGTGGTGGTTCCCGTTTCCGACATCGCAGCGCGCTTCGAGACGCGGCTCACCGATCTCAAAGATCGTGTGAAGATCAAAGGCTTCCGGCCGGGCCATGTGCCGACGGTTCACATCAAGAAGCTGTATGGCCGCCAGGTGATGGGCGAAGTGCTCGACGAGGCCATCAAGGATTCGAGCCTCAAGGCGATCAAGGAGCGCAAAGAGCGCCCGGCGATGCAGCCGGAAATCAAACTGCCCGAAGACAAAGACCAGATGGCCATGGTGCTCGATGGCAAGGCCGATCTCTCGTATTCGATGACGTTCGAAGTCCTGCCGACCGTCGAAGTCGCTGATTTCGCAAAGCTGAAGCTTGAAAAGATCGTCGCCGATGTTGATGCCGCAGACATCGAGGTCGCGATTGGACGCCTCGTCGACGGAAATATCACCTACACCGACGCGGATGATCGCGCGGCCGAGGACGGTGACCGCGTGGTCATTGACTTCGTCGGCCGGATCGATGGCGAAGTGTTCGATGGCGGCAGCGCGCAGGACGCGTCGATCGTCATCGGGCAGGGCCAGTTCATTCCAGGCTTCGAAGAGGGCTTGAAAGGCGGCAAGGCCGGGGAGACCCGCGCCATAGAGGCGAATTTCCCAGCGGATTATCCGATGCCGACGCTGGCTGGAAAAACCGCGCAGTTTGAGGTTGTGGTCAAAGCGGTCGGCGCACCGACGCGTCCCACGGTTGATGACGATTTTGCAAAGACGCTGGGCGCAACCGACATCGACAACTTGCGCACGCTGGTGCGTGAGCAATTGCAGAGCGAACTCGACCAAGCGACCCGCATGAAGCTCAAGCGTGAGCTGCTCGATGAACTCGACCGCGCCCATAGCTTCGAATTGCCCGGCGGCCTCGTCAGCCACGAATTCGAGCAGATCTGGAACCAACTCAACGCCAGCCTCAAGCGCGAGAACAAGACGCTCGCCGACGAAGGCAAGTCCGAGGACGATGCCCGCGCCGAGTACCGGAAAATAGCAGAGCGCCGCGTCCGTCTCGGACTGCTGGTCGGCGAGATCGGGGACCGCAACAAGATCGAGGTCACCCAGGACGAACTGCGTCGGGCGCTGCTTGATCGCGCACGCCAGTTCCCGGGGCAAGAGCGGATGGTCTACGAGTATTTCGAAAAGACGCCGGGCGCTGTCGCCGAACTGCGCGCGCCGATTTTCGAGGAAAAAGTCGTCGACTACATGCTGAGCCAAACGTCTCCGACAGAGCGTAAGGTCAGCAAGGAGGAGTTGTTCAAGCTCGCCGAGGAAGCCACGCGGGCTTGATCGCCGCCCCTGAACGCGAGCAAACGGTGAGCCGAAGTGCGGCTTATGACAGCGGCGTTACGGTGAGGCCTGAAATGCCGCACGCCGAACCCTTCCTCCAGGCGACACGCGCGGGGCATAACCTCCGCTGCGTGTTGCGCGGCCACGTCCAGGCCGCGTATTGACGCCCAAGATTTAAAGCCACGACACCCTGAAGGAGCAGTCCATGCCGTATTGGCCCACAGTCATCGAGCAGACCAACCGCGGCGAAAAGCAGTTCGATCTGCTGTCGCGGATGCTGCAGGATCGGATCGTGTTCGTCGTCGGTCCGGTCAACGACGAGATGGCAAGCTCGGTGTGTCTCCAACTGCTGTTCCTGGAATCGCAGAACCCGAAAAAAGAAATCTCGATGTACATCAACTCCCCTGGCGGAGCGGTGACGTCGGGCATGGCGATCTACGACACGATGCAGTTCATCAAGTCGCCGGTCGCGACCTTGTGTATGGGCCAAGCGGCGTCGATGGGGTCGCTGCTGTTGTGTGCTGGTCACAAGGACATGCGGTTCGCGCTGCCGAACGCCCGGATCATGGTCCATCAGCCGTCGGGCGGCTTCCAGGGCCAAGCATCCGACATCCAGCGCCATGCCGAGGATATCGTCAAGATCAAGCGCCGACTGAACGAAATCTACGTCAAGCATACCGGCCAGCCCTACGAGAAAATCGAGGACACGCTCGATCGTGACTATTTCATGTCGTCCGAGCAGGCCCGAGACTTCGGGATCGTCGACAAGGTGCTCACCATGCGCGACGAGGTCGCCGAATTGCTTGATGGCAAAAAATAGTCGCGGGTGCGGCAACTGGTGTTCTGCATCCGTTCGCTTTTGTCACATGAGTGTTGCATAAGGTTCATGGCGGCGACCGTAGCGTTCATGCTCAAATTGTTGCATCCTTGATTCAAGGTGGGGATGCGTGCTGTCATCAACGCCAAGACGCGGCAGATTAGGCTGCTGCTATGAATGCGTCGCACCGGGCTCGTCCGGAGGCGTTCGACTAGAACCGCGATGTGGGCAACCGCTTCGACCAGGGATGAAACGATGCCTCCACAGGAACGGAACACCCTCTACTGCTCGTTCTGCGGCAAGAGCCAGCATGAGGTCCGTAAGCTTATCGCCGGCCCGACAGTGTTCATCTGCGATGAATGCGTCGAACTGTGCATGGATATCATTCGCGAGGAGAACAAGAACACCCTCGTGAAGTCGCGCGACGGTGTTCCGACCCCGCAAGAAATCTGCAACGTGCTCGACAGCTACGTGATCGGCCAGTACCACGCCAAGCGCGTGCTCTCGGTTGCCGTCCACAACCATTTCAAGCGGCTTAATCACGCTGGCAAGAACAACGACGTAGAACTCGCCAAGTCGAACATCCTCCTGGTCGGTCCGACTGGTTGCGGTAAGACATTGCTGGCCCAGACGCTCGCCCGCATTCTCGATGTGCCGTTCACGATGGCCGATGCGACGACGCTGACCGAAGCTGGATACGTCGGCGAAGACGTCGAAAACATCATCCTGAAATTGCTCCAGGCCGCCGATTACAACGTCGAGCGGGCCCAACGCGGCATTGTCTACATCGACGAGGTCGACAAAATCAGCCGCAAGTCGGACAACCCGTCGATCACCCGCGACGTGTCCGGCGAGGGCGTCCAGCAGGCGCTGCTCAAAATCATGGAAGGCACGGTTGCTTCCGTTCCGCCGCAAGGCGGGCGCAAGCATCCGCAGCAAGAGTTCCTCCAGGTCGACACGACGAACATCCTGTTCATTTGCGGCGGCGCATTCGCTGGCTTGGAAAAGATCATCTCGCGGCGCGGCAAGGGCACCTCGATCGGCTTCGGCGCCAAGGTCACCGGTCCAGACGAGCGCCGCACGGGCGAGGTACTGCGCGGCGTCGAGCCCGAGGACCTGCTCAAGTTTGGACTGATCCCAGAATTCATCGGCCGTCTGCCGGTCATAGCGACACTCGAAGACCTCGACGAGCCGGCACTCGTGCAGATCCTAACCGAGCCGAAGAACGCGCTCGTCAAACAATATCAGCGCCTGTTCGAGATGGAAGACGTCAAGCTCACGATCACGATGGACGCGCTCAAGGCCATCTCTCGTCGCGCAATCGAGCGCAAGACCGGTGCCCGTGGCCTGCGCTCGATCATGGAGCAGATCCTGCTCGACTTGATGTTCGAACTGCCGACCTTGAAGGGCGTCGAAGAGGTCGTAATCGGGCCCGAGGTTGTGGACGGTGCAGCAAAGCCACTGCGCATTTACTCAGAACGGCTCGACGAGAAGGGCTCGACGGCGTCATAGTCGAGCGGTCTGACGCGCGATTAAGGCTGCCGTCAGGCTCCAGCTTCGGCGGGAAACGACGATTGCGGGCGTTGGCGCGTCGAGCGCTTCTTGGGGTCGTGGGTAGACGGGACCAGTTGCGATAGCAGGCGTGGGGCATCGGGCGGCCTTGAAGTCGGTTGCGCGATGACCATTTCAGTAGGCCGCGTTCGGCGCTAGCACACGCCGCCTCGCGGGGGATTTCCGGGCGGCTTTGGTGCTTGGTGGCGCCACAGACATCCCACACGTGAGCCATGATAGTGGACCTATGTCGCCTCGTTTGGGACAGGTCCGCGAGGCACGATGGCTCGTTTCAATGAGCCGGTCCTATCGACGGTCCGGTTGAACAAGGTAAGGTCTCACAATGAGCGAGAACCAGACGCCGGGCGACAAGGCAGGCGACAAGGCAGGCGACAAGGCAAAAGGCGCATCCGGCACGGAGCTGTATCCAGTCCTGCCGCTACGCGATATCGTCGTGTTCCCGCACATGATCGTGCCTCTATTCGTCGGCCGCGAGAAGTCGATCGCCGCCCTCGAGGAGGTGATGCGCGCCGACAAACACATCCTGCTCGCCGCGCAGAAGAATGCTGGCGACGACGATCCGGCGACGGACGCGATCTTCGAAGTCGGCACGCTGGCCTCCGTGCTGCAGCTGCTGAAGCTGCCCGATGGCACCGTGAAGGTGCTTGTTGAGGGCAACACGCGCGCCCGGATCACGCGCTACACGGAAAACGCCGATTACTTCGAGGCCGAGATCGAACGGCTGACCGAGGAAGTCGGCACGGAAGAAGAGATCGAAGCGCTGTCGCGTTCGGCGATTTCGCAATTTGAAAGCTATGTGAAGCTCAACAAGAAGATCAGCCCGGAAGTTCTCGGTACGATCACCCAGACCGAGGACCCCTCGAAGCTGGCCGATACGATCGCGTCGCACCTCGCGGTCAAAATCTCCGACAAGCAGGAAGTGCTCGAGGTCATGTCGATCTCGGCGCGACTTGAGCGCGTGTTCGCCTTGATGGAGAGCGAGATCTCGGTTCTCCAGGTGGAGAAGAAGATCCGCAGCCGCGTCAAGCGGCAGATGGAGAAGACGCAGCGCGAGTATTATCTCAACGAACAGATGAAGGCGATCCAGAAGGAGCTCGGCGATAACGACGAGCGCGAGGAGGTCGTCGAGTTCGAGGAGAAGATCGAGAATACCAAGCTGACGAAGGAAGCCCGCGACAAGGCGCTCGCCGAGCTCAAAAAGCTCAAGCAGATGAGCCCGATGTCGGCTGAAGCGACCGTCGTGCGCAACTATCTCGATTGGCTGTTGTCGATTCCGTGGGGCGTCAAGGGCAAGGTCAAGAAGGACCTCGACGAGGCGCAGGCCACGCTCGACCTCGAGCACTATGGCCTCGAAAAGGTCAAGGAACGCATCCTCGAGTATCTCGCAGTCCAGGCCCGCACCAATCGCCTCAAAGGGCCGATCCTGTGCCTCGTCGGCCCACCCGGCGTCGGCAAGACCTCGCTTGGCAAGTCGATTGCGAACGCGACCGGCCGCGAATTCGTCCGCATGAGCCTCGGCGGCGTGCGCGACGAAGCGGAAATCCGTGGACACCGTCGGACCTACATCGGGTCGATGCCTGGCAAAATCATCCAGGCCATGAAGAAGGCAAAGCGGAACAATCCGTTGTTCCTGCTCGATGAGATCGACAAGATGGGCCAGGACTTCCGCGGCGATCCCGCGGCGGCCTTGCTGGAAGTGCTCGACCCCGAGCAAAACTCGTCGTTCAACGATCATTATCTCGAGGTCGACTACGACCTGTCGAACGTGATGTTCGTCACGACGGCCAACACGCTGAACATTCCGCCACCGCTGCTCGACCGCATGGAGATCATTCGGATCGCCGGCTACACCGAGAACGAGAAGCTGCAGATCGCCAAGCGCCATTTGCTGAAAGAGCTTCAGACCGCGCATGGTCTGGAAGACGGCGAGTGGCAGGTTGACGACGATGCTCTGATGGAGGTTGTGCGCCGGTACACGCGTGAGGCTGGCGTTCGCTCGCTCGAGCGCGAGATCGCGAAGCTGGCGCGGAAGTCGGTCAAGGAGATCCTGACGTCGTCGAAGAAGACGGTCCACATCACGGCTGCCAACGTCGAAGACTATCTCGGCGTGCCGAAATACCGTTATGGCGAAGTCGAAGCCATGGACCAGGTCGGCGTGGTCACCGGCTTGGCTTGGACAGAGGTTGGCGGCGAATTGCTGACGGTCGAAGGTGTCAACATGCCCGGCAAGGGCAAGATGACGGTGACCGGCAACTTGCGCGATGTGATGAAGGAATCGATTCAAGCCGCGAACGCATACATCCGGTCGCGCTCGGTTGATTTCGGCATCCCGCCGTCGGTGTTCGAAAAGAAGGACATCCACGTGCACGTTCCGGAAGGCGCAACGCCAAAGGATGGTCCATCGGCCGGTATCGCCATGACGACGGCGATCATCTCGGTGCTGACTGGCATCCCGGTTCGCCGCGATGTCGCCATGACCGGCGAGATTACGTTGCGCGGCCGCGTGCTGCCGATCGGTGGCCTCAAAGAAAAGCTGCTTGCCGCACTCCGCGGTGGCATCAAGACGGTCATCATCCCCGAGGAGAACGCCAAGGATTTGGCTGACATCCCCGACGAGGTGAAGGCGAAGATCGACATTATTCCGGTGGCGCGCTTCGACGACGTCTTGAAGGTTGCCCTGACGCGGCAGCCGGAGCCGATGACGTGGGAGGAAGCCGCAACGGCTGCAGCCCAAGTTGCGAAGGCAGAAGCTGAAGATGGCGCGGGGCGTGTCGTCGCCCATTGATCGCAGGGCGATAGGTCGTTTGGTTCGAATGGAAGGCCTCCGCAGCGATGCGGGGGCCTTTTCATATTGCGCGCAGGGGGTTGATTGATCAGGCCGCGGTGCAACGTTGGCTTAACGAAACCGTCAGTAATCGGCTTTAGTCGTCGGAAAACCCCGTATTTCCTGGCGTTTGAGCGTGTTTTCCGCTTGACGCCGCCGGTCGAACGGCATTTTCTCCGGCCCACCGTTGCTGAGGCAGCGATGTTTACTGGCGAATGCAGAGTTTGTGCGTATCGGTTCGCCCCGTCTGTCATGCCGTTTCAAGGAACAGCCAAAATGAGCAAAAAAGACCTGGTCGATGCCGTCGCCGCTCACGCCGAGATCACCAAGGAAAAGGCCGGACACGCCGTCGATGCGGTGCTCGACCATATCAAGTCGACGATGAAGAAAGGCGATGAGGTCCGCATCCCTGACTTCGGTACGTTCAAGGTGACGAAGCGCAAGGCACGCGACGGCCGCAACCCTTCGACGGGCGAAACCATCAAAATCAAAGCCGCCAAGGTGCCGAAGTTCACGCCTTCGAAAGGGCTCAAGGACTTGCTGAACTAAGACAGCGCGAAAGCCTGCCTTTGGTATCGAGCGGCGCTATCCTTGAAAGATAGCGCCGTTTTTGTTTGATTGTGACGCGTTCAAGAAAATATGTCTGCGGAACCTAAAATAAATATATTTGCACGGGCTTGCCGCAATAATTCGGTTTAAGATTGCCATATCGCGTCGTCGAGTGTACTGCTTGGAATGATAGATGCAGAATTGATAGTCTGGATATGATTTCGGACAGCTGCGTTTTTCGAGCAAATAAGACAGAGATGTGACAAAGCCTGTGCGGCATCCGCTACGGCTTTTACTCTGTTTTTGAGCGCTAATGGAGGACACGCCCGAATGAAAGATATTGTTGATACGGCCGTCGGCGCAGGAACATTCACCACGCTCGTCGCCGCCGCAACGGCCGCTGGTCTTGTCGAAACGCTCAAGAGCGCAGGCCCATTCACGGTTTTCGCACCGACCGACGAGGCATTCGCCAAGCTGCCCAAGAGCGCAGTCGAAGATCTCCTGAAGCCTGAAAATAATGCCAAGCTCGCTGGCATTTTGACCTATCACGTCATTCCATCAAAGGTGATGGCCGCCGATATTGCCGGCAAAAAGATGAACGTCAAAACCGTTCAGGGTAGCGAAATTGCCGTCGATGCCTTGAATGGTGTCATGATCAACGACGCAAAAGTCGTGACTGCCGATGTTGAAGCATCCAACGGCGTGATCCATATCATCGATACCGTTTTGATGCCCAAGTAACGGCTCAACTGACCCGCGCGTTCGATGTTGTCGAAAGATACGGTCTCGTCTGAGAATTACGAAAGTGGCGGCGCCAGCCATGGCGCCGTCGCTTTTGCTTTCAGGCACCGACTGCCACGAGCGGCGTCGGCCAAGAACCCGCTATCCTCGGACGGTCTGTGGCGCTACAAACTGCGGCATTCGAGTGCCGTGGCCCATGGGAGCGTTGGCATGCACCTCGACGTGTTGCCGGCCGGGACAGCGCTGGGCGCCGAATTCTCACCGTTTCCGTTGATCCGGGTGCGGGCCTCGGACGCTCTCGACGCGCTCGGCCACTTGCGTATCGTCTATCCCGGGCAGTCTCCGGTGCTGTTCGGCGACCTGCCTGAGGCAGAACGCTTGCTCGCCAGCCGCGACCGGCGGGCGCCGGTTGGGATTGTCGCGGCTTCGCTTGGCTCGTCCGCCGCCGACTTGCTCGAACGGCATAGCGACGCCAAAAACGGTCGCGGCGGTGGCGGGCGCCAGTTTCACGATCGCCTGCCACGAGATCGTAGCAACGCACAGGCCGCAGCCAATGAGGACGATGCTCCGCCGTTCGATGCTGACGGACCGCTCCCGCCGCCCCACACGGCGCCCCAGGTGTTGATCGACCACCGGACGGGTGTCGCCAAGCCCGAGGTGGTGATCGGCCTGATCCCGTCGCCCGATGCGTTCGAGGCGGCAGCGCACCTCGGCTACGGCGGATTTGGATCTTGTCCGGTGCCCGAGGTTCACGTCGGTTTTGCGCGGGACTGGCAGCGCCGTTATGGTGCCCGCGTCGTCGCCATCACGCCGGACGTGATCGAGTTCCAGGTCGCACGCCCGGTGGCATCGCGCGAGGACGCCCTGGCGCTGGCCTGGGTCCACTACCGCTACTGTCCAGATCTGGTGACCCACCTCGTCGGCAGTATTGAGGGACTAGCGGCGACGTTGAACGGCGCGCGCTATTGGCATTTTTGGTGGGAGCGGCAATTCCCATGAGCGGCCAGGGGCGTGATCTCTGCGCTCAATCCGCCCAGGTCGAACCTTCGAGATAGGCGTGGGCTTCCTCGGCGCGCTCGAAAATATGGGGACGCAAGCCACGCTTGGACAGCGCCTCCTTCATCTTCATGCGCATGAACGCGCTGGTCGTATAGCGCGCTGTCGAGGCATAATGGTGATCGGCCATGAAGGCGATCATGTCGGCGTAGTCATCATAGAGGTTGTCGGCGATCCGGCAGCCATCGTGGTTGACAACTGAATTGACCCGCCGGCCCGCCTTTTTCGCAGCAGCAACGAGGACGCGCTTCAACGCATCGACGTCGCTTTTCTTGCGGATATTGTAGCCTTCGAGGTTCAAGAATAAGATATTCCGGGCCGCGTCGTAGCTGATGCGCTCCTCGAGCTTGAGGTTCATCAGATCGGCAATCAGGTCCATCGGATCGTCGCGGAAGATACGCGCATCCATGGTGCCGGGGTTGTTGATGATCGGCTCGAAATCCATGTTCGGCAGAATGTGGAGATCGATATCGATGCCGGGCGCCACCTCGACCAATTCGAGACCGATCGGGGTCAACTGGAAAACGCACCGCTCGGTCACGTAAAGCACAGGCTGCTTCTTCTTCGCAGCGAACGTGCCGGAAAAGGTGATCTGCTCGACTGCCTTGACGAATTTGCGCGACTTGCCTTCCTGCACGATGCGGACTTTGCCGTCCTCGATCTGAACATCGAGGCCGCCGACCGTGAACGTGCCAGCAAATACCACCGCGCTCGAATTCTGCGAGATGTCGATAAAGCCACCGCAGCCGTTGAGGCGGCCGCCGAACTTCGACGTGTTGACGTTGCCGTGACGGTCGCACTCCGCCATGCCGAGGCAGGTCAAATCTAGACCACCACCGTGGTAGAAATCAAACATCTGATTTTGGTCGATGATCGAGTGGGCGTTGGCTGCCGAACCAAAACTCGAGCCACCAGCCAGCACGCCGCCAACAGCACCTGCTTCCGTCGTCATCGTGATATAGGGCGTGACTTTTTCCTCGTTCGCCACCGCAGCGACGCCGTCAGGCGCGCCCACGCCGAGGTTGATCACGCCGTTGACGGGAAGCTCGAACGCCGCCCGCCTCGCGACGATCTTGCGCTCGTCGAGCGGCATCTTGGCCATGCCTTCCATCGGCACGCGGATTTCGCCCGACAGCGCGGGATTGTAGAGGACGCCGTAGTTCATCCGGTGCTGGTCGGCCGTTTCGGCAACGACGACGCAGTCGACGAGGATGCCAGGCACCTTGACGTCCTTGGGCTTGATCGAACCCTGCTCGACGATGCGCTCGACCTGCGCGATGACCACGCCGCCGTTGTTATGGGCCGCCATCGCTTGCGCCATAACGTCGAGGGTGAGCGCCTCCTTCTCCATCGACAGGTTGCCGAACGGATCGGCACTGGTGGCGCGGATCAGCGCAACGTCGATCGGCGTCGCCTTATAGAACAGCCACTCCTCGCCATCGACCTCGACCAGCTTGACGATGTCCTCGGTGGTCACCGCGTTGACCTTGCCGCCGCCGAGCCGAGGATCGACGTAGGTATGCAGCCCGACCTTGGAGAACAGGCCCGGGCTACCCGCCGAGCAACTGCGGTAGAGCTTGGAGATAATGCCCTGCGGCAGGTTGTAGCCCTGGATTCGATTGTTCTGCGCGGCGTCTGCAACTTTCGGCATGCGGCCGAAGTTCGCCGCGATCACGCGTTTCAGCAAGCCATCGTGGTGAAGGCGGCCCGTGCCAAGCCCTTTGCTGTCTCCAGCGCCTGCACACATGATCAGCGTCAATCCGCGCGGCGCTGCTGTCTCGACAAAGCGCTTCTCGAGCGCGGCGTGCAGCACTTCGGGGATGCAGCTCTGAACGAAGCCCGTGGTGCACACCACATCGTCGTCTCCAATCAGCGCGATCGCCTCCGCCGCCGAGATGACCTTATTTTTGAGCATTACGTTTCCCTTAGAGCGGTTTAGGCGAAGTGTGAAGCGGTTCGCCGTGTAAAACCGCGCCAAAACAAAGAGCTAGAACGTGTTTGCGATTCGAAGAAAAGCGAACATGCTCTGAGTTGCGGCGTCTAACGACTACGTGCGACGGTACTATAAGTCACCAACCCAATGGCGGTCTAATGCCTGCCCGATCGGGTGGGTTGAGCGAAGGCCTGCCGGGCAATGACGGTCGCCACTGAATCGGCAGCCCGGGGTCAGACAGGTCTACGCGAGGGCTTTGGACTGGTGTATCGAGATGACATGACCAGCCCGATGACAGACAATACCGGTCCACAGAGCCAACGGCACGCCGCGACGGCGTTGCCAGGGCGTGGCGTCGTCCAGATTGCAGGACCGGACGCAATCGCCTTCCTCGACAAACTCGCGACCAACGACCTCGACGGCATGGCATCTGGAGACGCGCGCTTTGCAGCCCTGCTGTCGCCGCAAGGCAAGGTGCTGTTCGAGTTCCTGGCCGTGCGCCCGCCAGACGACAGTGACCCAGACGACAGTGACCCGTCAGACGCCAGCGACTTGGCCGCGAGCGTGCGGGGTGGCTTGCTGCTCGACATTGCCCGCGAGATGGCCGAGCCCCTGGTCAAGCGGCTGACGCTCTATAAGTTGCGCGCCAAGGTCGAGATTGCCGATGTTTCGGGGGAATATGCCGTCGTTATAGCCGCAGGTTCCCATGGCAGTTCCTTCGATGACCCCCGCCACACAGCGCTGCCACGTCGGGCGTTCGTGCCGACCGCAACCGTCGTGGCGGACAATGCCGCGTCCAACTACGAAATTCGCGATAGCCATGACGCCGCCCGAATTGCGGCCCGAATTGCGGCCCGGGTGCCGGAAATGGGCCGCGACTACGCCAGCGGTGATCTCGTCGCCCATGAAGCGCTGCTCGACCGGCTATCGGGCGTGTCGTTCACCAAGGGCTGCTATGTCGGCCAGGAGATCGTCGCCCGGATGGAGCACCGCGGCACGGCGCGAAAGCGCTTCGTGCGTATAACGGCAGCCGCGCTGTTGCCGCCAATGGGCACCGAGGTCCGCGCGGGCGAGGCGCTGATCGGCGTCATCGGGTCGAGCGTGCCGCGAGATAACGGCGCGAGCCTCGGCCTCGCGTTGTTGCGTCTCGACCGGCTGGCGGAATTCGAAGCCAAAGGCATCGCGCTGACGGCAGGCGGAGTTACGATCGTTCCAGACGCAGCAGATGTTGCCGATCTGATGCCAAAAGCTCCAGATCCAATCGCGCTCGATTGAAGCGCAACCCGGCCTGTTCGCGACGCGGTCCAAGCTCGACCAGAGCGGTTTAGACTAAGTGTGAAGCGGTTCGCCGTGAAAAACCGCGCCAAAACAAACAGCTAGAGCGCGTTTGCGGTTCGAAGAATAGCAAACATGCTCCAGCGTCAGCTGATCAGCCAACCGCCGCCCCGCGCGATCGACGCATCGCGGTCAATGACGGCGGCCGGTGGCGTGAGGCCAAGCTTGGGCAACAAGCCTCGAATATTGGCAGCGATCAGGTCGGCAAACCGCTTCATCCCGAAGTCGCTCAACCGCTCGAGTTCGCCCGCCAGCGTGGCCGAAAGCGATTTGGCGGTCGCATCTATCGTCCGCCGGCGAGCCGCGGCGCTCCCGATACCGAGCGTTGCCAGGAAGGCATCGAGCTCGGGGCGCCCCACGTCAGAGGTCAAGGTGGCCGAGCCAATATCGTAGGACAACTGCTCGGTTGAATCCGGGTCGAGGCGCGTTGGCAGGAGATCGTAGCGAGGCGCAAGGACAGTCCTGCCGCGAGCCAGATGCAAGAGCGCGAAATTTTTGGCATGCCCATCCACGTTGCCGATCATGAGATCGAACAGGGTGCCCCGGATAAAGTCCGCACGGGCGTCGGCTGGCGCGATTGTCTGCGCAAGGATCCTACGAATGGCGGCGCCATCAAACTGGCGGCCGGGCGTCCCTCGGCGCTGATATTTGAGCGCGGCTGGGAGACCTAAAGCTTGTGCAAAATCTTCCTGATGCAGGCGGACGATCCGGCCGTCGTCGTCGAGCGCCCGGTCGAAGCGGCGGACCAGCAACGCCTCGATACCACCCACGGTGATGACCTCCGCTTCGGCGGTGTCGAGCCCCGCCAATCGCGAAAGTTGCAAGGACGCCGCCTCGTGCGCTGCATGCTTGAGATGATTGCGGTGCGGAACTTTCAAGATGTGCGTCGTTGGTGCGCCCCGGCCCGGGATCGGCTCGGCAAGATCGCCATCGGGGAGGCGCGTCACACCGAGCTTGCTCTGGACACCGGCGAGTGGCGGAGGGTCGCCGAGCCCATTCGGCAACCGGCGACGCTCGAGCAGAGACTGGACAATTGCAACGAGTTCCGCGCTCTCGAACCGCCGGTAGTCGGTCGCCAGATCGCCAGGTACCTTGGCCGGTGGTGCGCCTGCCGGCAGGACTGAGATCGCGCCAGGACAATCCTTACCAACATGGGCAAGAAGCCCGGCGATATCGTCGCGCGCGAGGCCCTCCCGCGCCATCACGCGATCGAGGGTCCCTGTGCCTTCCTGAAGCAAATTGTCGAAGAAAGCGCGAGACACAGGATCGCCGTAGGGCTCGTCTCGAAGCGGCAAAGACAACGACAGCGGCGGCGCGTTTGCGTCAGAAATATGAAAATCAGAGTATTGAAATGTAACGGCGCCATCCTCGTTGCGCCTCAGCGTGCCGGCGGGCGCCGCAAACCCATCGATGCGAACATCGAGATCGAGCCGCGCCATCAGCGGCGCTGAGCGAATAGGTCGATCCCGCAAGCGGCGGCGACCTCGATCACGCGATTGAACTCGAGTGTCGGCTTGCCATTCTCGAGTTCGGAAATGAACCGGCGGCCAACACCAACAAGGTCCGCAAACGCCTGCTGCGACAGGCGGCGACTTTTGCGCTCCTCGCGGATCAACCGCCCGATGTCGCCCGCGCCCGTGATGGCTACGGCGGATGTCGTAGACGCTCCGCCAGGGGCCACGGTGCGCGCAGTCTGGTCGACGACCTTGTACTGGCGATATAACGACTGAAGCCCCGCCTGGGGGCTTACGAGCGGCTTTAAGGTCGACGGTGCTGACATGATGGTGCTCCCGTCCGGGAACAGTACATCAGAATTCGGGGAAATCCAAACATTCTTGCTCCCGATCGGGTTCAGCTCGAAATGGAAGTATGATCCCTTACGGTATCAAAACGGCGTGACAACATGCACCTAACTCGTTCTGACCCCGTTCGGGAGCACTGCCCATGCCGATAAGCCGACTTCGCCCCGCACTAAAACCCGTACTCCTCGAAAATCGGCTCGACGCGGCCGTTCCACCTGCCATGATAAAGGCCCAACAGCTCGTTGGCGAGGGACTGCCCGCGGTCACAGACCCGTTGTAACGGCGCGAGATAGATCCCCTCGTCGCAACCGTCGTCGTTGATGACCGCCCGTGCCTTCAGGCCCGCCATCGAGATCGCGACGACCTCGCGGGCAAGGTCGAGCATGGTCGCCTGCCGCAAACCGAGGCCAGCGAACGATGTACCCATGCCGCCTCGGGGGACCGCGTCGCGCAGGGCTTGCCGTTGTTCGGCCGACCAGCCCTTGACCAGATCATAGGCAGCGTCGAGCGCGCCCTGGTCATAGAGCAGTCCGACCCAGAATGCCGACAACGCGGGAATGCGCTCCCCGCTGCCACTGTCGGCGCCGCGCATTTCGAGGAAGCGCTTCATCCGGACCTCGGGGAACAAAGTCGTCAGATGGTCGGACCAGTCGTCGAGGGTCGGCCGCTCACCGGGCAGTTGCGCAAGATTGCCTGCCAGAAAATCGCGGAACGAAGCGCCAGCCGCGTCGATATAGGTGCCGTCGCGGTAGACGAAGTACATCGGCACATCGAGCGCATAGTCGACGTAGCGCTCGTAGCCCATGCCCGCCGCGAACACGAACGGCAACATGCCGGTGCGCGCCCGGTCAGTGTCGCGCCACACCTCGCTGCGCATGGATTTGAAGCCGTTGGGGCGGCCCTCGGTGAACGGCGACGCCGCGAAGAGCGCTGTCGCAACCGGCTGCAACGCGAGCGAGACTCGCAATTTTTTGACCATGTCGGCTTCGGACGCGAAGTCGAGGTTCACCTGGATCGTCGCCGTCCGGTACATCATGTCGAGACCGCCAGCGCCGACGCGCGGCATGTAACGCGTCATCACGGCATACCGGCGCTTGGGCATGCGCGGGATCTCGTCGAGCCGCCACGTCGGCGCGAACCCGACGCCGAGGAACCCGATCCCGAGCCGCTCGCCGACCGACATCACCTGCAGCAAGTGTTCCTGCGTTTCGGCTTCGGTCTCATGCAAGTTGCACAATGGCGCACCGGACAGTTCGAACTGGCCACCGGGTTCGAGGCTGATGGTGCCGGGTGGACCAAAGCAACCGGGCGGGCCGGTTTCACCAGCTGGCCGCCGCAGGGCGATCATCGTGTCGCCTTCGAGGATCGGCTGCCAGCCGAATCGGGCGATGAGCCCCTGCATCAGGGCCTGAATGCCAGCGGGACCGTCGTAGGGGATTGGCTCCAGCGTACCGGTCCGGAATGGGAATTTTTCGTGCTCCGTGCCGATTTTCCAGGCCGACTTCGGCTTTTCACCAGCCGCGATCCATTGCACGAGGTCTTGGACCGAGCTGACCGGCTGTCCTTCGGCCTGAGCTTCGCGCGTCGACATGCTTGAGCCCCGATCGTCTGGTGGCGCCCACTGGGGCTCGGTGTATCAGTTCAAGAAAGCAGAACTAGCTGACCGGCTTATACGCAGCGACTGCGTCCCGCAAGACGACAGCGCCCCGTTTGGCCCCGTTGGACGACCGGGCACTTAAGGCAGCAGATGGCAACGACGGATATACGCCTGTTTGGATGCAACCTCGGCGCCTACCAACCTCGCCCTAGGGTTGCGTTGACGATCGCCAGGGCCGCGACCGCCGCCGTATCCGCCCGCATGATCCGGGGACCGAGCGAAATCAAAAGCGAACCCGGATGGGCCTTCAGCCGTTCCCGCTCGACCGGATCGAACCCGCCTTCGGGCCCGATCACGACGGCGACCGGTCCCGGCCCCAACGCGAGAAGCGTCTCCGCTGGCAAAGCGGACCGGCTTTGGTCGGCCGCAGCATCCTCGTCACAAACGATCAATCGGCGTTCCGGTTCCAGCGCCGCCACGGCCCGCGCAAGGTCCAGTGGCTCGCTGACCGTTGGAACGGCGAGAATTCCGCACTGCTCGGCCGCCTCGATGACATTGGCCCGCATCCGCTCAAGGTTGACCCGCTCGGCGACCGTCCGGCGAGTCATCACCGGTTGCAGACGCCGGACGCCGAGTTCGGTCGCCTTTTGCACCATGTAGTCGAGCCGCGCGTGCTTGAGCGGTGCGAACAAATAGGCGACATCCGGGCCCGCCACTTGCGGTCGCGTCATCGCCTCGACAACAAGTAAGCAATCGCGCTTGCCCGCTCGGCTGAGGCTTGCCCGCCATTCGCCATCGCGCCCGTTGAACAGCAGGACGCCATCGCCAAGCTTCATCCGCATGACATTGAGCAGATAGTGCGCCTGTGGCCCGCCGACCGGAACCTCGGCACCCGGCGACAGTACCACGTCGACGTACAGCCGTTGGGAGGTGAAATCGTGGATTGCCATGGTAGTCTGTCCGCACTCCGATCCGGCTGTGCCCGGCACCGCCCGTAAACCCGAACGTTTGGCCTGAACGCCGCCTGAACGCCGACTTGCCGTCCGAACGCCCGGCCGACGGCCGACTGCCGTCCGACGTACCTCTCGACCGACCGCCCGACCCACCTATCGCTGGACTACCATGATCCCAACGTCCGCTGGCGTCGATCGCGCTGCCCCGCCGCCGCACCCAACCGACATCCCCGACCGCTCGTGGATCGATGCCGTGCCATTGGCCGCCGCCCGCCCCTATTTGCGGCTGATGCGGCTCGACCGGCCGATCGGCGTCTGGCTACTGGTATTCCCGTGCTGGTGGAGCGTGTGCCTGGCGGGGATTGCCAACGACAGTCCCATGCCCGAGCTCTGGCTCATGTTCCTGTTCCTGGTCGGCGCCGTTGTGATGCGCGGCTGCGGCTGCGCCTACAACGACTACATCGACCGCGATATCGACGCGAAAGTCGCGCGCACCGCGACCCGCCCGATCCCCTCTGGCGCGGTCACGCCATCACAGGCTCTGGCATTTGCGATCATCTTGGGCTGGTTCGGCTTCGTCGTGCTGATCCAGTTCAACTGGGTCACCATCGCGGTCGGCACCGGCTCGCTGGTATTCGTCGCGATCTACCCGTTCATGAAACGGCTGACCGACTGGCCGCAACTGGTCCTGGGGATCGCCTTCAACTGGGGGGCACTCGTCGGCTGGACGGCGGTCAACGCCTCGCTCGACTGGCCACCGGTATTGCTGTTCCTCGGTTCGGTGATGTGGACGGTCGGCTATGACACGATCTACGCCCACCAGGACCGCGAGGACGACCGCGCGCTGGGCCTCAAGTCGACCGCGCTGCGATTTGGTGCACACACCCGGATTTGGGTCGGCGGATTTTATGCTGCGGCCGTCCTGCTGTGGCTGGCGGCCGGGGTGCTGGCGGGCACCCACATCGCGTACGGCGTTGCGGTTGGCCTGGTGGCGGCGCACCTCGCCTGGCAGGTCGCGACGCTGGACATGTCGGATGCAAAAAACTGCCTGCATCGGTTTCGCGCCAATCGCGATGTGGGCATCCTGCTTTTGCTCGGGTTGATCGCCGACATGTTGTTGTCCTCGTCCGCCGGTTCGGGATAGAGCGTATTCAGACAAAGCGTATCGCGGTTCAGCGCACAGCCGAGCGCCCGCCACCAGACTTATCCGCCAACACCCTTACCCCGCCGTCCGACACTCGCCCGATCAACGCCTGGAGCCCAACCGATGCCTGCCACGCCGGCCGCGCCAAACAAGCAACTGCTCCACCTCGTGTTCGGTGGCGAACTAGAAAACCTCGCCGAAGTGACCTTCAAAGACTTGTCGCAGGTCCACGTCGTCGGCGTTTATCCCAATTATGCCGAGGCGCACAAAGCCTGGAAGGCCGCCGCGCAGAAAACGGTCGACAACGCCCAGATGCGCTATTTCGTGGTCCACTTGCATCGCC
>Ga0163155_10001323_pt1 | contig 30027 bp, 28 predicted proteins | sample OliLakLV19SP4G1_FD_148611 | JGI IMG/M metagenome (GOLD analysis project Ga0163155, IMG submission 148611) | Freshwater microbial mat bacterial communities from Lake Vanda, McMurdo Dry Valleys, Antarctica - Oligotrophic Lake LV.19.SP4.G1 | ecosystem: Environmental > Aquatic > Freshwater > Lake >... | reverse complement strand
GATGATGAACACCGCGATGTGCTCCTGCTCATTGACAACATCTTCCGTTTCATTCAGGCGGGCATGGAGGTGTCCGGGCTGATGGGCCAGATGCCGTCGCGGCTGGGGTATCAACCCACGATGGGCACGGAGCTTTCGAGGCTCGAGGAGCGGATCGCCAACACCGAGACCGGGGCCATCACTTCGATCCAGGCCGTGTACGTGCCGGCGGACGATTTCACCGATCCGGCCGCGGTGCACACGTTCTCGCACCTTTCCGCATCGGTTGTGCTCTCGCGTAAGAAAGCAGGCGAGGGCCTGTATCCGGCGATTGATCCGCTCCAGTCCAGTTCCAAAATGGCGACGCCGGGCATCGTTGGCCAAAGGCACTATGACCTTGCGCAAGAGAGCCGCAAGACGCTGGCCCAGTACGCCGACCTCAAAGACATCATCGCGATGCTCGGGCTTGAACAGTTGTCGCCTGAGGACCGCAAGGTGGTTGCCCGAGCCCGCCGGTTGGAGCGGTTTCTGACCCAACCATTCTTTACCACCGAGCAGTTCACCGGTCTCAAGGGCAAGCTCGTGAGCCTCTTGGACGCGTTGGACGGATGCGAACGCATCCTGCACGACGAGTTCAAGGACTATCCCGAGAGCGCCCTGTACATGATCGGAAAGATCGACGAGGCGGAGAAGCCTGCCAAGCCCGGTCAGGCGGCCTCTCCAGCGAAGACTGGATCCACGCCTACCGGAAAGGAAACGCCACCCTCCGCCGGAACGCTGGCGATCAAGGCCAAGCCCGGTTCGTCTGCCGCATCCCGCGCACACACCCAACCGGAGGTCGCCCATGCCGCTGACAAGCATTCATCTTAAGGTGCTCCTCCCGTTTCACATCTTTACCGAAAGGCCCGACGTGGCACGCATCGTGGCGGACACTCAAGCAGGCTCCTTCGGACTCCTGCCGCATCGCCTCGATTGTGTTGCGGCGCTTGGCCCAGGGATCCTGACTTACCAGACACAGTCTGACGACGAGACGCATGTGGCCATAGACGAAGGAGTGCTCGTGAAGATCGGCTCGGACGTATTCGTCTCGGTGCGCAGAGCGGTCGGCGGGACGGACCTTGGTCAACTTCGTGACACGGTCAAGCGGGAGTTTGCAGCCATAGACGAGCACGAGCGGGGCGTGCGCGCGGTCATGGCGAAACTGGAAGCAGGCCTATTGCATCGGCTCGCGAGTTTTCAGCATGAATGACCATTCCACCAACGCCAACGACCAAGTTGGGCCAACCCTGGCCGACCAGGTCGGCGCCAAGGCGGCCCGCAAGCTCAAGGCTCGCAACTCGACACAGGGCGTCTGGTTCGGATTGGGGATGATGGGGCTGATCGGCTGGTCGGTGGTCGTTCCGACGCTTCTCGGCGCGGCCCTGGGCCAGTGGCTGGATAAGCACCACCCGGGCAGGCACGCCTGGACGCTGGCGCTTCTGGCGGCGGGGCTGATCCTCGGGTGTCTCAACGCATGGCACTGGGTCGCCAAGGAAGATAAAGCCATGCGGGATGACCAGGAGGATCACGATGACTGAGACGCTCGAAATCATCTTGGCAGGAGCGGCCGGAGCAGCGCTCGGAGCAGTGTTCTTCGGCGGGCTGTGGTGGACGGTTCAAAGAGGCGTCGCTTCGCGGAATCCGGCGCTGTGGTTCTTCGGCAGTCTGCTGCTACGGATGAGTATCGCGCTCGCAGGGTTCTACTTCGTGTCCGGCGGGCACTGGCATCGACTGCTCGCGTGCTTCGTCGGGTTTGTCATGGCCCGACTGCTGGTGACGTTGCTGACGCGCAAAGCGGTCGCTCTCCCTGGGCCGCCTTTACAGGAGGTGCAGAATGCGCATTACTCCTGATGAGTGGATCTTCTGGCAGTACGGAGCTGTCAAGCTCAACGCCACCGTTGTATTCACCTGGGCATTGATGCTGGTGCTGACGGCCGGGTCGGCACTGATCACGCGCCGCTTGACGAGTGATCTGAAGCGAGCGCGATGGCAGAACCTCCTCGAGATCATCATCCTCGGCATGCAGAAGCAGATTCGTGAGATCGGACTCCGCCATCCCGAGAAGTACCTGGGCTTTCTGGGCACTCTCTTCCTCTTTCTCGCCGCCGCCAGCATTTCCACGATCATTCCTGGATACGAACCGCCGACCGCCTCGCTCTCGACCACCGCGGCGCTCGCGATGTGCGTGTTCGTCGCCGTACCACTCTTCGGCATTGAAGAGCGCGGCTTCGGCGGCTACCTCAAGTCCTACGTAGAGCCGACGTTGATCATGCTGCCATTCAACATCATCAGCGAACTCTCGCGCACGCTTGCTCTGGCTGTTCGTCTGTTCGGCAACATGATGAGCGGGGCAATCATCGTCGGCATTCTTCTGACCATCACTCCGTTTGTGTTTCCCGTCGTCATGACGGCCCTTGGGCTGCTTACGGGCATGGTGCAGGCGTACATCTTCACAATTCTTGCTGCCGTGTACATCGCGGCGGCCATCAGCACACGCAGTGCCAAGCGCAAGCCGGAAGCGTCTGCGGCGGTCGCAGCACCATAAGAAAGGTCACCCCTTGGACAATATGACACTCATCGCAATGGCCTCGATCGTCACCGCCGGCATCACGACGGGCGTGGGATGCATGGCGCCGGCGTTGGGAGAGGGGAAGTCGGTCGCGACGGCTCTGACGGCCCTCGCCCAGCAGCCGGACGCCTCCGCCACCATCACCCGCACGCTGTTTGTCGGGCTGGCGATGATCGAGTCGACGGCCATCTACTGCTTTGTGGTATCGATGATCCTGATCTTTGCCAATCCGTTCTGGAATCACGTGATCGCCCAGGCCGCGGGCCAGGCCGCCGGGAAATAACCCATGCTGATCGACTGGTTCACCGTGGGTGCGCAAGCGCTAAACTTCCTGGTTCTGGTGTGGCTGCTCAGGCACTTTCTCTACAAGCCCATTCTCAAGGCCATCGACGCGAGAGAAGCTCGTATCGCCAATCAGCTTGCGGATGCGGCGGCCTCCAAAGCCGAGAGCGCCAAGCAGGGCGCCGAGCTGGGAGAAAAGACCCGAGCCTTCGACCAGGAGCGGGCCGGTCTCTTGAGCAAGGCGACGGACGAGGCGAACGTGGAACGGTTTCGGCTCATTAGCGAAGCGAAGAAGGCCGCCGACGTCCTGAGCGCCAAGCGCAACGAAGCGATGAAGAGCGAGGCCCAGAGCCTCAATCAGGCCATCGGCCGTCGAACCCAGCAGGAGGTGTTCGCCGTCGCGCGCAAGGCATTGACTGATCTCGCCACGACGAGTTTGGAGGAGCGCATGGGGGAGGTCTTCACCCGCCGACTGCGGACCATGGATGGGCAAGCGAAAGCGCGCCTCGGAGAGGCCCTGAAGACAGCGTCAGCGCCGTCGCTGGTGCGGAGCGCGTTCGACCTGCCTCCAGAGCATCGTGCGGCAATACAGAATGCGGTCAACGAGACATTCTCCGCAGACATCCCCCTTCGGTTTGAGGCCGTGCCGGAAGTTATCGGTGGAATCGAGCTCGTGGCGAATGGCCAAAGACTGGCGTGGAGCATCGCAAACTACCTCGGGTCGCTTGAGCGGGACGTCGGCGAGTTCATGAAGAGGACGGACAAGCCCACGGCCAAAGCCGTGCCGAAGCCCGAAGCCAAGGTGGAACCCGAGTCAAACGCAAACGTCGCGCCTGAGCCCGCAGCCAACGTTGAACGCGAGTCAGAAGCGACAATCGAGCCGAAGCGGGACGTCAAGGTCGAAGCCGAGCCCAAAACAGAGGTCAAGCCGACATCCGATGCGAACGTCGAGCCCGAGCTCGAGGCCGCGGTCAAGTCGACGCCCGACACACTCAAGCCAGAAGCAACCAGCCAATGAACACGGCATCTGAAAGCCTGCAGAGAGCCCTCGACCGCACGTTCGCCGGAATCCGGGCGTCGTTGGATGACTTCACCGCACAACTGACGCCGCATGAGGTGGGCACGATCACAAGCGTCACCACCGGCGTCGCCAAGATCTCGGGCCTTCCTGGCGTCGGATCCGAGGAGCTGGTGAGTTTTCCGGGGGATGTGCTAGGCATCGCGTTCAACGTGGATGAGGATGAGATCGGAGTCGTGCTGCTCGGCGATTACTGGCACCTTCACGCGGGCGCCGAGGTCGAGCGAACGGGCCGGGTGATGGATGTAGGTGTGGGCGACGAGTTGCTCGGTCGCGTCGTCGATCCGCTCGGTCGGCCGCTGGACGACAGCGGGCCGGTGCGCACCAGTGGACGCCTTCCCATCGAGCGCCTCGCCGCGGCCATCATGGATCGGTCCCCCGTGACGGTTCCACTCCAGACCGGTCTCATGGTCGTCGATGCGCTGATCCCCATCGGGCTGGGCCAACGGGAGCTGATCCTCGGGGATCGCCAGACCGGCAAGACGGCGATCGCGATCGACACCATCCTTAACCAGCGCGGGAAGAATGTGCTCTGCGTGTATTGCGCCATCGGGCGGCGCGCTTCCGCTGTAGCCAAGGTCGTCGCCGACCTCCGCGAGCAGGGCGCGATGGAGTACACCGTGGTCGTCGTCGCCAAAGGGAACGAGCCGCCCGGCCTTGTCTACATCGCGCCGTACGCAGCGACCAGCATCGCGGAGCACTTCATGGAGGCCGGTCGCGACGTGCTTATCGTGTACGACGACCTGACGCAGCACGCGCGCGCATACCGCGAGCTCTCTCTCCTGCTCCGGCGTCCGCCCGGCCGCGAGGCCTTTCCCGGCGACATCTTCTATATCCACTCCCGGCTCCTCGAACGGGCGACACACCTGTGCAAGGAGCGAGGAGGCGGCTCGCTCACCGCGCTGCCCATCATCGAGACCGAAGCCCAGGACATCTCCGCCTACATCCCCACCAACCTGATCTCGATCACCGACGGGCAGATCTACCTCTCGCCGTCTCTGTTCGAGCTCGGTGTTCTGCCGGCGGTCGATGTCGGAAAGTCCGTGTCACGCGTGGGCGGCAAGGCGCAGCGTGCGGCCTACCGCACGGTGGCGGGGGACCTCAAGCTCGCCTATGCGCAGTTCGAAGAACTCGAAGCCTTCGCCCGCTTCGGAGCCCGACTGGATGACCATACCCGCAAGGTCATCGAACATGGCAAACGCATCCGGGCCTGCCTCAAGCAGCAGGAACTCGCCCCGGTATCGGCACATGCACAGATCGCAATCCTGCTGGCGCTCACCGCGGAACTCTTCGATACGGTTCCGATGGATCGCATGATGGACGCCAAACTGGCGGTGCTTCAGGCCGCGGAGCATCTCCCGACCGGCATCGCCTTACGGCTTGATACCGCAGACAAGCTATCCGATGAGGATCATCAGGCGATCATCGAGGTCGCGCACACCGCGCTCGCTCCTTTTCAGCCCAAGGCGGACCTGAAGAAGAGTGCGGTGCCGAGACCCGGGGACACGCCTGTTCACGCGCCCTCGCCCCAGACAGACGCGGAGCCGAAGGTCACGCGCGAAACCGGGTCGAAAGTGTCGCCCGTGCCGAAGACTGAGGGGACGAGCATCCCCGAGTCCGACCCGGGTGCTGGTTCAGCGGCCGCGACGAAACCCGAGTCGGATACCGAGGAACCTACTCAGCCGGCGACGAAGGAGGCACCATGAGCGACAGTGCCGTGAGCCTGCGCCGCAAGATCAGCAGCGCCGGTGAGCTCCAATCGGTCGTGCGCACCATGAAGGCTCTGGCCGCATCCAGCATCGGCCAATATGAACGTTCCGTACTGGCGCTCGCCGATTATTCGCGAACGGTGGAACTAGGTCTGGGCGTCTGCTTTCGCGAGCGCAAACCAGCGGCCGCAGCCGTCGAGCAAAGGCGGGATTCAGAATCGGTCACGATCGGCGTAGTTGTGTTCGGGTCCGACCAAGGGCTGGTGGGCCAGTTCAACGAGATCGTGGCCGAGTATGCCAGACAGAAGCTCGCGGCTCTGCCCGGCAAGCACCGAGTGTGGGCGGTCGGCGAGCGTGTGCACGATCGCCTCGCGGACGCCGGCGTTCCGCCCGTCGGCCTGTTCGACGTGCCGAGTTCCGTTGAGGCCATCACGCCGCTCGTTGGGAAGATTCTGGTGGCGACCGAGTCGCACGCACACGGCGAAGAAGCCGCCGAGGTTCATCTCATCTACAACCGCCCCACGCCCAGGGGAGGAGAAGCAACGGGTGGACCGTATTCGCCCTTCGATCAGCGGCTGCTTCCTCTGGACGAACAGTGGCTGAACAACCTGGCCGCGACGCACTGGCCTGCAAAGAACCTGCCTGAGGTCATGGGTGACGGCGCCACAACCCTGCGGGGATTCATCCGGGAGTACCTGTTCGTCTCGCTCTTCCGGGCGTGCGCCGAGTCCCTTGCGAGCGAGAACGCCAGCCGATTGGCGGCGATGCAGCGTGCAGACAAGAACATCGACGACCTGTTGGAGGGATTCAAGGGAACGTTTCATCGCGTGCGGCAGGCCGGCATCGACGAGGAACTGTTCGACGTCATTGCCGGGTTCGAGGCGCTCTCATCGGAGTACGCGGTCCGGCACGGAACGGGCGTGCGAAAGGAGTACACATGAAGAAGATCAACTCCAGCGATTTCCGAGTCTCTGTGAGCAAGAGGGTCCATTTGAACAAGTGGCCGACGCTCGTGAAGCCGGTCTACAAGTCCAAGAAACAGTACAACAACCTTCTCCAAAGCCAGGTGGAGGAGCTGAGCGAGCTGCAGCGCCGTCATTACGCGTCCGACCGCTACGCGGTGCTTGTGATCTTCCAGGCGATGGACGCCGCGGGCAAGGACGGGGCCATTCGCCACGTAATGTCGGGGGTCAATCCGCAGGGTTGCCAGGTGTTCAGCTTCACACACCCTAGCGCGACCGAACTCGACCACGACTTCCTGTGGCGGACGACCCGAAGCCTTCCTGAGCGCGGCCGCATCGGCATCTTCAACCGATCCTACTACGAAGAAGTCCTTATCGTGCGAGTTCACCCCGAGATCCTTCAGAGTGAGCAGCTCCCCGACGCGGTGCTGAAGGACAAGGACATCTGGAAGGCCCGCTACCGCTCCATCGTCGACCTCGAAGCGCATCTGCACCGAAACGGCACGCGCGTGGTCAAGATCTTCCTGCACCTTTCCAAAGAGGAGCAGCGCACTCGCTTCCTCGCCCGCATCGACGAGCCCGACAAGAACTGGAAGTTCGGTCTTGACGACATGAAAGAGCGCGGCTGCTGGACACAGTACATGGAAGCGTACGAAGAGTGCATGAGCGCCACCAGCACGAGCGAAGCCCCGTGGTACATCGTGCCCGCAGACGACAAGGAGAACGCCCGGCTCATCGTCTCCGAAGTGATTCTCGATACGTTCCGCGGGCTCGATATGTCATACCCCAAGATCAGCCCGGACCGCTTGCGAGAGCTCCAGACGATCCGCAAGCAGTTGGTGAAAGAAGGTAAGGAGTGAGCGACCAACCACACCTTGACCCGCCAGCACGCGGCCGCCCCAAAGAGCATTCCATGCGTGTCGGCATCGCAGCGGATCACGGCGGCTTCGCGCTCAAAGCCCAGCTCGCCGCGGCGCTCGCGGCCTCCGGATACATCGTCACGGACTTCGGCGCTTCGCACCTCGCGCCAGGCGACGACTACCCCGACTACGTGGTGCCGCTCGCGCAAGCCATCGCCGGCGGCACGATTGACCGCGGCGTTGCCGTGTGCGGCAGCGGGGTCGGCGCGTGCATCGCCGCCAACAAAGTTCTCGGCGTGCGGGCATCGCTCATCTCGGATTGCTACTCCGCCCGCCAAGGGGTGGATGACGACAACATGAACGTGATGTGCCTCGGCGGCGGCGTCATAGGCGAAGCCTTGGCGTGGGAGCTGGTTCAAGCGTTCCTGAATGCTTGCTTCAAAGGCAATAAACGCTTCCGCCGACGCCTCGCCAAAGTCGAAGCGTTGGAAACTGACCAGTGCTCGTAACCCGAATCCCGCCCGCATGCATCCACACGATCTCATCAACACTGCACACGCAATGGTCGCCGACGGCAAGGGCCTGCTGGCGATGGACGAAAGCACGCCCACGTGTAACAAACGCTTTGAAACGGTCGGAATACCGCAGACCGTGGAAGCCCGCCGCGCGTACCGCGAGTTGCTTGTGACCACGCCCGGCCTCAGCCAGTTCATCAGCGGCGCGATCCTGTATGACGAGACGATCCGTCAGAAGCTCAAGAGCGGGACTTCGTTCGTTGAGGTCCTCGTTGGAGCGGGCATCATCCCGGGTATCAAAGTGGATATTGGCGCGAAACCGCTCGCCGGGTTTCCCGGTGAGGAGGTGACTGAGGGCCTCGATGGCCTACCCGAACGCGTCCGCGAGTACGCCGCGATGGGGGCCCGCTTCGCCAAGTGGCGGGCGGTGATCGCGATCGACGCGGATGCCCCCGACGATTCCTCGCCTTCGCTCCCGACGCCAAGCTGCATCGACGCCAACGCCCACGCGCTGGCGCGATACGCGGCGATCTGTCAGGAAACAGGGCTGGTCCCCATCGTCGAGCCCGAGGTGCTCATGGAGGGATCGCACACTCTGCAACGCTGCGCCGAAGTCACCGAGCAGGTCCTGGCCGCGGTCTTCACACAACTGCGGACACAGCGCGTGATGCTCGAAGGCATGATCCTCAAGCCCAATATGGTGCTGCCGGGAGCGGAGTGCCCGCAACAGGAGACCGCGGACGAAATCGCGGACGCCACGGTGACGTGCCTGCTCCGCGTGGTCCCGGCTGCGGTTCCGGGTATCGCATTCCTGTCCGGTGGCCAGGCAGGCCCGCTCGCCTCGGCCCGTCTGAACGCGATGAACGTGCGGTTCGCGGGCAAGATGCCATGGGCCCTGACGTTCTCGTTCGCTCGCGCGATCCAGCACCCGGCCCTGGAGATCTGGTCCGGCCGTGATGCCAACGTGGCAGCAGCCCAGCATTCCCTCCTGCACCGCGCCCGTTGCAGCAGCGCCGCACGGCGTGGCGTGTACGATACGAGTGTTGAGAATGGTTAATCAACGCCGAGCGTAAGCAAACCTCCCCCGGCTCATCCCCCGCGAGGTCCGCATTCCCTGGTAGTCTCTACGGTCGAGCCTCCGGTTTGTGCCCGGGTGGTCGCGGTATTCACCACACGAGCCCGACGATCAGGTAGAGAACTGCCGCGACTCCAGCGGCCGCGAAGTTGTATGGGGCCGCGTAGCGCAGGTACTTGTCATGGTCCGCGCGGGCGACGTTTGACGACATGTTTGTCATTCCCGCGACAGGGGAGGTGACATCGCCGAACGTGCCGCCGGTGATCACGGCGGCAACGCAGAGTGGGACACTGGCGCCGACAGTCACCGCCAAGGGAATGGCAAACGGCATGATGAGGGATGCGGCTCCCCAGCCGGAACCGATGAAGTAGGTGACTGTGGCCGAGAGGATGAAGATCGTCACCGCCACGCTCCAGACGGGCAGAGAACTTCCCACGAGCTGCTGGATGAACAGGTTCAGCCCGAGCTTCTGCGCGACCGCGGCCAGCGGCCAGGCGAGGGCAAGGATCACCAGTGTCGGCATGATCTCGTTGGCCCCGGAGATGAAGTCCGGGATCATGTCCTTGAAGCCGTACTTCTGGAACGCGTAGAAGATCACCGTCACGAAGACCGAGACGAACAGCGCGACGAGCATGGCCCTGTTCGGTTCGGTATTGGCGATCGCCGCGAGTAGAGATGCATCCTTCGACCGCTGAAACCCGAAGAGCCAGAAAAAAAGGATGCTCAGCCCGATGACCGTGAGCATGGGCACGATGAGATTCACGATCCGCGGCGTGATCACGCACGCCGTAGCGTCCATGGCCATGCCCATCTTGGCGGGAGGCGCATGGGGCGTCGATGCAGTGTGCGGGTCACTTCGGCCGGCGCGGAACATCGAGAGAAACGTGATGCCGATCACGGCGATGCTGAAGAACTCAAGAGGAATGGCCCTGAGCCAGACGGAATAGGCGGTGGTCTGATCGGCCACGCCGGCGCTCTTCAAGCCCAGACCAATGATCGCAAGGTTGAAGCCCACATAGGTGGTCGCGATCGGGATGAGTTCGACGACCGGGCTGGCGGAGTTGTTGAGCATGAAGGCGAGTCGCTCGCTGGCGATCCCCTTCTTCTCCGCGAGCGGGCGCGTGATCGAGCCTGCGCCGATGATCCGAAAGCCGCAGTCGATGAAGGTCACCGGGATGAGCGCCCAGAGCAGGTAGAACACACCTTTCTGGGTTTTCACACGTTTCTCGGCCAGCGCGGAGAACGCCTGGATGCCCCCAGACTTCTTGATGATTCCGATGAGACCGCTGAACAGGTACAGGAACAGGAGCACCTGTAGACTGTCCTTGTCCGTGAGCGTGGCGACGATCTGGTCCACGGCCGTCTCGAAACCACCGGTGATTCGGTGGTCGAGCAGATACCCGCCCAGCAGTAGACCAACAAGGAGGGAGGGGATGATCCGCTTGGACCAGATCGCGATGGCGATCGTGAGAAGCGGGGGCAGGATGGAGAGCCACGGTGTGGTGGTCACTGGTGAGCACTTGAGTGGCTCTTCGGATCTGAATGAGTGTCGGTCGTGCTCCGCTCAGGTAACGGCGGTGGCAACTTGTGCGGCCGCAGCGCCCCCTCTGGCGGCATGGGCGCGCCGGAGCCATCTTCCGCAACCCCCGCTGCCCGCAACGCCGCATCGGTTGCGGGGAGCGCGAGCGTGCCCGCTGGCGGCGCGTACCACCCCGGGTCCACAACATCCGGCGCGAGCGATTCTCGCACCTTGAAGATCGTGAACATTCCGCCCATGGTGATCTCGTCGTAGGGGCCGATGCCGCCGACCATCGGCGTGCTGTTGGCGGGCACGGCCATGCCCATCTCCGTCATGCCCGCCATGCCCTCCTGGCCCATCGTCATATAGCCGGGGAGGAGTTTGCGTACCTGGGTATCGAGCCCCCTCGCGTCCACGCCGATGGTGTTGGGGAGGCCGTGCCCCATCTGCGTCATCACATGGTGCGTCATGTGGCAGTGCATGGCCCAGTCGCCGGGGTTGTCGGCGACGAGTTCGATCGTGCGCGTGCTGCCGACAGGAACGAGCACGGTCGTCTCGGGCCTGCGCGCCGACTCGGGAATCACACCCCCATCGGTCTCGGTGATGGTGAAGGAGTATCCGTGCAGATGGATCGGGTGGTGGTCCATCGGCGAGAGGTTGCCGATGCGGATGCGCACGCGCTCGCCGACCTGCGCTACCAGCGGGGCCGTCGCCGGGAAGACTTTGCCGTTGATCGTGAGGACGTTAAAGTCCAACATCACGTTGGGATTGGGGCGCGATTCCCCTACCGCCAGCGCCCACTCGTGGAGCATGAGCGCGTAGTCTCGATCGGGCCGTTCGCTGGCCTTCGTGCGAGCGTGAATGACGAACAAGCCCGTCATCCCCAGGCCAATCTGCGTCATCTCGTCGTGGTGTGCGTGGTACATGCACGTCCCGTGCTGGCGCAGCGTGAACTCGTACATAAACGTCTCGCCCGGCTTGATGGCCCGCTGGCTCAACCCGCCCACACCGTCCATCCCCGACGGGAGCAACACGCCGTGCCAGTGCGTGGTCGTGAGCGCCTTCAACCTGTTGGTCATGAAGATACGGATGCGGTCCCCCTCGCACGCCTCGATCACCGGCCCATGAACTGAACCGTTGTATCCCCAGCACGTGGCCTTCAACCCTTCGGCGAACTCGTGCTCGACCTCTTCGGCGACAAGGTGAAAGACCTTCACGCCGTCCACCACCGTGTACGGCAGCGTCCACCCGTTGGGGACGATCACGGGCGTGTAGTGGTTTCCGGCTTCGCCGGGTGTGAGATTGTCATGCGGCCCGGCGGCCGGGGACGGGGTCGCGTGCTGATCGTGGGCAGTGTGCGCGGCGTCGGGCTGCGGATCGATTACGGGCTGGGCGGCAGCGCGCCGGGCAAGGAACAGCGAGCCACCCGCGACAGCGCCTGCTTGTAACAAACCACGCCGCGTGAGTATGTTCGGAGCGAGTCGGACGATCACTCGGTCGTTGGGGGTACCCATTTCAGTGGCCTCCTGCGCGGCCGCTTCCCGATGAAGCGCCGGTATTCATGTTCGAATCGCCTGTGGGCGGGGACATTGGCGGCATGCGGCCGCTGAGGATGAGTTCGAGTTTCGCGCGGGCGAGCCAGTAGGTCCGCAGGGCTTCGACATACTGCACACCCCCTTCCACCTGATCGCGCTTGGCTTGCAGGAGTTGGAAGGCGCTGACCTGCATGGCGTTGTACTGGAGCTGGCTCTCCTCGATGATCTTCTCGCGGAGCGGGAGGACGACCTTTTCGATGTAAACGGCACGCTCTCGTGCCGCGATCACTGCCGCGTGCGCCGCGCGAACGCGGGCGCGAAGCGTGACGGCGGTCGCGTAGTAGCGTTGCGCGCCCTGCCGGAGCCGGGCCTTCGCCGCCCCGATCTCGCCCTGTCCCTGGTCGAAGAGCGGGATGGGCAAGGACCACGACGGACCGACCGACCACGAGCCATCGAAGTCCTTTTCGGAGGCGACACCGGTGTTGAGTCCCTGGAGCAGCGCGAAGGGTTTGACGATCCCCAGCGAGCGGGCCGCGACCTCGACCTCGCGCCGGGCGAGTTCAAGGTCGCCGCTGCGCTCGACGGCCCGGGCTTCCAGCCCTTCACCGGGGATTTCGTCCGCCGGGATCGGGGGCAAACGTCCGGCGATCCGCCAGCCGAGGGAATCGCCCCACAGGCCCATGAGTTCGTTCAGGTGTTCGCGGCGTTGGACCACGTCGGACTCGGATGTTGCGAGGTCGAGTTTGGATTGTTCGTAGAGGGCCCGCTCGTTGGACAGGTCCAGTTCGCGGGTGTTTCCGGCGGCTCGGAGGCGCTTGACGAACTCATACGAGGCCGCCATTCCCTCGGCGACAGTGCCGCGGAGTTCGCGCAGTTGCTCAGCGGCTTGCAGTTCGTGATAGGCAACGCGGGTTTCGCCCGCCAGGTCGAGGACTGCGGCGGTCACGCGGATCTTGGCGGCCTCGAACTGGGCCGCCGCACGCCCCTTGCGCAGGGGCATGGAGAGGAGACTTACGAAGTCCTGCGACAGATCGAGGACGACGCTCGTTCCTCCCCCGCTGGTAGCGAAGCGCACTTCGCCGCCGAAGACCGGGTTCTTTAACAGTCCGGCCTGCACAAGGTCGGCTTGCGCGAGGTTCAGATCTTCGTACACCGCTTGCTGGTTGCGATTGTTCAGCAGGGCGATCTGCACTGCGCCATCGGCGGTGAGTTCATCCGCGAGCAGGGCGCGCACGGCGTCGCGAGTTTGCGAGTCCTCGGGCGAGCCGTTGTCCCAGTGGACCTTCTGCCCGGTGCGCTCGGAGACGGAGCGCTGCACATCGTCAAACCCCATGCCGGGCTTCATGCTCGCACAGCCGCCCACCCACAGGCCCACCGCTGCGATGGGAAGGAAAAAGAAATGTCGTTGAAGGAGTGGAGTTCTCATTCGTGCCCGCCCTCATTCTGCTTGGGGACGAGTTTCATGTTGCACTTGGGGCAACGCCCCGGTTCCTTCGAGACGACCTCGGGGTGCATGGGGCAGGTGTAGAGCGCGGTGTCGGGAATGTTGCCCTCGGGCGCGGGGTGTACGTGGCCTTCGTGCCCCGACGGCGCGGCCATGTCCCGCATGGGCAAGGACATGGGCGTCGGCATGGGGATTTGCGCGGGCATCGCCGCGAGAGGATCGGCCTTCGTCAGGTCGAGCGTGCCCCAACGCTCCGGCATCGGCGACGCCGTGGCCTTCGCGCTGGCGGGATGGGTGTCTGGCAGATTCGGTTCGGTGTACTGAGCAGCGCATCCGGCAAAGAGCAAGGTGAGCATGATCAGCGAAACGGATGAGGCGAACAACGGCGTTGGAGTGTTCATGCGGATGTTCCTTGGCTGGCTGTCAAAGCGCAGCGAGAGCTTCGGCCCGCGCTGCGCGACGGACTACTTGCCCTCGTCCTTCTTGTCGTGGTCCGCGTCGGGCCTCGCGGCCTTTGGGTCCTTGGCTTTGCGAGCCTCATCGACCAACGCGATGAACTTCGCGGGGTCCTTCTCCACATCCTCCTTGCAGCCCTTGCAGCAGAGTCGAACGAGCCGCCCGGCGACCACCATGTCCACGGGCTTGCCCATGTCGCCGCCGAGCTCCTCCTTACTCACCGGGCACGTCTTGAGCGGGTAGTCCTTGCCCTGCTGCTCGACAACGGCCTTGTCGAGCGCGGCGAGGTGCTTGGTCGCATCCTTGATGAAGTCCGCCTTCTCGCCCTCGGCCCCGAGACGGATGAGGCGGTTGCCGTACACGAACTCGTAGGGCTTTACGGGCAGATCCTTACCCGTCACGAGGGACGTCTTGAGCGGATAGAGCGCGGCCTGATCCTTGATGATCTTTCCATCGATCTTGGCGAGGTTGGCGGCTTGGTCTTTCTCGAACTTGGGCGGGCAGGCCGGGCAGCAGAAGCGGACCTCGCGCCCGTCGTAGACCTTCGTCACGGGGTCGCCCATCGTGCCCAGCTTCTTCGCTGTGATCGGGCAGGTATCGAGTGGGTAAGGGTCGCCGACGCGCTTACCAGGTTCGGCAGCCGTGGTCGCGGGAGCGGCGGGCGTTGGCCCATGCTGCGTTTGCGCGGCGGCGAAGCCGATGACGAGCAGGGAGAGCGCGACGATGGTCGCGTGGAGAACGACGCGTCGATTCATGTTCATTGCGAAAACTCCTCCCAGCATAGTGCCGGGGGTTTAGGGTCATGCCGGAGGGCACGTGCACACTCACGCGAGCGGCGAACCGGCGAGTGCGAGCCATACACCCAGGTTACACACCCGGGTACGGCACGATTATGGATGTCGGGGATCGCTACGTGATGAACTTCACTTCCGCCGACGGCGGACGGACGAACTGCGTGTGGATGCGCCGGGTCTCGCCGACGGGCGAACGCGGGCCGTAGGGCGAGCTGGCTTAGGCGATCATAGCTGCCTGATCGCTCTGCGGTGCCGTCTAATTGCTCCGCCGCGCGGTGTGAGCCTCGTTGACAATCCGAGTTACTTGGAGCGCCCTCGCGTAGCGCGGGAGCGCGTTCGTGTTCGCATCCCGCTACGCGAGAAGCGTATGGGCTCCCGAGGATCATCGCTGCCACAGGACGCGATCTCCCTCCAGCGGGATCGACAGCTCCCCGGAAGTGAGTGCGATGGCGGAGCGCTGCACCACCCGCGCGGTGTAGTCCGTCGATGGGCGGGTCGCCGGTACATCCGCCGTGTACACCAAGCCGCCTCCCCCAATTTCTCCCATCGTGAGCCCCGCCATCGCCAGATATCTTCGCGGCGGCGGGGGCGGCTGAGCCGTTCTCCAGCCGCAGCAACTTACCATCCGGCGTGCGCACGGGTGTGATCGGGAGTTGCTCAGGATCATTGTGTGGATACAGCGCCTCTTGGCCGCCGTCCTTGTCGATCACCTGGCGGAAGTAGCCCTGCTGGCAGAGAAGCCCGATGCCGACCACCGGAACGCCCAGGTCGCAGGCGGCCTTGAGCTGATCGCCAGCGACATTAACGAGCCCGCCCGAGTAGATGGGCAACGACTCGCTGAGCATGAACTCCATGCTGAAGTACGCGACGCGGGTGAGGGCCGTCTTGGGATGTTCCTGCTGGAACCAGGCGGGCGCGGACATCCTTTGACGCCGAGCTTTCGCCAGAGCGTCCATATCCTTGCGGAACGCCGGATCGGCCAATCGGCGCGCGATCTGGTCCTGCGATGCTGCATTCAGCACTGCCCAGGGATTGTGGGTCGATGTCCACAGGTCCGGATCAATCGTCCGCCACACCTTGTCGGCCGCGTGATTCCAGCATGATCGCAGGTCGAGCGCCATCTCCTTTAGGAAAGCGACGCCTTCGGTATCCGTCGGAGTCACGACGGCAACTGGGGGGCTGGAAGCGGGCGCGGGGAGATTGGCGGGGGTTGGAGAGTTTTTGCTCATGAGTTGTCTTTCGAGGATGGTGAGTTCAGAGCGCCGGCAACGATGGCCTGACCCTCCTCGACGATGCGCTGCAAGTGTGCGGACCCTTTGAAACTCTCGGCATAGATCTTGTAGATGCTCTCGGTGCCGGACGGGCGGGCCGCAAACCACCCGCTCTTGGCGACCACCTTTAATCCGCCGATAGGGGCATCATTGCCGGGCGCCCGCGTCAGCTTGGCGGCTATGGCCTCGCCCGCGAGCGTCGATTCCTTCACGGCATCGGGGGAGAGCTTGGCGAGCCGCGCCCGTTGCTCGGCGGTCGCGGGGGCATCGATCCGCGTGTAGTCCGATGCGCCGAACTCGGCCGTCAGGTCGCGGAAGTGCTCGCCCGGGTCTTTGCCGGTGCGTGCGGTCATCTCAGCGGCGAGCAGGTCCATGATCGGCCCGTCCTTGTCCGTCGTCCACACGGTGCCATCCAGGCGCAGGAAGCTCGCCCCGGCGCTCTCTTCCCCCCCGAAGCACATCGAGCTGTCGAACAACCCCGGCGCGAACCACTTGAAGCCTACAGGGACTTCACAGAGGTTGCGGCCGAGCTTCTTGACCACCACGTCGATGAGACTGCTGCTGACTACCGTCTTGCCGATGGCGGTATTCGCGGGCCACCGCGGACGGTGGGTGAGCAGGTACCCGATCGCAACGGCAAGGTAGTGGTTGGGCTGCATCAACCCGGCGGCGGACGTGACGATACCGTGCCTGTCAGCGTCGGGGTCGTTGGCGAACGCCAGGCGATACTGGTCCTTGAGCTTGATCAGGCGCGCCATTGCATACGGGCTAGAACAGTCCATCCGGATCTTGCCGTCGTGGTCCACCGTCATGAACGAGAACGTCGGATCAAGTTTCGGATTCACATCCGTGATATCCAGTTTGTAGATGGAGCTGATTGGCTCCCAGTAGGGCTGGGAAGCGCCCCCGAGCGGGTCCACCCCCAGCTTCAGACCGGCGTGCCGGATCACGTCCATGTCCACGACGTTGCGAAGATCGTTCACATACGGCAGTATGAAGTCTTCCGCGTGCGTGGACGACGCCTTGAGCGCGGCGGCGATCGGCATTCGCTTGACCTCCTTGTTGCCTCCTCGTAGCAGCTCGTTGGCGCGATCCTGCACCCACCGGGTGATGTCGGTGTCGGCCGCGCCGCCATTGGTTGAGTTGTACTTGAACCCGCCGTCCTCGGGCGGATTGTGCGACGGTGTAACGACGATGCCATCGGCAACGCCGGGATCGCCTTCGCCCCGCCCGCGATTATGGACAATGATGGCGCGCGAGATAACGGGCGTCGGCGTAACGCCGTCCGCTGGCTGGATGAACGTCTCCACGCCATTGGCGGCGAGCACCTCCAGCGCGGTGCGCTGCGCCGGCGTAGAGAGGGCGTGTGTGTCCTTGCCCATGTAGAGCGGACCGGAGATGCCCTTGGAGCTGCGATACTGACAGATCGCCTGCGTGATCGCGAGGATGTGCGACTCGGTAAACGTGCCGTGCAGAGATGAGCCACGGTGTCCGCTTGTGCCAAAGTTGACCAGTTGGGTCGGGTCACCCAGGTCCGGAATCCGCTGGTAATACTCCTGTTCAAGCAGAGCAAGGTCCACCAGCAAGTCCTTAGGGGCTAGTTTGCCCGCGAGCGGCGAGAGCGTCGAGTTCCCGGCGTGCGATGGCTTGCTGTGGTCCATTACCACCGGGCTTCTTCTGGAACTGGTTTGGTGGTCAGGGCTCATCGTCTTTCCTCTTGGGCGAGTTCTCTGGTCGTGCGTTTCCAAGCCCGGCTGGGCGTGCCATCATGTTTTGAGGAATTTCAGCACCCGAGCGGCACATGGGGCAAGGTCAAAGTCCAGGACGGGCCTGTCCCAGACCATCTTTTCGCCGCTCAACAACTCAAGGCTTGGATGCGGTCCCGTCTTGCCAAGTAAAGACGAGAGATCGATACTGATGTGCTGCGGGCCGTGAATATCGAAGTTGCACACTACCAGGAAGCCAGATGTCTGATGTCCATGGTCGGAGCGTAACGCCGCAAGCACCGCGGGATGCCCGCCATCAACAAACCGGCAGTTGTTGCCGCACCGGAACGCCGGATACTCCGCGAGGATCGCGTTCACCCGACCGATGAACTCGGCAAACCGCGGCTGGTCGGGAAACCGCATCCGGTCTTTCTTCCCGATGAAATCAATCCGCTCACTCTCCCCGAGCTCGACCCCTTGCGGCATTCCGGTGGCCCCGGTGCCCAGGAGCGCCGCGGCGACATAGCGTGGAACCGTCGAATCTGCCGTGCCAAACTCCTGTGCTGGCGCCCCGGAGTCGTGCGATGTGATCGGCATGAAGTACCGGACGTGCTCGGAGACGCGGTGAAGGTAGTTGAGGTACTCGCGGAGCTGCGGCACGAACTTGTAGTTCCACGGCGTTGCGAGAACGAGATTCAGGCCCCATTGCGGCCCGGTTCGGAGCATTGTCTGCTCGTCCGTGAAGTACTCGGCAAGCACGCCGACGCCGGGGTACTCCGTGTGAAGGGCGGTCGTGACCGCTTGGATGAAGTCGGGGTTGCTGCTGTGCAGGTTGTCAAAGCGGACAAATCCACCCGTGTCGCTCGCGTACTTCGCCCAGAAAAGGGCGTAGTCAGTCATGTACGCCCAGATCTCGGAACGGACCGCTTCCGATGGGTGCTCGTAGTCGATCAGGACAAGGTCGTCCCAGGTCCGCCATCCATCGCCGGACCAGTACCGGGCGCGGCGGAGTCCGTCGGGCCGGGTCTCATCAGGAACGATCCAATCGGGCGCGCGATGCGCCATCTTGCTGTGTACCCCCACGTGGTTGAGTACAAGGTCAAAGCACAGGCGGATCTTGAGCGCCCTGGCTTCCGCGACATACTTCTCGAACGCCTCAAGCCCGTCATGTGACGAGTTGCCGGCGAGGTAACGAGGATCAATGCCGAACAGATCTCCCGCCGCGTACGGACTTTCCGAAGCCTCCAACGTCGTGATGGGCAGCAGGTGGACCGCGTTGAAGCCCATGGCACCGATCCGCTTCAGGTCGGCCTTCCAGTCCGATATCGTTCCGGAAACGTTGGGGATGAGAACGTAGACACGCAGCCCGTCTACCTGAGGCGGATCGATCAGAATCCAGGCGTCAGGGACTGTGTCCGCTACCCACGAGGCGCCTCCATCCAGCGAGAACTCAGCCCGAAAGGACTTGAGACCGGGGCGTCCTGATGGCATGCGACACACCAACGTGCGAGGGTCGGTCTGCACAAAGGGAAGCGTGGCCCAGTCGTTGAGTCCGTTGGAGTTCGGTGTGGACACGATCCTTGCCTGTACGCGGGATGGGAGGGGATCTTGTGTGGTGATGGTCAAAGACACAACGTCGACTGCGCATGCGCGCGCGACATTCTGGCGTCCAACTGGATAGGAGCGGGTTACCCGGCCCGAGATCGGATGGGCTCTGGGGCGCTCAGGGAGAATCGGGATTTGGCGGTGGTGGGTCATCACTTCTGGCTGGTGCAAGGCGTCAACTCCCTCGAACTCCGCTGGCAACCTTCTCCGTCAGGAGAAACGCGGTGTGCCTGGCGATCATCGAGTCCTCGTCGGTTTGCAAGACGCGCACGGTGGTCGCTGCGCCGGCGACGGAGATGATGCCCGCGTTCGAGGTGTTGCGTTCGGAGTCGATCCGGATGCCCAAGAACTCCAGCCCATCGCAGATTCGCGAGCGGATGTGGGCCGCACGCTCGCCGATGCCGCCGGTGAAGACCAGCGTGTCCAGCCCGCCCAGCGGGGCTGTCAGCGAGCACAGCTGCTTCCTGGCGAGGTAGCAGAACAGGGCGATGGCTTCAGCGGCATGCGCGTTCGTGGATTCCTGATCGAGGAGGTCCCGCATGTCCGAGCTGATGCCAGACACTCCAAGGAGCCCGGACTCGTGGTTGATCATCCTGCTGAGCGCAGCTGGCCTTGCGCTCGCCGGGGTCTGAGACATCAGGTACAGCAGGATGCCCGGATCAAGGTCGCCCGGGCGAGTGCCCATCATGAGCCCACCAGCGGGCGTGAAGCCCATGGTGGTATCGATGCCGATCCCGCCGCGGACCGCGGCCATGCTCGCGCCGTTGCCGAGGTGCGCGACAATGACGCGCCCCGCCGCCTCGGCCGGGGCGATGCCACCGAGTTGGTGGAGAATGGATTCGTAGGAGAGGCCGTGGAAACCGTACCGAACAAGGCCACCTGTTCCGCTCCCGTCCCCATCCCCCACCGGCTCCCACAGGCGCCTGGGAAGCGGATACATTCTCGCGATGCGTGGCATGTGCCTATGAAAAGCGGTGTCAAAGCACGCTACCTGAGGCAGGTTGCGGTACGCCCGTGCCGCACCCTCGATGGCTCGGATGGCTTGCGGCAGATGGTCCGGCGCGATCGGCACCAAGCCTTTCAGTGCGGCGATCATCTCAGGCGTGATGCGCTCGGGTTCGGAGTGGTGCGGGCCGCCTTGCACCACCCGGTGCCCCACTGCACCGAATGCCAGGTCCGAGCGATTGCTTTTCAGCCACGAGAGCACATCGTCCAGCGCGATGCCGTGATCCGCGAACGCGCTTTCGCGATCCACCAGTACTGTTCCGCTGGCATCGGTGAGGCGCATGCGACCCGCGGCCTCGCCGATCCGTGCGATATCCCCCGACAACAGCCTTGCCTCACCCCGGCCCTCTTCGTAGACAGCAACCTTGAGGCTCGATGAACCCGTGTTGATTGTCAGGATCTGAATCATGAGCCGCTCGCGATGCCGCGACGCGATACCACGTCCACCATTGCGGCGCCTCTGAGCGCGGCCACGTCATACTCCAGGAGATCACCGATGTGTTCGATCGTGACATCCGGGCTCGGGTGCCGGGCGACCGATTCAAGGTCGTGGGCGTAGTGCCCCTGGCGGGGGAACACCGTGGTGACGCGAGGACCCCAGACCTTCTTGACCGCCGCCAGAATCCGCGGCTTGTCGTCAACGAAGATGTAGTGGTCGCTCGGATACCGCGCCTCGACATCCTCCAGTTCCTGCTCCTTGTGAATGTACAAGAGGATGTGACCCGAGAAGGCGTGGAACAGCCCGGAGCGCTCGATCTTGCGTGGCTGCAAGACCACATCGCCATCGGACACGATGACCGTCGGACCTCGGGTCCGAAGCATCGCCACCAAGTCGAGTGCTCTGGGGTAAAGAAGCTCCGCGAACGGGTAGTCCAGCAGAAAGGTTGAAATCCGCAGGCAGTGCTGGTCGCGAGGGTTGTTGATCCGGTACCGTTGCAGCGCGTCGAGATAGTCCACGTATCCGAGTTCTACACGCCACGCCTCGAAGATTGTCCAATACTGCCCAAGGTCGTCGTCCTCGAACGCCGTCCGTAGATTGCGCTTCAAGTCCGCGACCAGCCGGTCGCCATCGACCAGCGTGTTATCGACATCGAGAAGGAACACGACAGCGGCTTTGCGAGCCATCGCGACGCCTCCATGGGTTTGGGGTTGTGCCAAAAACCGTTGTCATGGGTGAGCGTTTTGATCTCTCTGGGCCCCCGGCCGCCGCGCTCGCCATCTCGGCTTCACTTCTCAACAGTTCGCATGAGCTCGCCACCTGCCAACTCCCGCTCGGCCTGATTCCAGTCCGCCTGCGGATTACCCGGCCCGCCATTGCGGGTCTGACAGATCTCGTACGCTCTGTGACGGATCTGGTCAGGCGTTGCCTGACAGCGTGGGGCGTCGGCCATGCTCGCATTTGGCTTTGCGCTGGCGGTGACAGGGTGAGACTCGTGAGCCTTTTCGCGATGCTTGTGGTGTGACATGCGGTTCTCTTTCCTTGAAAGCGGACGAATGGGCCTTACGCCCCGAGGTTCCGGACACACTCCGGCGGGGGTGGGTGGGAGACGGTGCGTCTTCTTTGAGTCCCGAAATCATGGCACGGCCGCGCCATCGTCTCTACGCGGAGACTTCCCCAATCCCACGACAGGAACACTGCCTTCACGAACCCATCGGGATCGAATGGATGTCTGTCGCGATGACGGCCTCGAGAACGCGGTTTCCGCCCGTCCCCGTTAAAAACCCGTGTCGATCGCACACCCATCGGGCCACCCCGAGAGTGGTCCGCCAACCCTCCGAGACGGTCTTGTAGAGGGAGTTCAAGGCCCCCGTCAAACGTGACGGGGGCCTTGTCGTTTACAGACTGGGCAGGCAAACCGCCCCCTCTGGCACGCCACGGCGGGGGTTCGGCGCTCTCGGTTTCGATCCCGAGAGCGGGGTGCGGATCGGAACGCCCCGAACTCCGGGCTCGGCCACCCCAAACTCTCTCGCTCTCGGCCCGTCTTCGGGCTCCCAGTCAATAGGGGCGTTCGCATCGGGGGCCTGATGCGAACGCAGTTTCGATCTGCGACCGTCCGCTAGGGGGCGCGACGGTGTAGTGCGTCGGCCCTCTGGGACCCCGTTACGATCCACGCATGCGACTTCTCCTTGTACATCTCAGCGACAGTCATTTCAGAGCTGATCGGGGCGTCATCTCGCTCCTTCGCAGAGCCGACTCGCTTTCGGAACAGTACCAGGGGCATCGCAGCGCGCAGTTCTGGGGATTGAGTCTTGAGAAGCGAGCTCTCATCGTGGACGACTTCCACGATTGTCCGATCGCTCGCAGCAAGCAACACGAGTTGCTTGAATCGCTTGCCGCAAGATTCGGCACGGTCATTCTGCTGGCATCGGCAGGCATGCAAATGGACCTTCTCGCATCCCCGGGCGATACTACTAACGCGCTTTGGAGCTATCAGCCTATCGAGCTGTTGGAACTTGGACAGGTGCGGCGTCACCAACTCACACAGAAGTGGTATCTCGCAGGTCGACACGATCAGCTTGACGAGGACGAGATCGAGCGGCAATTGATTCATATCGAGAATGTGATCACGAGTCTTCTGGTGCGAGACTTGCTCCCTGCGCACCCCGTCTTCGTGCTCATCATGCTTCAGGCCATGGAGTATGCCACTCCGATTAACATGGCCTCGGGCTCATTCGGATTTCTCTATGAACACCTGATCACGTCGGCCATTCAGCGTGCAACCAAATCTACGGAGCGGATTGACACGCTGTATGCCTACATGGCCGACCTTGCGTCGGAGCTTTACTTGAAGCGTTTGCCTTCTTTGTCGGACAGCGACGTCCGCGAATGGCATCGTCGACACTGTGACGGCAAGGCTCTTGACCTGTCGTTTGATCGGATGATTGACGCGCTGACTTCGAGCAGGCTGCTAGTGGTCCGCAACGGAAGCGTGGGGTTCCGTTATCCGTTTGTGTTCTACTACTTCCTCGCACGGAGCTTCGCGGACAACCTCGGAACGCTTCATGTCCGTGAGGAAATTGCGAAGCTTACCCAGCGATTGTTCAACGAAGATGCATCCAACGTGATCATGTTTCTCTGTCACCTGAGTCGAGACGACTACGTTATCGATCGAGTACTTGAGAACGCAGATGGGCTCTTCGCCAACTGCGAGCCGTGCGACCTTCAGTCCAACGCAGCGTTCTTGAACAAGTTGGCGTTCACCGACAAACTGGAACTGCCCGATTCCTCTTCTCGTGAGAATCGCGAGCTGCTCATGGAGTCGATGGACGAAAGTGATCTCGCCTTGGTGGAGGATCCTACTGCCCCGGATTTCTCGGATGAAGGGTCATTGGCGAACTATGCGGCGCAGCTCAATGCGGCTGGCAAAAACGTGCAGATCCTTGGCCAAATTCTACGCAGCTTCGTCGGCTCACTGACGCAGGCGAGGAAGCTGCAGCTTGCCAAAGCGGCCTATTCGCTCGGGTTACGAACGATCGCCTCGGTCATGAAAGCACTGGAGAGCAACCAGGAAGAGCTGATTACGGATTATTGCAAATGGCTGAAGCATGCCTATCCGCAATGGGATGATGCAAGGGTCAAGCGGGCAGCGTTTGCTTCTATATTCGGCATCGTTGAGATCATGACGGTCGGGATGCTCAAGCACGTCTCAAACTCGGTTGGCCTCCGGGATTTGGCTCGCACGTTTTCCCAAGTGCTCGAGGAAAATCCTTCCTTGGCGATGAAGATGATTGACGTGTCCATCAAGCTAGACCACTACAACGCGTTCCCAGAATCCGAAATTCGCGAGGTGGCCAAGAACGTACACAAGCAGATGTTCCCACGATCCGTTCTCAGAGCGCTCGTGTGGCTTCACTACTACTTGTACCCAACGCGTGATCACGGTCAAAAGCAATCGATCTGTAGCCTTCTCGACATTTCTGTTCGGCCGCGACTGTCGGGCAGCCCAGAAGCACGAAAGACCTGACAAACCCGCGACAGTTTCGAGTCCACGCGCAGATATAGGCGGTGTCTCCAAACCCCAAAGGAGCATCGATGCCCGAAGCCCGTCCGCCAAAGCGGAAGCGATGTCTCCCTGCGCCGACCATCGATTCCCGCACCCGCCAGCATGAACCCGTCGACCTCATGGCCGCCGGCCTTGAACGTCTGGCTCTGCGCGACAAGTCAGCAGACATCTCCGCCAACGAGAAATTTCGCGGCGATGGACTTGAACTTCCGCGTCATGCCGCCCTCAGTGTGTCCGCTGGGTTCCCCGGCAGTGAACGCCGGGGTCCGAGCGAGATCAAACGCGGAGAGTCGGCATGAACATGAATCAGCAGATCGCGAGTTTGGAACGGATGACGGTGGGCCAACTGCAGGCGCGGTACGCCGAGGTTTTCGGCGAGCCGGCGCGCTCGGGCAACCGCCAGTGGCTCTTCCGCCGCGTAGCGTGGCGGATCCAGGCGATGGCCGAGGGCGACCTCACGAATCGAGCGCGGGAGCGTGCCCGCGAACTGGCCCGCGACGCTGACCTGCGAGTGCGGCCGCCGCATGGTTCAGAGCACGCGGCCCTTACCGCCCGGCCGCAACCCGTCGGCCCGCTGCGGACGCTCTCGGGCAGACTCTCGCTCAGCCGCGACCCGCGGGTTCCCGTACCCGGATCTGTTCTCACGAAAGTCTTCAAGGGCCACGAGTATCGTGTGACCGTGCTTCCCAACGGCTTCGAGTACGACGGGCAGGTTTTCAAATCGCTGAGCGCGGTCGCGCACGCGATCACGGGCTCGCACTGGAACGGCCTGCGGTTCTTCAATCTTGGTGAACGTGAGGCCGCCGAATGACCAAGCGCATGTCCACAGCGGATCGCGTGGCCCTCGTTGGCATCCAGCCGGTCCGCTGCGCGATCTACACCCGCAAGCCCCCCAGCAGCGAGGAGGGCCTCGAGCAGGACTTCAACTCGCTCGACGCCCCACGCGAGAGCGGCGAGGCGTACATCGCCAGCCAGAAGGTCGAGGGGTGGGTCTGCCTCCCGGACAAGTACGACGCCCCTCAACGGCGGGTACACCGGCGGCAACATGGAACGCCTCGCCGTACAGCAGCTCATGGCCGACATCGCGTCCATCGGCAAGGTCCGGTCTCCTCAGCCTCCCCAACGCCACACCCAGGTCTACGAGAGCGAGCAGGAGGCGGTCATCGATCTGGTTCTATGAATGCTGACCCGGGCGGCCTTCAACGCCAGCACGCGAGCGAACGAGATGGAAGTAGGCACCACGGCTGACACATGGCTCATCAACGTCAGGAATCGGCGGCATGGCGTTGAGGGTGCCGGGGGGCGGCGGACAAAAGCATCAACACCCGGCAGCATCACCTATTCGGAAGCACCGAGCAAGTACCCCGTCCGCAGGCCGTGGTCCTTGAACCATTGCTTGACCGCGCTCTTGTTGCCCGCGATGACATTGTCAATTTCGTCGTCGGCGGCAGACCAGAACTTCCAAGCGAACAGCCGCGAAACCACAAATTTGACGCTGTCAAGTTGTGCCTTGGTCAAGTCCCGGTAGAGCGGTCGCTCCCGGTCCTCGGCATCTACCAACTCCAGCTTTGCGGTGATGGCATCTGCCAACAGTTCGCTCCATGCCATCATGGACTTAGAACTGAACATCCGAGTGAGCTTCCGCTGCTCGGTGTCGCTCTTGGCCGCCGCCGCGTCCCAGTTGTGAAGCCCCAAATCGTGCAGCATGTTGAGCAAGGCCACCACGTTGTCCATCTCGTTTGACCGTTTGTACGCTTCGGTGAGCATGTTGTCTTCGACGGGCTCGCGGTACATGAAGTTGGAAAAAATGGACTTGCTCAGCATGTCGATGCTCAGTGGTTTTTCGTTGGTGCTCTTGTTGGTCGCTGAGACATACTTGCTCGTCTTGTTCTCCGCGTGCTCGATGACCGAGTTGTAGAGGTACGAGCGGAACTGCGCGGTACGGTCGGCTTTCTTGGTCATGCCCGGGTCGCGCTTGGAAAGCCACTTCAAAAATCCAGCCTCGCTCTTGATGTCCTCGTTCTCGTCTTTCTTGTACTCCTCAAAGTCCGCGCCGAAGAGGGACCCAAGCTTCATCACCATGATTGAGGAGTAGAAACGCGTCTGCGCGAACTTGTCGTGCGCGGAAATATTGGTCTGGTTGAGCAAGCGAAGGTCGCAGGTCATGTACACCTTGACCTCGAACTCTCGCCGGCCCGCCCACAGCAAGCCCGCGATTTTGTGCTGGCCGTCGAAGAGTTTGAGCCGGTGATCCACGACTCGCCCGATCGACGGCTGGAGTACTGGGTGCCGCTGGAAGTGCCGGTACAGCTCGAAAACCTTCTCGGGGATCAGGTACCGGGGCTGGAGGCCGATCCCCTGATCGGACTCGTCGTCGCTTTCGATCAAGTCTACCGGCACCTTGGCGTAGAAGTACTTCCATCCGGTCGCAGGGCAGGTGTACAACTGGTGCTTGGTGTTGCCGACTGCGCTGCGGACTTCGATCTCACCGTCGTCGCCGACCGTCTCGATGACCTGCCCATACGCCTTGATCGCGCCGTTACCCTTCAAGAACTTGAGCAGATGCCCCAAGGTCAGGCGGTCGCCACTCTTGAAAAACTCGTTGAGCCGCAGTTTGACGCGGTAGTCCTCCAAGGTCAGTGTGCTCTTAGCCCGGTTGGTTTCCGCCGACATCGGGGCAATGTTGTTGAGGTCGGTCTCCCCGCCTTCGGCCCAGGCGTGGATATGGTCAAACTGGACATCGTCTTCTTCGGGTATTGGAAGCCCTGTGGCGAAATCCCGACGCCCGTGCATCTCCAGGATCTGGGCCTTTTCGTCGGCGTCCAGTTGGCGGCGTAGCGTGATGCTCATGCAGGGCGGTCCTTTGCTGTTGAGTGTCATTGTACGGACCCATCCCGCAGTTGCCGCTGACGTCGTGAAGGTCCGCTCCTCGACAATCCCCGCACGGTCCATCGCGTGCGAAGACAGGGAGGTTTGATGGATGCCGGGCGGGCCGGAATGCACGCGCGGCGGGCGCGTCCGGGTCAGTCGTCCGACCGGACAACCCAACCGTCCGACCGGACAAACGGCGTGTCCGATCGGCCACTCAGATTGTCCGTCCGCGCGGCTCAGGTGGCCTGCCGGACGGGTCGATCGTGAGGTCGTCCGCGTTACTCGCGCGATCGGCCATTTGGTTTGGCCGATCTCACACGTCATGCGGATGATCGGCCGTGTCATGTGGCCGCTCCCGGAGTGCCCGCTCATGGCCGAACGCTGCTTCCCCAGGCCAGATAGCCACTTCGCCGCGTACACGAACAACTACTACGCGGCGGTCGAAAAGTTCTGGTCGGTGCAGGGGCTGGATGATTCCGACTTGAAGCCGCTGAAAGAGGCTCTGGCCGCGTGGTTGGGGTGTGCGACGAGGGTCGCTCCGAGCGGGCGGACCTCGCGCTCGCGGACATCGTGCTCCACGCCGTCAACGCGGCCGAACTGCGACGGCGGCTGTGTGTTGCGCTCGCAATCAAGACGGCGCACGAGCCCGCGGGAGGTCTGCCAGGATCCATGCGACTCGGGCATTGGGAGCCGAGGCCGTCGCTGCAGATCACCGTCGTGCTGATCGCCGCGCCCGATGAGGCGGCCATGCTCACGGTGGTGCATGCGGTGCTGGCCAGCGCAAAGAAACCGCCGATCGTCCTGACACCCGGCCGTTCGCATTGGAACGAGGCGGTGCAGGCGGCGGCGGATTCGGCCCGCGCCACGCTCGTGCCGCTCTGCGAGGTCGTCGTGGCCGACGGTGCCGCGTGGCGGGCCACGGACGCCTGGGAGGCGTTCCGCCTCGGGCATCTGGAGCGGGCTGGGCTGGCAGCGCCGGCGCAGATCCGGGCCGCCAAGCCCAAGAAGAAGCGGGAGACGCGGGCAACAGCGATCGATGGGCTGAAGCGGGAGCTCCGCGAGCACCTGCGGTCGGCCAAGGCCCACTGCCACGCCACGGCTGAGCAGGGCGAGTCCAAGCTCTTGCCGCGACCCGAGCGGCAGGACCTGGCCAAGCGTCTGGGCGTGTCGAAGGCGACCGTGACCCGCTGTCTCAACAATGAGCCGGACGCGGAACTCAAGCTCCTGTGGTCGGGCGCGGAGAACATCGAGTACGTGCGCAAGTTCAGGGGCTGAGCGTCTGGTTTCAGATCCGCTCGGTTCGTGAAACTGAAACTGAGACTTTCGCACGCCGTCCGGGCCGCAATCGCTGGCCCTGGCGGCGTGTTTGTGCATTGGAAAACGCGCTCTTGGTGAAATCGCCGCGGCGGGTACACGCGGTGCAACGTGTACCGGATCGACCCATCCCCACCAAGGGAACCCGCCGATGCCGACTCTCGCAAAGCCGTCCCGTCCAACCTCCACCCCATTTCCGTCCAAGCCGCACGCCCAAGTGGCATGCACGCTCATCGACGAGTACGCGATGGACCGCATCGCGTACCGCGTCGCACGCCTGCGCAAGACGGAGGGCCTCAACCAGCAGGACGCCGAGGACGCGAGCCAGGAGATGCTGACCGCGCTCGTCGTCGCGTCGCCACGCTTCGATGCGGCCAAGGCCAGCAAGCACACGTTCGTGTGCAGGGTCCTTGACTTTATGGTCTTGGCGATCACTCGCAAGCTCCGCACTCGCGACACGCACCCGGCGATGAGGCCGTTGTCCTTTGAGGCGGCCTTCGGCGAAGGGTGCCGGGAGTGCGGCAGCGACGACAGCGGGCTGCTGCTGGCAGACCAGACGGCGCTCCGGATGGATCTGGAAGCAGCGCTGGCTCCCCTTCCCCGGCGCGAGCGGGTGATTGCCGACGACCTCAAGCACTTCAAGTGCGTCACGGATGTCGCCCGCTCTCGCTCAATGGCGCGCGGCAGTGTGTACCGCTCGGTGACGGCCATCCGCGAGCAGCTCACACAGAGCGGCATCGACGAGTAGCGCGACACTTTTGCCGGGTCGCGCAGATATAGGGCTCGACCGCCCGCGAGCTCGCCATGACCACACCCATCACATCTTCCTCGCCCCTTGCGCTCCGCGTGCGGCCTCGGATCATCCCTTCACGCCGAATCCGCCACCGTCGCCTTTCCGAGCGCGCGCCGAATCGCCTTTTCGCTCTCGACCACGACCAGCACACCCGCGCCGGCGAGCAGCACACGCCCCCAGGCGCTCGCGTCCAGCGGGGCCGAGTGGAAGAGGCGGTTCACAATCGGAACGTGGGCGAACGCGAACTGCACCGTCATCATCGCCGCGATCCCCACCCACAGCCACATGTTCGAGAAGAGCGGCACCGCCCACGCCGGACGCAGCAGCGCCCGGCTCGAGAACAAGTAGAAGATCTCGCCCACGACGATGACCGAGACCGCGGCCGTACGGGCGGTGGCCTCGCTCATCCCGCGCGAGAGCTCCCAGTGGAAGAGCCCCATCGCTCCCGTACACAAGAGCAGCGAGACCAGGCCGGTGCGCATGAACAGCTCGAACGTGAGCAGCGGCTTGCGAGGATCGCGCGGCGGGCGGGACATCACGCCCGGCTCCTTGGCCTCGAAGATCAGCGGCATGCCCAGCAGGATCGCCGTGACCATGTTGATGTACAGCGCGTGCACGGGCAGGATCGGCAGCGGCCAGCCC
>Ga0163155_10001320_pt1 | contig 30070 bp, 44 predicted proteins | sample OliLakLV19SP4G1_FD_148611 | JGI IMG/M metagenome (GOLD analysis project Ga0163155, IMG submission 148611) | Freshwater microbial mat bacterial communities from Lake Vanda, McMurdo Dry Valleys, Antarctica - Oligotrophic Lake LV.19.SP4.G1 | ecosystem: Environmental > Aquatic > Freshwater > Lake >... | reverse complement strand
TATTGAAGAGGCCGGATTGGCCTTAATTGCCTCTGAGAGTGGTCAACACTACTCTCTTAGGAACCATCTTGATGAGACCTAAGTCTCTTCAGGAATCCCCCACCCAGCTTGCCTGGGTGGTGGGAGGAAGTCAAATGGTCACAATCTAGAATTCATTCTAGATTGTATCAAGTCTGAAGCTGGCCCAGGAAAGTATAGTCTAGTGGCGTGTCACAAAGATTGGATGTGGCCAATCTTTTCCGATCCGATGGATAGTCGCACTTTAATAGTAAAAGAGTAGCCTGATGAAAAGTCAGTTATCTGCGTCGTCGCATCAAAAGAATGTCCAAGCCTTTCTGCTGCTGTAATACTTCCTGTATCTGCTCCATATCCAATCCGACTTGCAGCGCCCTGTTAATCATTGCGTTGGTAATATCTTGGTGAGCGACGTTATGTTGGAGCAGGGTGACCAAAATTCCAATAACTTGCTCAATACTTAGATATTTTCTAAAGTCTTCCAAAGCGAGTAGGGCTTTCTGCACTTTGAGCAAATAGTCTACATCGACTCCGGCAACGGAAAAGTTTTGAATGGCAGATAGAATTGCTTCATCCAAACTAGTTCCTGCTTGGGTCGCCATGTATATGTCAAAGACTACAGCCCCTAATTGCTCTCTATCATGCTGGGTTGGTAATTGTAACGCCATACCACCCCAATCAAACAGGTAAAGTCCCTGGTTTTGAACTCGCATCTGTGCTCCGTGCCGGTCAAAGTCAAATCTCCCACCGCGTAGAATGGTTGCTAATTCAAAGACAAAGTAAGCCATGGCTACTCGTCGTTTATATTCTAGTTTGACCTGGGGCTTATCTGGTAAATCATTAAAGTGCTTGCCTGGGGCTTTCTCCATAAATTGGTAGGTTGGCCCGTAACTGATAATTTTGGGGACATGCAAGTCAAAGGACTCTCCCGAAATGGTAACTCGCCTGCCATCGTAGATGGCAGCCGCGATCTCAGCTTGCTCGACTGAAATCTGCCTGTTAGTTTCCAATACAGCACTCTCTTGTGCTTGTCGAATCATTTGACCAATAGTTTGCAGTGCGGCTGGATCGAATCTGCCTTGTAAAACTCCAACCATCTGTAACATGATCTCAAAACCATTTTCTGCCCGCTCAGCAGCAAAAGGGCGTAGAAGTTTCATTACTCCGCGCGTATGGTTTTTCATTTCCACTTCTAGTGCCAAGTAGAAGCTGGCTGAACCTAACAAACTGCCGACATGGAGGACGCGCTTTCTAACTTCTGCAGGTACTGAGTCTCTATAATATTGTAATAGATCCCATCGAGCGGGAGGATCCGCCTTACTCTTGAGGCGACCCATGCCATCCTTAATCTCCTTTGGAGTTTTTGGATGGCTGTGGATAACCTGCCCGAGTTTAGTTTCTGCGGGCCCTAATAGCTCTAACACCATTGCTAGGCGTTGGCCAATGGAAAGACTTTCCTCTGATGACCTTTCTGTAGTAACCATCATTGCCGACATTAAAATGGGATGTTGGTAGTCTGGAATGACTTCAAAGTAGGCATTAACAAATAGTCTCGCCTCTTCTACATAAGGTTCTGACGCCGGAAACAGCTTATCCTTGACGTAATCAAAAACTGGTTTGCCAGTTTCGGGAGTATACCGAGAAGAAAATAATAGTTGCTCGAAAGCCAGTGCTCTAGCCGCAAAAGGTAGGGTCCAAAAGTTTTCCCAAAGAAATTTAAGCTCAGCACGAATTCTAGCCGGTGCTATTCGCACTCCGATCGGCAAGCCAGTTTCAGAATCCCATCCGGAATATAATTCATTCTTCAACTCTAATTCCATATACACAGCTAATTTTTCGGTAGATTCTGTGGTAAGCGGCTGAATCAGGTATTCCATTAGCATATTACGATTTTTGTCCGTTTTTCGTAAGGCCAGCAGGGCGGTTTCTAGGGCCATTCCTTTGAGCAAGGAACCTTCTAGCTCCTCTTTGGTAAAAGATTGTAATGAGTCTTTGAAGTGTTTGGTTAGTTTCTCTTGGGTTTCTAATTTGTCCGCTAGTTTTGAAGCTAATAAAACGCGATCATTGGCTAGGAGATGTTCTCGCATGCGAGCTAGGACACGGCCCACCTCCTTGGTATATTCGGACGCTCCTGTGTCCTTACCTAATATTTTAAAATGGGCTTGAATCCACAAATTTTCGATTACGGTGCGAATACCTGGATCTTTCAAACGGTGGCCGAACAAGAATAGCTCATACAAACCCACCTGCTCTGTGGGAGTCAATTTTTTAATTTTGGCTATGACATCTCGAAGTAGTTGGTAACACAACACCAGATCATTAGGGAAAAGGTCTTGTTTATATATTTGGGTCCACTGTTCTGCTAATTCCTCAGGTTCTTCTGGCCAAGTTTTTTTAGCAATCCGGGGCTCTAAGAATTTCCTGATTGGAGAATATACTCCCGGGTTCATTATGTCCATGTATTTAATAAAAGAGGTCAGCGGAAATTTGTCTAATCTTTTCCTATCTATTAGAAGTCTAAATTCTAATGGGAGCATCATGACTACAATTTTTTTAACGTGGTCTAGTAGCTTGCTGGAAGAGAAGTGTTTTAAAACCTGCACAAATTCTTTTCCATTTTGAGGGCCGGTGTAACCTAACAATTTTCGGATTAGGTCTACCCGACTTTCGGTTATGGTGCCATTCTCTATCCTCCTCCTGGAGTTATCTGTACTAACCATGCGGGCTAATATGTGAAGTTGTTCCTTGATGGTGAAAATTTCGAATGGATTGTTAATTACCAACTCCAAAAGTGGAGAAGAACTCTCATCGGAGAAGACGGGCAACACGAAGCCGGTTACCAACATTCTTTCAAAAGAGTAAGTATACAAGGGGTCTTCTTCTTTGAATCCCATATATAATCCTCTTACAATTTTGAGTTGCTGTGGATCCCCACTCTCTACCATCATTAATAATTTATTAGCAACGGAGCGAGATTCTTTTTTCTCATAATCCGATGATAAAGAAGCAAACTTAGCAAAATTTATCCTTATAAATAATTCGAAGTTCTTTTCTGCGTGAGCCAGTCCAATCCAGAACGCCGCGAAATCAATGCTCTTATCAGCTATATTGGAATATCTTCCATAAAAAATTTGGGCATCTGACTCTGTTTTAACTGCCAGGAAGTCTTTATTAAATTCGTCCACTAATTCGTCTACCCGCTGCAAGTCCTGTTCTCTGGCGTCTCTTGTTTGAGGGGTTTTCTCTACCTTAGGTAAATGAATGAAGCCGTCTTCGTCTACCTCACATATTGCGAGAGGGATGTTTTCGTGCCCATCTCCAAAAATAACTAGTCCTGAAAACAAAATAGGCATACTTTGATTTGTGTAAGAAGATTCCAATAAACCGCTGCAATATTCGAAAATTCTGGGATCAACAACTCCGAGGGTAAGCAGCGCAGCGGCAATAGCCTCCTCTTTGTCTTTTTGACCCCAAGCAATAAATTTATCCCATGGCACAGGTGTTTTGGATCTTGTCTTCTTAAATTCTGGTAATTCAAAAGAGGGCAAAGTAACCAGTTGTGTAATGAGTGAAAGTTTAACTGGTTCGTTCTCCAGTCTAGCCATCAATGAGTTAGCCGCTGCAAATGCCGCCGCATAATTTTTGGCTTCTATGAAATCATAGATATCATCCTCATACAGTTTGAGACGGCCTAGGGGTTTTCTATCCCCAAGACTAGAGGTGAGCGCACGGTAGATAGCAGTGATTGAGGAGGCAATTAACACTTCGGCCTCTTGTCCTTTAGCAATATCCGAAGGATGGCTACCGAAAGGGGCTTTTTCAAACTGCGCATTAGTAGCTGCAGCAATACTTAACAACTTATCAGTTAGAAGATCCTGTTCTTGTTTTTCTTCGGCCACAGAACGGCGTGTTTTAATAGACCGTATCGCGACAGTTAAATCTTGGACTCTAACGTTAATAGTAGGGCTGGCCGACCACATCTGCAACTCATCCACTAGGGTGCTGATAACACGTAGTTTATCAGGGTTACTAAGAGTGCTGAAATTATTAGTGTTAAGTAGGTGTTCGATATAAGAAGTGTGGTGGGCTGCAGTAACTAATTGAGAGAAGTCATGAGGGAGCACTCGGGGTGCCCGTTTGGTGAAACCTCCCATCTTTTTGTCTACCGCAGCCAGAGCGTCATTCAGCACGGTTACTCGGTTGAAATCAGTAGGATGCACATCAACAACTTGAGAAATATCTTCCTTCTGATTATGAAGTACTGTTTTTGCTACGAACTGAACGTATCTGCGAGGATCTAATCCAGCTTCGGCCAGCAACAATACTGGCCAAGCATCAGCGGTCATTTCTTCTAACTTAGTGTTATTATGGTTGCTGTAACGTTGTTGAAAACGATGGTGGGTAAATTCGTGGCCCATAATACCGCAAATATCTTCAACGTGCTTAATTTCCTGCAACAAACCGCATGTAAAGCATAGCGTAGGTATAGTGAAAGTCGTGATAAAAAAGGCATTGCTCTGTTTTTCGTCACTTATCAGAAATCTGATTGGACGAGCGTCTAAATCGATGGCAGGAAGAATTAGTTTTAACCATCCCCCCATGTAGTGTTGAAATGCCACCCCTTGAGGAGACGTTTCCGGAACTAAACGAAGAATCTCTCGGATATCGTCATTGAGGTCGGACCAGCTATCTGGGTTTCTATTAAACCGTCGTTTTAATCGTCGCCTTAATTGCCTTGCCATGCATATAATATAGCAAAATGCAGGGCAATCGGAAGTAATCAAATGATTGGTATTGCATAGTTAAACTAAACGAATTATAATTATATAATTAGGCCCTATGGTTACAAAAGTAATTGGTGTTAAATCAGAAACGCTAAAACAGTTAGATGAACTTGCTTCACAGCACAATCTTAAAAATAGGGAGATCATAGAAAAAGCTGTTGAAGATTACTGGACAAAGCTCTGTGTTGAGAAGAGCTTACTTACTTTTGAACCCGCAGAAGACCTTTGGGTCAAGCCCCAATCTCAGTATAAAAAATTTCTCCTGACCGCGACCGGAGAAAAAGGCCCTTATAAAGTCAGCGGCACTTATAAATCATGGTTAGGGCTGTCAGAGGGTGTTTACAAACTAGAAGATTCAAACCTGACAGTTCCGAGTTATTGGTTCAAAACTCAGTCAATCAATGTCGTGAAGATATTACACGTAGGACTAACACTCGTTCAGTCTGGCGCTCTTGTATATCTACTGTTGCTGTGAAAAATTAAGCTTTAATCGCTTCTCGTTTGTTATAATACTCAACGAGGAGCTATTTTATGTACGTTCGTCGTTATGGTGAATTACCTTTAGATTTGAGAGAGCAAGATGAGCTTACTATGGGGCCCCCTCCCGCCTGGTACACTGTTGCGCTGAATGCCGGGAACAACGGTTATCCTGGTTATCCTGGTTATCCTGGGTATATGCCATACCCCATCTATACGATGGCAGGATTAGGGGACAGAGAAACTGAAGTTGAAGTAAATCCAGTAGAACATCTTTTGAAGATTCAACAGGAGATGCCTAAGAATATTCCGTTAGTAGCTAATCGTTACACTAATATTGATCCCCTCTCTCCGATGTTTCGTTCGGACATTCCAAAATACGGATTTGGTAGCTGGGAAGCTTTGGCCAACAAGCGAAATGTAATGATTTTAGCCGCAGTATTATTAGCGGCGCTGTATTTCAAAAACAAATAGCCGCTGTTGACTTTGTGGAGAATTGATTTATTCTAGGGGTAGCCAAAAAGGAGAATTATTTATGGCTACTACAAGTAGAAATCGTCCGCGCACGAATGTGCGTAACCGTCAAGTTGTATTTAATCGAGTTATTGTCCCACCACCAGAGCTAGCGGAGTTCCTTCGCGTAGGTGAAGGTGAGAACATTAGTTTGACAGAATTGCAATCAAAGCTATACGATCAACTGTATCGCCGCGGAGCGGTTCGGCATCTGGATGGGACTCGTGCTCGTCGTCGTCGTTCTCGCGACCGCCGTCGTGCGAATTAGTCGATAACTGACGGAACCCTGAGACAGCCTCTCTTCGGAGAGGCTGTTTCTTTTTTTGTTTCCGGGGTTAGACTTAAAAATGTCCGGCAAGTATATTGTTATGAATGGAACTGCAAGCAAATAGTATTCACCTAGGCGATGCGCATCAACTTCTTCGTAAATTAGATAAAAACTCAGTTCGCTTATTTCTGACTGATCCTCCTTACTGTGTTTCCCGTGAAAATGGCCTAAAATCCATAGGGCGCCGAGGGCTGGAGTTTGGTGAATGGGACAAAGAGTTTGATCAAATCAAATGGTTAGAACTAGCCGCGCCCGCGCTAATGCCTGGTGGATCCATGGTAATATTCAACGATTGGAAAAATTTAGGCGCTATTGCTGCACGCTTGAAGGAGTTGAATTTTGACGTAAAGAGAAAATTGATTTGGTTGAAAAGTAATCCGTTCCCCAGAAACAGAGAAAGAAGCTTTGTGCAAGGAACAGAGGAAGCTTTATGGGCCGTGAAGAAGTCCTCCAAATACAAATGGGTTTTCAACAGAAGGGCTGATAAACCGTATGAGACTGGTTTATTTGTGTATCCTGTTCAACGTTCTGCGCACCCCACAAAAAAACCAACAAAGCTATTTAAAGAAATTTGCGAAGTCTTATCAAATCCAGGAGACTTAATAGTGGATCCCTTCGCAGGGGCGGGTACCTTGGCATGCGCGGCGGAACTGTGTAGCAGACAACACATCAGTTTCGAGCAGAACCCGGACTCCCACCAATTGGCGATTACCAATCTCGCTAACACGAAGGAAAGCTTAAACAATGCTGTTGCCTGAATTGAAACTACCTTCTCACATACATATTGAGTCTTCCAAAATGTACTTAGATTTTTTAGTTAAATTATACATTTCAGCCAAAGCCAATAATTCACTTCAGAAAATTGATTCCGAATTGTGGTTTTTGGGGGAAATATATGATTCTGTAGGAAAATTGTGGCCCGATGTCGGTGCTTGGCAACAAGAAGCTATTTTGAAGCAGATTATTAGCATTGGAGAGCAAGAATACAAAAAGTATCAAGCCAAAAAATAGGCCGACGTAAGAAATATTTTGCTATACTTGTGGCATGAGCTACTCTCTGTTTGGACAAACTACATCTCACAACGTTTTAGTTCCTGGCACATCGGGGCAAATGACCGTTATTCCCGGTGCCCAATTCGTTCCGAATTACACGGGGCCTGGCCAACCATATCAGATGCAGATCACTAATCAGCAGGTTGAAAACGCCGTATATAGTAAATTAGAAACGCAGGCTCAAGAGGTAGCTCCCCCTTCAGCTAACCCACAAGTAGTTTATAAAATGGAGGACGGATTAGAAGTTCCGGCTTACATTCTCGAACGAACCAAAGAACGCAATCAAATAGAACAAGCTAAAGCAGAGGCACTTGCCTCAGTTAAGCCACCAATGTTTCATAATATAGGGCTGTTTGCTTCGCAAAACCCAGGGATAGCCACCCTAGCTGCGCTCGCCGTGGGTTCTGTGATGGCACATCTTTACTTCAATAAAAAATCTGGAGAATAATATGGCTTACGAAAGAATATCACAACAAACTAATCGATTAGGATCCTGGAGCGGTCTTGGGCAGGCAGCAGACGCGTCTTCCTACATTTCAGCCATTGGAAACGCGATCACAGGGATTACAGATTCCATCGGACGCACTAAGATTCTTACCACTCAGGCAAAGATAAGTGGAAGAGTTGCGATTACGCAATCTTTAGAATCAACGAAACAACTTCAAATCTCAACCAAGGGTCAGACAGATCAGGCGGCCATTGGGGTTCAACGAGTGACAGCAACCTATACTTCCTTATCTACCCTAGTTTTCGGGGCCGGTATTGCGGCTGCTGTGCTTTTGCTATCTGGTGGATTTGCGTTCCGAATCGCAACGAAATAACTCATGTATGAAAAACAGAAACATTTTCATGGTCTAGGATTCTTGCTGGACTTAGCTGTCTCGACGGTGGAAGCTAGCGCTTTGGGTGTTTCGTATGCTATTCAACGTAGTGCGACCGATAAAAATATTAAGGATACAAAAAGTAGTCAGCGCAAACTACTCACACACTTAGAGGATGCTAAGCGACGGGAGTTAGCGGCCAGAGAGCAAGGTTTAATTGCTCGCCTCAGAACTGAATGGTTATCTGACGTGTCCACTAAGAAACTAGTGATCTTGGGTGGATTAACTGTTATCGGGTTGGCGGCTCTTGGCACTATTATATTTGTGAAGGTGACCGATGCAGGATAGACAATTTGGCCAATGGCTCACGTCTTTGCTATCTGTGGTTCACCAAAGTGCTTATAGCGCCGGACAAACTGACAATCAAAGGCGATTAAATAATAACGAGTACAAATTAGGCAAAGAAAGAGTTGCTTACGAAGAAAAAGTCAATGAGATGGAACGTGGCTTCCTAGATAAGATTTTCCTCAACCAACAGATGACTGTGGCGCAGCGGGACAAGGCTTATAAAGAAATCGCGGTGTATGTTGGAGTGACCGTTGTCACAGTTGGTATAATTGTATTTTCTGGAGTGCTAAATAGCGAAAAGAAAAGAAAGAAGAAAGGTGGGAGCAAATGAGCTACGTCAGAACGGGTAATTATCGAGCAGGATTAGGCGCTTTCGGAAAAGGGGCTATTGCACCTGCGCCAGCGCCTCCGGATTTAGGACCTACAATCACTCCCGAGGAAGAACAAGCTATTCTCCAAGCGATGAATCCTACTGCGTCGGTACCTCCCGAACTAATGGAGCCTAGCTTTCTAAGACGTAACTCAACTCTGTTGTTAGTTGGTGGTGGAGTTGTTGTGCTTGGCGCTTTGGGTTTCATTCTTTTAGGCTAATTTATCCTATTGTTTTGGTACAATAGTATATTATGGCATGGAAAGAAACCCTTTTATTTTACAAGCAAAGCCCATATCAACGGATTAATTTTTTCACAGAATCCGATGGCTCTTTTTCCCTCACACTGAATGATTATTGGCAATTTAATAGCGCCTGTGAGCATATTTATCACGAATGTTTGTTTACTCTCCCAGCTATGCTACCCACGAAGTTGGAGACTGCTCTAGTTCTTGGTGGTGGTGATGGTTTAGGGGCTCGGGAGCTACTCAAATTTCCAACACTCGGCAGTATTGATTTGATTGATTTAGATCCTGAGATTGTCAAGTTTGCAAAAACTAACGTTTTTATGAAATCATTAAATAAAAACAGTTTCAACAATCCAAGAGTTAAGCTGAACGTGACCGATGCTAAAAAGTGGTTGGAACAGCCCGCTACTAACAAGTATGATTTAATCATACTTGATTTTCCGGATCCTACCAGCGACGAATTGTGGGACTTATTCACAGAAAAGCTTTACAAACAGGTAGTAAATAGACTGCTACCTGGTGGTGTGGTTTCTGTCCAGTCCTCTACCTACAACACTCGAACTTTTGAATTGATTTATGATAGATTGAGCAAGGTGTTCCCTTATATCATTGGCTATCACACCGGCGCCTCATCGGTATTCTGTGGATTTTTCCTATGCTCCTTAGTTCCAGTCAAAGTAAACAGACCAATACCAGCCGACTGCAAGTGGATCAATCCTACGAGAATTAATCAATTACTAGGGCTGCCACTGCTACCTCCCGAAAAACAAAAAAACCGTCCGACAGTGCTTCCGCAAAAAGGAACATTGCGTCGTCCCGGAAATTTAGGCTAAGTCGAGTAATTTATGGATACAAAAGCATTACACCTAGTAGCCGATCTATATGACGTGGCGAACCCTAGTCAACTAGACGACGTAGATTTTTGTGCGGCTGTAATTAAAGAAGCGATCACGATTGCTGGATGCACTGTCCTAAATATTTTTAGTCATAAATTTGACCCTCAGGGCGTAACCATCAATGTTACTTTAACAGAGAGCCACTGCACTATGCATACTTGGCCAGAAAAAGGTTACTGTGCTATTGATTTATATGGGTGTGGTAAAGCAGTCAACTTAAAAGCTGGTATAGATTTTTTAGTAAAGCAATTTAGCCCAAGTAAGCACAAAATTACAAAATTAAGCCGAGGGGACTGGTTCTAATGAAGACACAGTTTGATAAGTCAAAAAGTAGAGATGAGCGCATAGTTGAAAAGGCTGTGGTCGTTTTGGAAAACACACATCCAGAACAGACTGCGGATGCAATGGGAGATTACGTGTCTGTAATCTGTATCCTAAATAATGTTAAGGACAAAAACAGAGTAGCTGAAATTCAGACGATGTTAAAGACCCTTTACATGCGACCCGAACGAAATCTTCATAACAACCTCCTCATCGAACTGCACGACCTAAAAGAAGAACTGCACGAAGCTAGAATCAAAACTGTGGTTGATAAACAACTAGGGGGGGATGACGCCACTGTGGATAGGAGAGTAAGGACGTTAGGAATCTTTCTTCTAATTCTTTGCGCTACTGGTTTCTTATTTGTTAGGAAGTAATAATGCGGCTACCTTCGGAACCTATTTCTTTGCCAGTGCTTCCGTATAGCTACGACGGCTTAACCCCTGTAATTAGTGTTGATCAACTAAAAACACATTATAGTGGTCATCATCGAACTTACGTAGAAACTTACAATAGGCTACTTCAAGACAAATCTAATTCTGAAGACCACATCGTAAATTTAGAATTCAACTTTTTTGGGCATTTACTCCACTCATTATTTTGGCAGAACTTAACCACACAGCACTCTACTAAGCCAACTGGTAAATTCTTAGCGCAGTTAAACTCTCAATCCTCTGTTGAAAAGCTTTTTAAAGATATTATTGTCAGTGCTGGTAATATTCATGGATCTGGCTGGATTGTTGTGGCTGCTGACAATAGAAATAACGAAATTGTTATTTCTACTATTTCAAATCACGATATAGGAGATTTGCTGAACTACAGACCTTTGCTGGTGTTAGACGCCTGGGAACACAGCTACTACATAGATTACAAAAATAAGAAAAATCTATTTTTTGAGAGTTTGCTTACTGTGGTAAATTGGGATGTAGTAGAGCGGAGATTCATCAAATGAAAAAAATAATGACGATGCTAGTTTTGGTGATGATTGGATGTGGCCCTATCCAAGTGGTGGATTCCACTGCTGCGGGCCAACCCATGCTAGTTCGTTCCCCGCAGCCAGATTACAAAGATTTAGTAGAACTAGAACGACTTTACCAAATTAAAACAATAATCAATCTGCGAGGGGAGGAGACCTCTGAAGAATGGTATCAAGAAGAATTACGATTTGCTGGGGAGCACAATATTAGGTTGATTAGTATAGCACTTAGTGGCCGATCCGCCCCAACCTCTTATGACTTGCAATTAATTTTCGGTGCTATCGACAATCCGGCGAACTGGCCTATTTTAATTCATTGCCAAGGCGGGATACACCGAACGGGCCTTGTTGTGGCATTACATAGAATTGCAAATCAGCACTGGTCTAATGAGCTTGCTATAGCGGAGCTATACGACAATTATTTTAGATGGACGATATTGGATAGATCCGATGTTGTGGACTTTCTTGAATTCTACGCCGGATCGAAACGTTAACCAACTCGGCGTCGAGGGCTCTGTCTTACTAAGAAGTAACCGCCCTTCCATCTAGTGCCAATCTCTCTAAAGAATGCCTGGCATTGCTCATCAGTAGGTTTTCCTCCAGTCGTGTAACCTTTATTTTCAATTCCTATGAAGCAGATTTTAGCCTCTCCAAAACCTTGATCGATTCTCCATTGCTGGTTTTCTTCAAGGACACGACGTATGCTGCCGAACTCCCGGCCTTCGCACGCCTCTGTAAACCCGCCATCAGTGATTACTATAATTGTGAGTTCATCACGTTCCTGTCGTAGTGCCATCCGCAGGGCTGTTGCCCCATAAGAAAGTACTCCGCGTCTAGCTTCTTTTTCAATCAGATCGCTCGCCTTTGTAAATTCGTCTTCTGATGCTCCTACCCAATCTTTAAATTGTTCCATGCCTCGATTGTTAAATGTGACTAAAGAAAAAAATAGCTCATCAGTCGGAAATTCTGTTATTTCTAAGTAAGCTTTCATTGTTTGAGCGAAAACCCCTCGCATACTGTGTGAGGTATCCATGACGAGAACCCACCGATTTGTTATGCCCCCGTCTGGTTCTACTATCATCTCATAAGGTGGTGGGATAGGATCTGGCGCCGCATTCAAAGGACTAATCAATAACAAGAAGAGGCACGCAACACCTAATGTTCTTTTCAAAACACACCTACTTTCGGCTAGTTTATTATATAAAAATGTTAAGAAAAGCTTATCCGTAAATCTCAGTAGCACCGTCTGCAACAAAGTATTCTAAAGTAAAGTGAGAAGAAAATTAACTGAACGCAATTGGTATAATTCAGCTATGTACATCAGAAATCCCATACCCAGCTATAATGGTCTTGGCCAATCGGATCCAAATTTCAATCCGCCGGCATATTATCAAACAATGGCTACTGATCCAACACAAGTTCCTTACCAATATTGGCCTGGAAGTGGGGTGAATGGACCGTACCCTGGATGGTACGTGGGCCAACGGGTCTTCACACAAGAAGATGCTATCCGTGATGCTAGACGCCGCCAAGCAGCCCTAGAAATGAAAGCAGAAGTTTCTAATGAACCGGAAGATAAATACATTCAGCCTCAGGGAAAATTAACGCCTCAGAGCCAGTTAATTATGGCGGAAGCGGCCAGAATCCACGCTCCTGGCAAACAAGAAGTGAGTATCGAACAACGTGTAATCACTTCTGTATTACTGGGGGCTGCTATTTCGGCGCTTCTTCGCTAATCTTCTTCAATAATTCTTCTTTATCTGGCCTACCATTTAATCGGGTGCTTCCAATAATTGATTTGATCATGGGATTCCAAAGGTCTACTTCTTTAGAAAAGAAGAATGATGCTTCAGGCATGCCATAATCTAGTAATCTCTGCGACATTTTCTTCAAACGCCTGTTTAAATACACAATATTTCGGTTCTCTAGGAAATCGAATTTGATTGCAGGTGGGTTTCGTGGAACTAAATACCCATATTCTCGTTTGTCTTCTAACAGATTAAAGACGGTACCCATGTGCTCAGGATAGACTGAATGCTGTCCAACATACAAATTGCACGCCCCATCAAATGCGAATACATGGAAATAGACAGCTTTATCCCACTTCTGATAGGGATTAATGAAAAACCCCGGCGCGTCGGACTTGACAACTTCACCGGGGTTATAGTACCAATTATATAATTCCTGGAGATGGCTCACCAGGCTAATTGTATTTCATATTCAACGACTTAGGAGAGGTTGGACAAGAAGGGCATATATACTGACAGCGGCCACGCCCATCGCAACCAATTTAAGTAAGTGAGACTTGCTAGGATTCTTATTGCAGCCGCATCCCAACCTACCAAATTCCCCGGTGATGACACTGGTGTTTTCAGTAGGGCTGTAGTATTTATCCTCAACTAATTCGCCTAAACCTAGTCTATTTCGCATCGTAGTAACTAGATTATCCACCTTCAAGTCAGCTTTGAGTTGATGGCGAGATTTATGCTTAGGCATTGCGCGCATTCTAGCTCGCAACTGACGTTCTTCTTGTTGAAGATTCATAAAGCCCTCTTACTCTGATTTGCTTTTCTTAAGTTTTAAAACAAGTCCTAGAACTAAAACTGCAAGAACAGTCTTGCTGCTAACTCCGATTAGTTGATCGGGGATCAATGAACCGTCTTTTACTTGATCCATCACGTTACCGAGGCCGTCGGTAATTCCGTCTAATACTGATGCGCGAGCAGCAGTCATTAGTTGACAAGCAACAGTTGGCATAACCAGGGGCTCGCGCTTCACAAGAGCAACGCCGCGTAGGAGTTTGTCTTGTAAAACCATTTTGTCGCGGATCGCAGCAGATTTTGTTCTCATTTTTTTGGTCTCCAAAGTTTTTAATTATCGGTAATTTCTGTTTGAGAAAATTGACCTGTAAAGTCCGACTCCCTCATCAGGGTTTCTAAATGGGTTTGCCCGACGACGCAAATTGCGCTTGAATAGTGGGTCAAACATTGATTGGGGGTTATTTCTTCCACGCCATGGTGTTGCTGCACGGCGTGCTGGATTCTGGCGAGAGAATACAGGATCGAATGGACCTCTCATGTAGGGATTTGAGCGATTTGCATTCGCGCGCCAGGGCATTGCACCACGACGTACTGGGTTGTGGCGTGCGAACAATGGATCAAACATTGATCGTGGGTTAGAACGGCCGCGCCATGGCATTGCGCCGCGACGTACTGGGTTTTGCCGAGCAAATACTGGATCGAAAGGTCCTCTCATATATGGATTAGAACGATTTCCCCATGGCATTGCGCCACGTCCAACTGGATTTTGACGAGAGAATACTGGATCGAATGGCCCTCTCATATAAGGATTTGAACGATTACGAGAGAATACTGGATCGAACATATCTCTCATGTATGGGTTACGCCGATTAAAGTGGCGGCCACGGAAAGGCATGGGTGGCATGGAATCCATTCTCATGGAATCCATTCCCATATCGTCATCAAACATTGGCCTTGACATGGGCATCGGGTTACGACGACGCATGTGATTGCGCTTATACATAGGCATTGGTGCATCCATTAGGTCTTCATTAGAAGACATGGACATTGGGGTCACATCGTCGTCTAGGTCGTGTTCTAGTTCGTGTTCTAGTTCGTCCACTGGGTTCCTCCGTTTGTAGAAAGGCTTGATAGCTCTCTGGTATTCTGATTCATCCTTAAATGGATGATTTTTGTCGTTTAGTGGGTCATATAGCTCAGGGCCCCAAGGTGATCCATCTGGTGCAGGATTACTTCTGAAAGCGGGTAGTCTGGATAGTAAGTCAGTGGTGTTGCGCCGATGTAGTCGGGCAGGGGCCTGCCAGTCCCCTAATTCATCGGGACTGTTAAACTCATCGGACATATCTGCAGTATTTCTTAACATAGATCAATTATAGGAAATTACCGGTCTTTTTTGTCAATTTTTTTATTATTTAAGCGCCCACAAGGCATAGGCTGTTATTAGGATCCCTGCGATTAGAAGAGGGTTCGTTGTCAGGATTTCAAATCCTGACAGTGCGTCAAATGCCTTGGCCTCAGCCACGGATATCTTTTTTCCGTATTGGTCGAAAAGAGGGTAGCCTTTTCTGACTCGCTTTGAAGTTTTGGCGAACTCATTTACGTCAGTGACTCCACTATTTTCTTGAACTACTTTTTCAATTAAGGCATCCATTCCTGGTGAGTTTACAGCATACATGCTGTAAAGAGTCGTCATGTCTGCATGCTTGACGAAACGGATTGGATAATTAGTCATGAGATGTCTAATTAAATCAACACGCGCCTTAAGTTCTCTATGATTTTTTCCAGCAGTGGGATTGTAACCCATTACTTTGATAATCTGCTCCGCTGCTTCCGCTTGCATAGAGACGCGATCAGCTTCTCGGCGTAAGTCAATTACTTCCTCTGAAGACCCTAGCGTTGGCATCAACGGTTTCATTTTAAATGAGGCGTAATCACTGGTGTTTTTGGGCATGTCAACATTCATGCTTGGACCAAATCCAGTAGAATACCGATATAACATGTGACGGTATGGATCCATGAAAATTCCCTTTGGTTTAGTATACCAAATTTAACGCTTTAAAAAGAAGATGTAGTTAGCCTTTTAGGCTACTTTTCTAATTCTCTTCGTTCGTTTAATAATTGGGATAAGGCGTCCAGTAGGTTCCTCTGATTTAGTAACAGGGCCCTTTGGTTCTGAGATACCCTCAACAACAGGATTTTTCTTTTTCTTCTTTTGTCTTGTTGCTTCGGAGTGAGTCACGCTTTCGACTTCATCGGATATAATTGGGATGGGGCTTTCTTGGGATTGTGACCTATTAAATGGGAGTCGTGGAATTTCCATCTTTGGTCGTTCCGTCAGGGCTGCGTGGGCATTATCCATGTAGCCCATTAATTTTTGCTCGTCTCGATCCCATTGTGATTTTTTATGATCTGGAGATTTCTCGGTTGAAGGGGGATTCTTCTTTGGCTTGACTGGAAGCTTGCCCTCCAAAAATGCACTGTAGTCTCCGCTGAAGTTAGGATCCTTTGACATTCGACTAAATGCCCTGTACTTCTCGATAGAACGAATTGTCCGACTAAAGTCTGATTCTTTATCATTAGGATTTTTAACCGGAATAGGGTTAGTAGCTCTATTATACATCCAATAAGCACCGCCCAGCAACGCGGTCACGCCAGCACCTTTCATCAGAAGTGATTTCTTTGATCTAAGCCAATTTACTAAGGTCACTGCGCCCATTGCTCCCATGGGCATCGCGGGCCTAGCTAATTGAGGCTGTGGGGTGCTTTCTGGCTGTGCAGCCGGTGCCGGGGCTGGTGCAGAAGCCGGAGGGGCTTGCGTATTCCCGAGGTTGGGGCTTGGCGGAATAATTTGAGGGGATGAGACTACTCCGACAGGAGCGTGTTTTAGTACTTTTGCCAATTCGCTATACTTCCTATCAATTGCGTCCAATGCTTGGGAATGTCCTACCGCATTTTGCGCCTCTGTGATCTGTTTCGCCCGCATAATTCGAGCAATACGATCTTTTATTATTTTAGCTTGAACTGGTTTAGTTCCGGCTAGAATCTCTATTATCAAACTTTTTAGCACTGCAAAGTCGTTTGACCGGTGCAGAGCGGCTAAGCCATCGTCGAGTGTTTGGAATTTCATGCTGTTTTACTCCGTAGAAGTTGCTTGAGTTTCTCTTCTATGTTAACAAACTTCTTAATGACCTTAAACGCTACGTACAGAACAGCGACTACACCAAGTAGTTTTAACCCGCTGCCATAAGGAAATGATTTAAGGGCGGAAGCCACAGAGCTAGCATCCGTTTGGAGGTCACCTAAAAATGTAGACTGGCTGGCTCCTGCGAATTCATTGAAGAAAGAAGAGTTGGTTTCTGGTGGTGGTACATACTCCGAAGCTCTATACGCGTTGACAACTTTTGACATACAACTTTCTCCTAAATAGAGTCATGATGCCACATAGCATCTTCGAAAGTACCACTATATTCTACGTCTTCTTTATCTCCTGTGATACAGTTAAATTTGTAGGTTGCATACCCACTTACGAAGGGCATTGTAATCACTACATAGTGAGTTGAATCTATTGGATTTGATCTAACTGTAGTAGCGGGTTGTGGCATATTTTTAACTGATAGCGTATACCACTGGTCTAGCCAATAAAACAAATATTGTTGCATTGAGGCTACATATTGGTCAGGAGCCCAACCGCTTCTGACCAGTAAGCCCTTAACTTTACCGGGCTCTCTGCGGTTGTTTTTAGCCCATTTAGTTACGTCTGCATCCCATTTCATGCAGCTTTTCTATTTCTCAGAATAGCGACTCCAAGGCCAACGCCTACGGCCAGAGCAACAACACATTTAAGCAAATCAGAAGAGCTTGTCGGAGGGGCGGCTTCTACCGCGGGGGCTACCTCGTCACCTAATCCCGCAACTTCTGCCGCGGGCTTTGCTTGTTTTTGCATTTGTTGCAATTGTTGCTTGTAACCAACTGCAATTTTAGAAACTTCATCATGTAAATTCATTTCGCGTTTAGTGTTGGGCGGTAATTTGATTTGCGCTTTATGTAGCAAATCCTGAACAGCTTGGGATAGGTTCTTTTGCAAGGACTCCTGCTTTTCTACGCTTTCCTTGGCTCTGTTAAAGGCATTACTTAAGTCCTTCAGACGAAGGGAAAGCTCCTTTTGCATAGCTACTTTTTTGTGACGATCAGCTAAAGGAGTAGCTAAGGTCTCTCCTATTAGTTGAGACACACTAGAAGTATCTCTCAATATGGTCGCGCACTTTTCAATATTAAAGATAGCTCCTCTATTGACGTGTGTAAAAGTTTTTTGCATTTCATTAATGAATTCGAGTTCTGGATGGTTTTTAACTGTCACAAGGGTTCTGAGTCTACCCAGGCCAACCGTAGCATCTCTAAATGCTTCTAATGACACTTGATACCGGCGACTCAAATCTGCGTGCATTTTCTGATGCTCGCGTAGATCCTGGCCAACATATGCCATGTATTCCGCAGTGCTGGCCGGTTCTAATCTCCTGGCTTGGCCCGCCTTGTCCATTGCGGCCATAGAACCCATGAAATCGTCGGCCTCGTCTGAAGTATCGTAGTACATTTTTTGTCCTCAACCTAAATTATAGAAAAAAAGCTTACAAACAGCAACTTGTTAGTTGTTTGCAAGCTATTTTATTTTGTGTTTATTGGCGAGTTATACCGAGGCTCGACGTTTGCGAGCAACATAGGCGAAGGCGACCAAGCCAATTCCTACCAGCCACAAAGGAATGCCTGCAATTTGTTTAGCAAAAAGTGAACTTGGCTCTGCGTCTGCTAATCCTCGGAGACCTTCTGTCCTGACTCCTAATCCTCCGAGACCGCCTAATCTAATATCCTCGCTTTTGACTGGTGGTGATGCCCCCTTGCGGCTGTACAGCCCCTCATAGATACCTGTTGATGGGGCACCATATATACTTGAATACAATCCTGATGACATTATAGACCTCTTAATATTCTGGCACCTGCCACTAATCGGAATACCGTTTGAAGGGTACCTCCGTTTGTATATCTAATTCGTAAGAAGGGGGCAACCAATTGAACGCTAAAAGCGTTATTCTCTGTGTCACCCCCAACCATAGTATAGGTAGATCGGGTGTAATATCCTAAAGCAAAGTCTGACGCGCTTGCAGCTTGTTCAATGGATAAGCCATCAGTTGCAGAATTTTGGTCTGAATAGACAAGCCCGCATAAGTGGGTATATCCAATAACCGAATCAATTGTATTAGTATACACTGCAGCCGGTGCTAACACGTCGTCTGTGAAAGCAACAATGTGATATTCAACTTGTGCTAATGATACTTTGTCCATACTTCCTCTGCGCCCGCCAAGGGCTTATACCCGATTATAACAAAATATTTAGCAAGCGAACTTGCTAAATATTGTGTCATTTCTACTCTTCCGGCAAAGTTATTAGCGGTTACGGAAAATGTCGTCCAATTCGTCGATTGGGAACCAGTGCCCGGTGAGCATTCCTTTGACGGGAATTTCGCGAGCGAATGGATCGGTGGAAGTCAAATTGTTGGCAACACTCAATTGAATTGGAGTGTTTTCTGAAACTATAATAAACTGCTTCGCTTCAATCTCTAGAGTAGAAATAAGCATTCGCAGATTACCCATATTAAAGGCGGATGTTCCACCTAGTGTGATTCTCCAGCTAATATCATCTGGTTGTGCATCGGGTTTGTCAAACGCGTTAGAATCTCCAACCCACTGCCTAAACCCAGTGATTACGGCAGCGAATCCCGGTGGTATCACCAGAGTACCTGACGTAAAGGTATTAGGTAATGCCATTGTTGCTTGATCAACAAACAATGGTACCCATGAAGCTGCGGTGAGTGGGGTGGTGTCGAATGGCACCATCGCCCCTCCAAACGCGAAAAACCTTTGGGCTCGGAAGGACTCTATATTTGCCCGAGGTAAATAGCTGATCGCGGTAAAGTCTACACGATTACTAAAAATGCTAGGAATAGGTTGTACAAAAGCGCGATCAGCGCCTCCATTATAGGAGAAACCTTCGCCTTCCGTATACACGGTGGGAAACGCGGTAGTTCCGCCGCCGGAAACCCCGCCTTGCCATACGGATCGTAAATCTTCTGGAAGTTCCCCGAGCCCATCGAACCCGGAGAACTCGCGTTCAGTAAAGTCTTTTTCTGACATAAGCGATTATTAACCTCCCGTGCTCTTGAGATCCTCGACGTGGTAAACCTTGTAACCAATTAGGCCGAGACGCACTTCATTTGATGCCAATGAAATATCTGTCAATTCGACTGTTATCGTTGAAGCGCGGGCGATGAACCGTGGCTTTGGTAGAATCAATGGCAATTGGGCGGTGCCCGCACCAATATCGCTATGCACTGCGACGTTCGACCATTGACGATCGTTGGATGAGTCGCGAACTAGGAACGTAAATGCTCCAGATGCAACTCTTACGACTTTAGTTAGATAGAAGTCAGCCTCACGCGTGATTGATAGCGTGGTAGTAGCTGTTCCGCCAGACGTAAGACTGATTGGGCTGGTTGTATAGATGAAGTATTCATCGAAGTTACCAGATTCTACTTTCCTAATCTTTTCTGCAAGCTTAAAGTTGTCCTTACGGAGTCTTTTGCTTTCTTCTTGCATGCTTAGCAGTAATTCTTGCAAAGTGCTAAGATCCAAATTTGCACCACCACCGGAAGGGGCTTGGCCCATTCCCTGCCAATTACCCATGTTGTTTGGGCCCATTGGGTAGTTGTTTCCGAAGTTATTCATATTACCTCCAATCAATCTGGACTTTTCCAGTTCTTTGAACGTGTCCCACGAGTGCCTCGTGGCATCAATAATTAGAACAAATTTTGATGTTCCAGGCAATCAAAAAAGAAAGCCCAGGTGAATTAACACCTAGGCTTTCGTTAGGGACAAGGAGGTATTATTTGCTACGGCGGCCACGACCACGGCGAGCCATCTTAACGCGCATGATGTTCATGCCCTTGATGTAGTATAGGAAACCTTTTGCGCGCTTAACTACGTCGCCACCAAGTGCCTTGCGGCCCTTTGAACGTTTGTTCCAACGCATTGGTGCAGCTTTCGCGCGGCCTTGCTTATCTAGGAAGGCGATGTGTCCTGCAGGACGCTTTTTGGCGATTTTACCAACAACTTGCTTATTTGCCATTTGAGTAACTCCTTGTTCTAAATGATAACAAAAAATAGAAGAAATTCACCAAAAATAAGGATTATTAAATTGGGCTAAACGACGAGAAGCTCTCTCCATTTATGAAGGTGGGTAGCAATCATGTGATTAGCCTTCACACTGTTCATCGCGTTATTAGCCAGGGTAGTTCTTAACTTTTCATTGTCAACCAGCTTAGATAAACACTTAACCCAATCTTTGGAACTGCCAGCTAGCATTCCGTCATATTCATGATCAATACATAGGTAGGGACCGAATTGGGAACCGATAAAAGCAGCACCCATGAGTGTCATCTGTGAGTATTTTAGATTGCTCCTTCCCGCATTGAAGACATTCGCCTGAAGAGGGCCCAGCGCAATATCCGGATTGATTTCCTGGACCTTGTTTAAATATTCGGAAAAATCAACTGATGGGTGTTCAATAAAAGGAATTTCCTTGAAAATTTCCTTAAAATTGAGCTTACCTTGAAGGTGTATCTCTACCCTATTGCCGTATTTTTGATGAAGTTCAGTTAATGGATCTATTAACATATACAAATCCTGCCAATGACTTGGACTGCCCGACCATATTACACGAGTAGCTGTATTTTTAGTCTTAGGGATATCTCTCGCCATTTCAGGAGATACGCAGTTTGGAACCATTTTAATATTTCTAGCATATGGTGCATACAGGTTTTTTAGTATGTTGGTGCTTACCACCACCACGTCAGCTAATTCACAGAATAGTTTAATATAAAGGGCTCTGAGGGCGGGAGCGAACTTAACTACCTCGCCAGTAGTGGCATCGATTACTTCCGTTTGTTCTGGGCAATCTTCGGGAATATTTATGTAGTCATCGTCAAAGTCTAAGATTAGGATCTTACCTTTAGCTTTTTGCTCAGTATAAAATTGATACGCGCCTGGAGCGTAGAGACATTGGATATAGAGTATTTCAGCCCAATCATACTGCTCTGCTTGAATCTCTTGCTTTCCTAGGAATTGAACCGGATGGCCTTCTTGCAGTAATTCATAGAGAGGTTGAACAACTCGATGGTAGGATGTTGCACCTCCTTCAAGGGGGACGCCAAGAACTCTTCGTGCTCTTTTAACTAACATGGTGTACGCAGGATAATGTGAAAAATAAATTTTGCAACCGTTGACCAAAATACCAAAAGCTTGGTAGAGTAATAGTATGATATGCACCAAATGCGGAGAACCAGATGCCGTTGCCTTAATTCATTCAATTCTTTGTCCAAATAAGAAATGTAATGATTTTGACCAGAAGTGGTCAGAGGAGGTTTCTGCTAACAAGAAGGAAGCTGCTGCTAAGAAAAGCGTTAAAGAAGCAGTAGAAAAGGCTAGAAATCTTAAAAAAGATAGGCCCTATATACTTGATTCTTTTGGAAATAAGATTTTCTTACTAGAAACTAACACTTCTGCTTCTTTTGAAGGTTCAATAACTATAATTAGTTCTAATAATCCTATTACTATAACTCTGCCAGATGTTACTAGTGATCCAAAATATTTTGCGATTACAACGACTACTTCTATTGGGAACACAGCTTACATTATTTATGATCAAGCCATCTCGTATTCATTAACTTGGGGCTTCTTGGACGCCAATTCTGATTGGAGCCTAACTGAGAATAATACCGATCCTAATAGTGCAAGCCCATGGTAAAATTAAGTGATGGACAATCGTGTAGTAGGAACATCGATTTCACTAGCTGCGTCGATTTATTTATTTGTACATAGTCAATGTGAAACTTGTCAAAATAAAAGGATGGTAGCCGGCGCAGGGGTCGGCTTTTATTCTTTATTATTAATAGGTGCTCTGTACAAAGCGGAATGGGCTGCTGCAGCTATCAAATTTGCTGCAGCAGCCCATTCAGTATTAATCCTTAAGATGATTAAGGATAACAATATTTGCCCAGGCTGCTTGGTTGCTGCCTCAGGAAATACTTATTCGCTTTTGGCCTCTTGATCCACTGGTGGTGTATCTCCGGGAGGGGGCGGTGGCTCCGATTGAGCTTGTGAATTAGAATAAAGCTTTTCTGAGACCTTGTGTTGAACTTGTAGCAAAGCATCAATAGCAGACGTTATTACTGTAACATCGTTATTGCCTTTAACTTCTTTAAGTTTTTCCAAAGCCGCCTCAAGCTCTTGCTTCATATCACCAATTTGTTCCGGATGTTCCGAGATTTGGCGCTCGACTAAGTCTACTAAGTGATCTGCTTTATTCTTAGCTTCAACATGAGCGACTTTCTTTGCATCTTCATCAGCGTACTGCTCCGCTTCTTTCTTCATACGTTCAATCTCTTCAGACGAGAATCCCGTATTAGCTTGAATCGTGATATTCTGATGTTTTCCAGTGCCAAGGTCTTTAGCACTGACATTTAATATACCGTTGGCGTCAATATCGAATGTAACTTCGACTTTTGGCACGCCTCGGGGAGCCATTGGAATATCATCCAAACGGAAAAATCCGAGTAGGCGATTGTCAGTAGCCATTTTTCTCTCACCTTGGTAGACTTTAACATCTACAGCGGTCTGATTGCTACTAAACGTAGTGAAGATTTCCTTCTTCTGAGAAGGAATCGTAGTATTACGAGGAATCATAGCTGTCAGGATTCCGCCTGCGGTCTCAACCCCGAGAGAAAGCGGAGTCACATCGAGAAGCAAGATATCAGTCTTTTCTCCAGAGAGAACAGCACCCTGAATTGCTGCTCCTACAGCAACTACTTCATCCGGATTAACCGATTTGTTCAACTCTTTTCCGTTAAAGAATGAACGTACTAATTCTTGCACAGCCGGAATGCGGGTGGATCCACCAACCATAATAATTTCATCGATCTCTGATTTTTCGAGTTTCGAATCCTTTAGGGCTTGTTCCAACGGCAATCTAGTTCTTTCAACTAGGTTCCGAGTCAATGCATCAAACTTTGCTCTGGTGATCTCCAAATCTAAGTGAAGTGGCACCCCGTCTTGACTGCAGATAAATGGCAAGCTAATGCGCGTTGACATTGATCCTGATAATTCGCACTTGCACTTTTCGCAAGCTTCTTTGAGTCGTTGCAGCGCAAGCTTATCTTTTCTCAGGTCAACGGAATTAGTCTTCTTAAAATCATCAGCGACGAAGTCGATAAGCGCCTGATCGAAGTTGTCTCCTCCAAGGTGTGTATCCCCGTTCGTGGATTTGACTTCAATAACACCATCTCCAACTTCAAGTACAGACACGTCGAAGGTTCCACCACCTAAATCATATACAATAATTTTTTGATCATTTGTTTTATCAACGCCGTATGCGAGCGCAGCGGCGGTGGGCTCATTAATGATACGACGAACTTTTAGTCCGGCAATTTCTCCCGCGTCTTTAGTGGCTTGGCGTTGAGCATCATTAAAATAAGCAGGTACTGTAATAACAGCTTCCGTGACAGGCTCTCCTAGATATTCTTCCGCATATTGTTTTAGGTAAGTTAAGATCATCGCTGAGATTTCAGGAGGACTGTAATCTTTGTCGCGAATGCGAACCTTAACTGGCTGCTCTTTTTCTCCTACTAGTTTATATGGTAGGTGTTGCTCCTCCTCGGAAACTTCTGAGCGACGACGCCCCATGAAGCGTTTGATTGAATAAACCGTATTTTCCGGATTTGTTACAGCTTGGTTTTTTGCCCGATGGCCGACCCATCGCTCCTCCTTAGCAAATCCGACAACCGACGGTGTTGTGCGATTGCCGGATGGGTTGGCAATGATTTTAACCTCTTTGCCTTCCATGACTGCGACAACTGAATTTGTCGTTCCTAGATCGATTCCAACAATTTTTCCCATTTGGTTACCTCTTAAGCCCGTAGTTTATGCGATGAAATGCAGTAGCGCAAGCTTTGAACGATTTTTGGTGAGCGTTTCAAAGATCATTTTTGATATACTTATAGCTGAGGAGCACACTAATGAAATTAGACTCACGATATACTAATATCTCCAACGAAACATCCTTCACGGGAGATACGAAAGCACTATCTTACATGCCTATGAGCTTGAAAGACGCAGCAAAAATAGCTGTAACTTCTGGGGTAACCAACGCCAGAATGACAACGATCGCTCCGGACAAAGACCTGACCTGGCAAGAAGGCGTCAGAATGACGAACAAAGTTCAACGGGGTGGCGCTCTTGATCAAGATGCGTTGATTTCTCGTTTACAGCAGTCACATGTTGGCAAACTAGTTAAAATCACCGAACGAGAGGGCCACGCGCCGATCCAGAAGCAACAAATGGCCGGGCTTGGAGCTTCTCTTACCGAGCTAACCCAATCAGGGGCCCAATTTGCTACGGCCGCCGCATCGGGCCTAACTGCAGCAAATGCAGCACTGAATCAAAATCAGACTCCTCTTGTGCAACCTATTGCTGCTCAAGAAGAACCCAGCATAATGGGCATTCCAGTGAAGTGGGCAGTTCTTGGCGCTGGATTAGTTGTCGTTGGCATCGTTATGATGAAAGGTAAGAAAGAAGGTTCCTCTGTTCTTCCCATTATAGCTGCCAAGAAAAAGCGTCGTAAGAAATAACAATTCTTTTTCCAAACAAAAAAAGCTCTCAATGTAATTGAGAGCTTTTTTTGTTGTTTTTGAAATTATCTAATCTTTAAGCTGGTTCATATCCGAAGATATCCGCGGTGATTAGTTGTGTTGTGCCCGTTGTTGCAACATCAATTCCAAGTAATAATGTTGATCCCGAACCGGCTTGAACAGCTTTTGCTATTAAGGAGAACACCCAAATATCGTTTGCTGCGACTACTCCAGTGATTGCAACTGGAGTAAATACATTATCGGCGCCAGAAGCATTAAAACCAATACCTATGGTTGGAACAATTGTGATACCATTAGCCGAAAGTTGTCTTAGTACGACATGTGTAATTACTGTAGTGGCATCAGCTAAATAAATTGCGATTTCTGTTGTTCCGGCGATCGGATCGATGTTAGCGTACGTTCCAAGTTGTGAAATGCCCCCTCCGGAGCCGGAGCCTACACCTGTTGCTCCAATTAAACCAGTAATACCTGCGATGCCTGTTGCTCCACCGCCAGATAAGCCGGTATTACCTGTAATACCGGTAGTACCTACACCAGCAACACCTGTTGCGCCACCACCGGATAATCCAGTATTACCTGTTAGACCTGTGACACCAACGAGTCCGGTAACACCAAGACCTTGAACTCCCGTTCCACCTATGATACCTGTAGGTCCTTGAACACCGGTAGGACCTTGAGGACCAGACGCCAGGCCGGTTAAACCTTGGATACCCGTTGAGCCCCCACCGCCACCGGTGGAAAATAACTCTCCGCGCACGAATACCGCTCCAAGAGTGGCAACTGACATAACACGTCCAACTGCACTTAACGTAGTGCCCGCAGTCAGAGATATTGCTCCCGGTGTGTCACTTAGATAAACAGGGTCTCCAACAGATGCTCCTGTAGTGTTCAGGGGTTGAAAGCTGCCTTCTACAATAACGCTGCCACTTGCTGCATCAGCAATATCCTCATCTGCAACACCGAATACCGCATTAGTGGAAACGGCGCCAGCACTTGCTAGTGCAATGATTGGCCGTTGAACAGAGCCGCTGTAGCCTGTTTGTCTGACGATAGATCCTTTAGGAATCGTAGATCCTGTGCTATTTAAACACAATCTGAATATTTGATCATCTAGTGCGGCAGTGGACAATTCAAAAGTGTTATTGAGTAATGTTTCTGTGGGAAAGTAGATAACAACTCCGGTGCCCACGTTGTATAATTGACTGAAGGTGTCACCGGGAACCAATTTGAGGTAATATAGGGTGCTACCATTTGAAACAACAGTGCCGGTTGCAGTCACCGTCGCAGTATCCCCTAGCAATCTACCGACTGAGTCAATAATCTGCGAAGTTAATGGGTTGGCAGCTTGTCGGCAGATTACGTTGGAGTAGAATGCACGATTAACGACGAGCACGTCATTAACACTAAAATTGATGGCCATGTATCCTCCCTCATATTTTAGTAAATTAAATAGGAAAAGAAAAGGGTTTTATGAAAGCAGATCAAAAACACTGGTTTCTTAAGCGTTGGTTTCTACAAGGCTTAATTATTACCTTGCCGATTTCCGTGACAGTAACACTGCTTTACTATCTTGTCGTCAAAACAGATGCTTTTCTTTCCTATGTGTGGGGTCTGCTTCCTTGGGCATTACCCGCATGGATGTCTCCGTGGATAGGAGTCTTATTTGTGGCAGCTATACTGATTGGCGTTGGGGCATTGACTGAGTCCTGGCTAGTTGGCAAATGCTGGGCCCTATTCAACAAATTAATGTCCATGCTGCCTATCGTCAGAACCATCTATAATACGATCCATAAAGTTGTTGAAAGCGTATTCGGGAGTAACTCTAACTTGTCCAAGACCGTGCTGATTGAATTTCCAAGGCCAGGGATTTACGCACTAGCATTCAAAACGAGTACGGGATCGCCGGCACTAACACAGGCGCTTGGTCAGAAGGTGAGCAATATATTTTTACCTACCACTCCAAATCCAACCAGTGGATTTTATCTAGTGGTGCCAGATGACCAAATAATAGAAACATCCTTGAAGCCAGAGGAAGCTTTCAAACTTATCATATCTGCTGGAATTGTCCAAGATAAAGTGTAGGTCTTGAACTCTCGCAGAAGAGGTGTAGACTTGTGGTGTTGGGTGATTTATGATTCGACAGACTTTGTTCGCGCTTACTATACTAATGACCGGGTGCGCGTCATTAAAAGATAAAACCGGCGAATTTGTTACTGAAGCTGTCCAAGACAGAATTATTAGTAAAGTTGATGAACTGTTAGCTAGAAGAAATTTAACCTTAACAGAGATTCAACAGATACTTGATCAAGATGGCAGTAATGAAATTGATAGTGCCGAAGTATTGACTTTGGTAAAAGACTTATCAAAGAACTACATGTTACTTGAAGGCAAAGAATTAGTTGATCGGAAATTAGCTGAGTTACAAAATAACTTAGTTTCTCAAGATGAACTAAGAACAAAATCGTCTGAATTTTGGAATTGGTTGATGAGCGCGGTTGGTATATTAGTTTCCAGTTATCTAGGCAAGCAAATTGTTTCCGCCAGAAGTGATGGGAAGCGGGATGCTAGAATAGCGTTGCTTGAAAAGATTCTTCAAAAGGATCTAAATGGAGATGGGACTATTGGCGCAATTGCTGTATCTAATGGAGATGGCGTTAATCCACCACCGCCAATTCAGAGTTAATTTCAACCAATTCTAAAGAGGAGGCCGAGCAGTTGTCACAGACTGGCTCGGTTTCTTCTTTTTTAATATGAACCTCTTTACGTCGCAGCATTGCTAGATAAGTCCCCAAACCGCCGCCTAATGAGTAAGCGATAATCGCACTATAATCCTGTTGTAAGAATTGGTTCAACAATTCCATCCAAACGCCGCATCCAATCAATGTGATTACGATGCTCAGTATTACCGATGATTTAATGTGATTATTTTGAACTACTTTCAGGTACTTAGTGCTGAGTACATCTTGCAGCACGCCTGTACAGAACAATACAATAAGTAGGAGGAGGCTCATTGTCCCCTCCTTCTGTGATTTCTTGACTATGGACAACGTCGCTATTGCGTCCCATAATAGTATTATACTAAACTCCCTCGGACGCAGTCAAGCGTAGAATGGACTTGTGATAAATGGATATACAGCTAGAAAATACACGTCGTGCTTTTGAGCATAGCCACACAGAAGCTAATTGGGTTGCTTATTTGGCAGCGATGAGACGGGTCGGCATCGCATTTTCTCCGGAGCATTTGGCGATAGTTTGCCGCGGCAATGTGACTGCATGGGAAGACACTCTGACTGGCTTCAGAGCTTCGGTAACTGATGCTCAGTTTCCTGCGATCGAAGATAGCTATAATACACCTGAAGGAGATAGTGAATCATTTCCCTTGTGGACTGATTGGGATGGAGTGATTACAGTTAGATGGGAAACTCATTTTATTCCGCCAGGCCCGACCTTACTTATTGATGTGGATATGGCTGGACCTAATGTCATTGATCCGGGAGCCTATCTGTATGATGACAATGATGTTCAACCACCGAGTGAAAGAAGAATGATTGCTCAAGAATATATTTACGAAGGAGATTTTGTAATAACTCCTACGAACCTAGAACATGCACTGAGTAATACCGTGAATTGGACTACCTAATATGACCAAAACGAATAAACAGAAACTCGAAGAAACCAAACCAAGGCCCAGCGAACTGCGTTCGGTTAAAATTTGGTGCGGTGCTTGCAAAACAGAATTCGATGCTGGGAATGCGCGATTTGAAGTCAGCACACCGTATATTTGTGCAATTCACAATGGAGAGGATCTTGAAAGTTACACATGTCATTGTAACCATGGGGATAAGACTATTGAAGTTAGCTGCCCCCATTGTAATTATTTTTCAACGATAGAAATTATTTAATAAATCCATGTAAGCGCCCTAGCCAGTAAGGAACCAGATAATCCACACCCGTCATATCTCCTAGCCCTTGAGTGTCGTAAGGGAGATTCCCTACATCCCAAGGTTCTTTCTGCCAGGTTGAATACGCGGTCGGTTTCCGCAAATGAGGAGGGATGACCCATCTAGGCGTTGTGTTAAATGTAACGGCGAAAAATTCTGGTACCTCTCCTTTTCCTGCTAGGGGGGACGACCAAAGTCTTGTTGGTTTGAGCATTAAAGATTTAATTGCTAGTAATCCTTCTCCATCGTCTGTTTCACCAGACATTGATGACCACAGCCAGGACAACCAAGCGTTCTGATGTCCTTTGGTCCATTTCCTCCAATGTTCCTCCGAATAAGACACCATTACGTCTTTACGTTCTTGATCTGTCTCTAATGACCAAACAGTGTAAGCTCGCATTGCTCTCAAATTATGTGCATAATACTGCTGCAAATTATCATCTTCCGCCAGAAGACCCCCACCCAACTTGTTGGGTGGGGGATGAATGGCGCTGGTTTTGAACATATTGTTTTACAACCTCTAATGAGGCTCCTCCACAACTGCCAGCATAGTAGCTTCTGCTCCAAAAGCTTCCTTTGGAAAGGTATAGATCCAAATTAGGAAATTCAACAAATAGCACACGAGAGGATCGACTTTTTAGGACGTTAACGAATTTGGATAATGCTAATGTTGGCGGATACTCTAC
>Ga0163155_10001318_pt1 | contig 30072 bp, 28 predicted proteins | sample OliLakLV19SP4G1_FD_148611 | JGI IMG/M metagenome (GOLD analysis project Ga0163155, IMG submission 148611) | Freshwater microbial mat bacterial communities from Lake Vanda, McMurdo Dry Valleys, Antarctica - Oligotrophic Lake LV.19.SP4.G1 | ecosystem: Environmental > Aquatic > Freshwater > Lake >... | reverse complement strand
GAGAACTATCGAGTTTATGAGGTGAGGTAGCAGCTAATACTGGTCATGGGTAACTAGATCAAAAAATATGTATAAGTCCTCATCTTTTATACATAAGGCTCGAAGATCATCTTTAACCCAGATATCATATTGAGTTGCGCGGTGTCCTTGCAGTTTATGCAACTTCAAGGATGGAGAGGATTCTGGTGGAAAAGACTGGATTGTTTGATCAACTCTAGCCAAAGTTGATGGTTTTTTTTGCAAAGTTTACTGACTTTTTTTTGAAACTTGCACTGGAGCGAAAGTTCATAAGTTAGTGAAGAATTCCTTAATATCACTAATCTCAGTAGTTTTACCCTCACGATACTCTTTTACTGCCTTCAAACCAGCCCGCTCGGTCTTTTCACTCATTTCATACACCGGAATAACACCCTGCTTGAAGATCTCCTCAGTGGCTTTACTAATAAAAAATTTTGCCATTTTAGCGATGTTGTAACCAAGTTGGTCACCGTATCCTGCCAAGAGAGCTGCTTCCTGATCAGTAAGAGTAAGTTGTACTTTTGTCATAATACAAAATTGTAGTAAATAAGTAGGAAATATTCAATACTTATTTACTACTTTTAGAGGAGTAAACTTCATCATTAGATAGAGTTGAAGTGCTTCCCAACCCGCTTTGACAATCACCAGAGGATGATTGCCAGTCGGCTTGCCGAACTGACGTAGATAGTGCCGCACCGGCAACTGCTTAAATCGATATCCACTTTTTTTAAGTCGGTAGAGTAGTTCGGCACTGGTAAATGCACCAGTAGAAGTGAGCGGAATTTCTTGCAGCACTTTGGTTTTTATTAACTTAAACGCACAATCAATATCTTTGACGTGCAGTCGAAAAAGTAAATCAATATACCTCTTAAATAACTTTGCATTGAAAGCCCGCAGCTGGCCCTCGGCCCGATTTTCCCGGTAGCCAATAATCACCTCGGACTTTTTGGTGTGCGGCAGAAAAGATTTTAATTGGTCTACGTCAAACTGGAGATCACCGTCAGTGAAGAACGTCCAGTCATACCTCGCAGCAACAAAGCCGGAGCGCAAAGAAGCTCCATACCCCTTATTTCGCTTGTGGGTAATGAACCGAAGTTCTGGGTACAGTTTACACAGCTTCTTAGTTACCCGAAGAGTACCATCGCTACTTCCGTCATTAATAATGATGATCTCGAATTTTTTAGCAATTTTGGGAAGAACTTGGTAAAAAGCCTCCACCATCGACTGCACATTTTGCTCTTCGTTATAGCAAGGAAAAAAAGCAGTGATCGAGGAAACTTTCATGAATCAGGCTATTATAGCGGCAGATTAGGATAACGCACTCAGCGCTACTTGCAGCATCGCCACAAACTCTTGGGGGTCTAAACTGGCCGCACCTGGAACTACGCCGGAAATACTGGGCTCTGCGAAGTACTCCTGAATATTCTTGCTATTTACCGAGCCACCATAGAGAACACCCTGCACCTTGTACTCGGTGGTAATATGTTGGATAGCACTCAGGACTTGGTCAAGGTCAGCTGCATGCGCATTTCCTGAGCTGCTAATTGCCTCCGGAGGTTCGTACATGACTAGCAGTTGGGAAAGCTGATTTTTCTCAAACTGAGCCAGTTGAGTCTGCCAGTTATGATCATCTACGGCCACAATCGGCGTAATCTTATTGTCTAAGGCTTGAATCGTTTGTAAGGCTACCACCTGATCAGATTCGGCAAAGTGCCGACGACGCTCGGCGTGACCCAAGAGCGCGTACTTGACCCATTGACTAGTGATCTGGGCGGAAACCGCGCCAGTATAGGCTCCATTTGGATACGATGACAATGTTTGAGCACAAAGCTGCAGCTCCGGAACCCGAGCGTGAAGGTGGGACAAATACACCAGGCTGGGGGCCACCACCGGGGTGAAGGGCAGCCGCTGCTCAAGCAACTCGCTACTCAGCATCTGGTCAATCCACTCATCCACCTCAGCTAGTGATTTATTTGATTTCCAGTTTCCGACGAGGAGTTTAAGTGAGTTTGTCATAGTGTCTACTATAGCAAAGGAGAACAAAAAAAGGGCCTTGTAAAAGGCCCCTCTTTATTTTCAATAAGATTCAAGTTATCGAGGAATATCGATAAGAATCGGGCTCTGATTCATTTCCTTTTGTGAACCACTTGCGGTATCAATATTGGTACTAACATTTTCGAGCAGATTATATCATGCAGGCGAGACTACTAACTCAAGTACTTGAATAGAAGCCTAACTACGTATTAAAAATATATAAAAGAGCTAGTAGAAAGGGAAAGAAGTTGAGGTATGCATCTGCAAAAAGATCGGAGAATTCACATCTCTTGACTACGTATGTATATTGATATATTTCACGCTGTAGTTTGACTAATTACAACAAAAATAATAAAGGAGCATATGTCTTCGGAGAAAATTAAAATTTCCCTTAATCCAAAAGGCCAGTATGCAGAGAAAAGAGTTTTTGCAGCTAAATCATCAGCACCAGGGCACGTCTCAGTACTCTCAACAAATGAAGTAGATGGACATCCAGTTGTCCGTTTGGAATTCAGTAATGGAGCGCAACCTAATGACCTTACATTTTTGGTAGCAGAAAATCGCTTTCTTTCAATTCTCACTACTGTGACATCCCCAGGCGTTATGGAGTTTCTTTTAGGAACTGAAGAAGATGCAGCCTATCAAGAAGTAGCCCTTGAGTTAATTCAGGCAAAAAGAACCCAAGAAGATGCGATGTGGGAACGTGCAAATACGCGACAAAAAGCAACATGGAATAGTGAAGCAAGAAAAGAGGAAATTGGAGCTACTCCAGCAGACTTGACTCAAAGTGATAGACAAGTTGCCGAGCAGCTTGCTTTAGACCCAAACATAATTGGGAAGCCTCAAATTGTTATTTCAGAAGCGAAGGATGGGTCGCTATTCAGAAGGACTCTTTAGTTTAATGTTCTTCGACCTTCCTTTCCAGACGACCATACTCTTGAAATTCGTTACTTATTAAGCAATGATGCAGAAGAATTAAGAGGGATAGGATTTCCTGCAAGCAGCACGCTCATCTTACCAGATCATGAATATCAGGATGGTGAATTCATCAATGTATCACTTCCTCTTTGGGCAACTGCTCCTAATACCGGCTGCTCACTTAGAGTAGATGTAGTGGATCAACAAACTGGTGCTAAAGTACAAGCCATTCTCTCATTGGGAGACTTTGATGTAGTTCTACCTGAAGAGTTATCAACATTTTTCTCAGATTTAACTAAAAAGTTAGTCTCTGAGGGCTTTGTAGCCAATGAAGTAGCTCTCTTTTTTAAGAAGTACGATAGGGATCTACGAATGTGGTTATCTTTGGAAAAAGCTAAAAATCCTAACTATCTCAGCACACCTGAGGCTCAGAAATGGTTACACGAGAGGATAGAGCTGGTTCAATATCAGAAGCCACGTCAAGAAACTCAGCTTATTTTTTCAGATGATACTAGTTTTGTCGCTCAGGCACCCATCACGTTTATCGGCCACCATACTTTAACGGGTAGCCCTTTAAATTCTGATATTACAGTAGATGCTCCCGGCAAGAAATTGCACGTAGCAGCTGTTGAAGGAACTCTTTCTAACACAGATATTGTACGTATATCAACTGGGGACAGAAATTTTTCCGGAAGAATTATTGCAACTACTGCAAGTGAGGGAGGTAAGAATTTTTCTGCTGAAGCAGAGGTCACTAGTAGGCGTATGGTAGAACCTGTTGATTTCACCTTTCAAAATCAATATAAGGGTGAAGTGGGGAAAGCTCTTTCTATTCCTTTCTCTATTTTGCCAGCTTCAGGTGCTCAATATGTAGTGGAGAGAAAAATCGAGTGCTATGGTGAAGAGGAGGGCTGGTTTAGGATACTCAATAGGGATACATTTGAATCTGGGAAGTCCGACACATTGCTCATATGGCCAAATAGAGATAAATTAGGTATCGCTTTAACTGTTTGCGCCACTGACAACCAAGAGAATAGAGGGAGTTCTCATGTGAGGTTTGAAGTTCCGAGTACACCACTGGCTACACAGGACTTCAGTGGTGATACTGATTGACCTGCTTTGCATTAAGAATTAGATTGATCTGATCGCCGCCCGCACTAATGGGCGGCGTTTTCGTATCAGAAGCAAAAAGCCGTAAAAATATCTTTAAAAACCCACACTCCAGATTCAGAACTCAATTTACAAAGCTCTTTCCATCTTTACTAGTGCTCTGGTCTTCTAACTTCTCAATTCGCTCTTCGTGATCTACAATCTTATCTCGATAGCCAGTAAGTATTGTCATCTCTTCTCGAATTCCCTTAATCTCATAAAGAATGTCATCTTTAAACTGAAGCACAGTATTACTCAGGTCTTCTCTTACACCTCTTATCTCCGCCTTCAACTCGTCCTTCGTCGCAAAAGTCCCTGACAATTCTTTGACTAAATTTGCGATATCTTTTTTGTCAGCATATACGTGCCTCTCTTTTACTTTCCATCATTCTGTCACCTCAACCTTGCAAGAAGCATAAGAAGAATCACTCAAAATGAAGCAATTTTGTAATTCTAAAACTAAAAAATGAAGTTATTATTAAATCCCGGCTGAGCATCTCGAGAAAGCCACCCTTTAATTCTTCCTCGCATATCTCTCTCGAGAAACCTTGATCACTTTATCGCGGTTTTGATTACTAGAGGCAGCTAAGTTCAAGGTATTGGCGGGGAACGGATGACTGACTTGGCCGTGAATCATCAGCTTGGAAACAATTTGATACCTCCCCAACGACACTAGATCCTCCTGGCTATACTTGCCCCCGAACTCTTTCTGCATGTAGTCCGCATCTCCAGCGCCCAGGATAAAACTGACCATACTCCCAGCATTGCCGAAGATGGCGTCTTTGACTTCTTCGGGAATCTGGGCCATGTACTGATTGGCCAAAACAAGGTTTAACCGATACTTGCGCGCCTCTGACAAAATTTTAATAAAACTAGTGGTCGCAAAGTTCTGAAACTCATCGATGTAGAGATAGAAATCTTTACGATCTTTTTCAGCCATGTAGACGCGATTCATGGCCGCCAACTGAATTTTGGTAATGATCATCGCTCCCAGCAACGACATGTTATCTTCGCCAAGTTTTCCTTGCGAGACGTTCACTAACAAAATCTTGCCTTCATTCATTACTTGCTCAATGTCAAAGGAGCTGGTGTTGGTATTCACCACATTTCTAATTAAGGGTGATGTCACAAACTGACCCACTTTATTCAAAATTGGCGCAATTGACTCGGTCCGCAAGCGCTCCTGCATCGGATTAAACTCCGCTTCCCAAAAGTTCTTCAGCACCTGGTCATCCATCCCCGCCACAATCTTGGCTCGATACTTGGGGTCAGTCAAAATCCGCAGCACATCCTCTAGCTTGGCATCGGTAGAAAGCAACGTCAGCAAGGAATTCCGCAAAATGTACTCGAGACGTGGACCCCAGGAATTGGCGTACATTTTTTGAAAAATGGCCACGATGCCAGAAGCAATTAACTCACGATGAACCAGCGACCCACCCTCAAATAAGTTCAGCTTCACCACCGAGTGCGTATCTGCCGGATCCAAGACAATCACGTCGTTGATGCGGTGGCGGGGGATGTAGTTCAGCACCGTCTCGATCAGGTCACCGTGCGGATCAACTACCGCCAATCCCTTGTTATGCTTGAGGTCATTAATAATCATGTTTGCCAGTAACGTCGATTTACCGGTACCACTTTTCCCAATCACATACATGTGACGGCGACGATCATCTTGGTGGATGCCAAAAATCTGTTCTTGATTCTTAAACTGGGTTTTGGCAAATAAGTTCAAGTCTTGACGCTCATCTTCTGGAGTGTGAGCAAAAGTGGGCAGGTCTTCTGGTGGCTCACCCAGCAAGTTCTTTCCCCAGGCAATGTTTCTGATGGTAGAAAGCTGTTTATTCGGCATGTGCCACAGCGTAGCCAACTCATCTATAGAAAGGTACTGCCAGCGATGAATTCCCAGCAAGTACTCAGTTGGCAAACGATAACGAATCTCTTCTAGGCGCTCTTTTTTACGCAGTCTAGGCGGACGAAACACAAAGCTATTCGTCTCGGACTGAATCGCAGTAAAGGAAGCCACCAGCGCAGTCATGAGTTGGTCGGCTCTTTCATCCGTGGCTGCTTGGAGTAACAAGCGGATGCTGACTTGATACGAAGGCAAAGATAACTTGCGTTTAATTGCATCTGCATGAGGAGCGGGGACGGTCGCTGCCGGACCGGTAGCAGGTTGGGCTTTTTTCTTCCAGTTATCACGGGCTTTGCGAACATGAAACTGAATCAAACCAGCTTCGCCTTCTGAGAGCTTGGCCAAGGTCGATAAGACTGGTGCTAGGGAATCGGTCTCGGTCAGCTCACGAAAGGTTTTCAGAGGGAAGTACGCCGGAGCTGACAGTACCAACTCACCATATTTTTTGGGTAACGGCTGGTGAAACTCGGCTAAAGGATCGTGCTCCAATTGTTTAACCAGAATTTCTGGGTAGCTGGAGGTCAATTGACTAGTCAGGTACTCACCCAACGACTCAGGCAGTGTAATTAGCTCGTAAATCGTCTGACCTTGACTGAGAAACTCAAACGTAAACTCAGGCGCATGCTGCCATTTTTTGAAAATTCCTCGAGGTGGGTTGGGGAGAGCCGCGAATAACTGAACGACGGCTTCAGCAGTTTGCTGGCTTTCGCGTGCAGTCCGAACTTCAAACGTCACCCGAGATAATGCAGGCATAGTAACAAAGAAAGTATATCAGGAATTGTATGCTAATATTAAGCCGCAATGCCCAGCAGCCTCCTCTCAGCACTCAATGAAAAACAACAAGAAGCCGTCCTCCATCCAGCAGGACCCGCGATTGTTTTGGCAGGCGCGGGATCTGGGAAAACGCGTGTCTTAACCACCAGGGCAGCCTGGTTAATTGAGGAGCAGCACCAAGATCCAGGCGAAATCCTGCTAGTCACCTTCACCAATAAAGCGGCGCAAGAAATTAGTGAGCGAATGCTAAAGCAAACTGGACATAAAATTCCTTTTGCTGGTACTTTTCACCGCATTTGCGCCAAGATTCTCCGTCGAGATGGCTACTTAATTGGCTTATCGCCCAACTTCACCATCTTTGATAGCGATGACCAACTTGATCTGATCAAGCAAATTTATAAAAAAAATACCTGGTCAGAAAAAGAGTTTCACCCCAAAGCAGTCAAAGGGGAGATTTCGGAAGCCAAGAATGAGATGGTCACCGCCACACAGTACCGTGAGAGTTCTCGAGGCAAGTTTCAGGAATTTGTCGGTCATGCCTACGTTCAATATCAACACGAACTTACTCAAAATCACGCCGTGGACTTTGACGACCTCCTCCTCCGAGTCATCGAGCTATTTGTCCAGCATCCAGAAGTCTTGCAGCGCTATCAGAACCAATTCAGCCACGTTTTGATTGACGAATACCAAGACACGAATAAGGCCCAATACGTCTTGAGCAAATTACTCGCTGCACCTCAAGAGAATCTCTACGTGGTAGGCGACTTTTCACAGTCCATTTACGCCTGGCGCGGCGCAGATTATCGAAACATGTTGAACTTAAAGACTGACTTCCCCACGATTGTAGAGTATCGGCTAGAACAGAACTACAGATCAACGCAAACAATTCTGGACGCTGCTACCGAAGTTATTTCTAAAAATACATCACATCCTATTTTGCAGCTCTGGACTGACAACAAGAGCCAAGAGCATCCCAAGATCGTGGTGTATGAAGCGGATAGTGGGGAAGATGAGGCCCGGAAAGTCCTCCAGTATATCCGCCAGCATGATCTGGACTTACAGCTTTCTGATCGAGTCATTTTATACCGCACCAACGCCCAGTCCCGAGCTTTTGAAGAAGCTCTCATTCGGGCTGGCTTACCCTACAAAATCGTGGGTGGCGTTAAGTTTTATGCGCGCAAAGAAATTAAAGACGTCTTAAGTTACTTACGACTTTTCACTAACCCCAGCGATGAAGTCAGCCATGAGCGCGCACTCAAGCTCGGTAAACGAAAGTACGAAAAGTATATCCAGTGGAAGGAAAAAATCATTGAGGAGCTACACAAAAGTGGAGTGGAGAATTTAGGTGGGATACAACCGTTCAACTTGCTCCAAAAAATTCTTGATGTCACCGAGTTTAAGCAACGCTTTGACGTCGAGGATCCGGAAGACTTTGCGCGCTTAGAAAATATCCAAGAGTTGCTCAATGTGGCTACCCAGTTTCTAGAACTGGATGTTTTCCTCGAGAATATTGCCTTGCTCCAAGATAATGAACTCGCTGACGTGACTGTAGAAGGCAAAGCCGACGTAATTACCTTAATGAGTCTACACTCGGCCAAAGGCCTCGAATTCCCAATCGTTTTTATGGTCGGTATGGAAGAAGGTTTATTTCCACACTCCAGGTCCATCCTCGATAAAGCCCAGATGGAAGAAGAGCGACGGCTTTGTTACGTGGGAATCACTCGCGCGAAACTCAAACTCTACCTCACCTACGCCCGAAGACGGATGATCTACGGCACCATCAATAGTGCGATGCCCAGTCGATTCCTTCACGATATTCCCGAGAGACTACTCCAACGAGAACAGGCTGAGCTCTATGCTCCCTCCGCTCACTTCGGCCAGTACGGAACTAGCTATGGTCGCAGCTCAGACTCTGCTAGCCGCGGCTGGGGGCAAGATCCAGACCCTGATGACCACATTGGGCTCAAAGCACTCAACCAACGTGTCCAGGCCATTGGCAATAAACGTAAGTATATTGCCCTCGATGACGGCGCACTTGATGATGTGCTCAGTGGCGATATTGATATTGAGGCATTTTTGGAAAAATAATTTCTCGGCAAACAACAACCAGCTTTTTCAGCTATAATTTCAGATCAGTATGCTTTTACGACCCCTCCGCCAAGAAGAACGCGCCGCCTACGATGCGACTGTTCAACATCCGCTCCAGTCTTGGGCTTGGGGAGATTTTAGAAGCCAAACTGGCGTCCAAGTTGAGCGGGTAGGGTTTTTTGAAGAAGGCAAATTAAAAGCGGCGCTGCAAGTCTTTTTTCATAAGATCCCCGGCACCAGCATGACCGCCGGCTACTTGCCAAAAGGGCAGATGCCAGACGAGGAACAGCTGAATGCGATCACTCAACTGGGCAAAAAACACCATTCTTTATTCGTAAAGATGGAGCCAAATGTGGGCCGCAGTGTCGAGACCAAGTCAGGCTTCGAGGAAATTGCAAAGTTCCTGCAAACCAACAACGCCCGCCCGGGCCGTCCTCTTTTCACTAAGTATACTTTTCAACTCGATCTCACTCCCTCCGAAGAAAAATTATTCGGCCAACTCAGCAGTAAAACTCGCTACAACGTCAACGTGGCATTTAAAAAAGGCGTCCAGATTTACGAGAACACCACCAAAGAGGGGATGGATCAGTATGTTGAGATTCTGAATGAGACCACTCAACGTCAAGGATTTTACGCCCACACTCCAGCGTACTTCAAAACCATGTGGGAAGTCCTAGGCAGGACAGGAATGCTGAGAGTTTTTACGGCCGTCTATGAAGAAAAAGTGCTCGTCTCTTGGATCATGTTTGTTTTTAACGGCGTACTGTATTATCCATATGGAGCCTCCCGCAGTATCCACCGCGACGTCATGGCCAGTAACCTAATGATGTGGGAGATGATTCGGTTTGGCAAACAACAGGGCTGCAAAAGTTTTGATATGTGGGGCTCTTTAGGTCCAGAGCCGAATGAAAAAGATCCTTGGTTTGGGTTTCATCGGTTCAAAAAAGGCTTTGGAGGTGAGTTGGTAGAGTTCCTCGGCACCTACGACTTAGTTACCAATCCACCGTTGTACCCAATTTATAGAATTGTAGAAGATCTGAGATGGAAAGCCTTGCGACTCAAAGCACGTTTGCGAAAATAGTTAAAAAGCATACTAAGGAGTTTTATGTCTACACCTCGTTTTAAACGCGTCATGCTCAAAGTTGGTGGTGAATCCCTGATCGGTGAGCGCGAATATGGCATAGATCCGAAAGCGGCAATGAACGTTGCCGAGCAGATTAAACAAGTCCATGCACAAGGAGTAGAGATTGCGGTGGTAATTGGAGGTGGAAATATTTTCCGTGGCATCGCTGGCTCAAAAAATGGAATAGATCGAGCCACTGCAGACTATATGGGTATGCTCGCCACCGTTATGAATGGTCTTGCGCTTCAAGATGCGTTAGAAAAAATTGGCGTTCCCACGCGCTTACAAACTGCCCTCCAGATGCCAGCGGTCGCCGAAAGCTTTATCCGTCGCAAGGCCATCCGCCACATGGAAAAAGGCCGAGTGGTCATTCTCGGGGCTGGAACTGGCGTTCCGTACGTCACTACTGACACCGGCGCCTCACTTCACGCACTGGAACTAAAATGTAATGTACTCATGAAGGCCACCAAAGTAGATGGTATTTATGACAAAGATCCAATGAAAAACACTGATGCTCGTCGCTTTAAAACACTCAACTTTAAAGACGCCATTTCTATGCCTGGAGTAGAAGTAATGGATACGGCTGCCTTAGCTATGAGTAGTGAAAACCACATGCCAGTCATGGTCTTTGAACTCTTTGCGGAAGATAACCTTCAAAAGGCAATTGCCGGCGAAGATATTGGAACATTTGTCAGCAATGATGTGGAAACTGCGTTTGCGTAAAACATCCCCTCCGGGAATTTCTCGCTAGATGATGTATAGTAAGTTTTACTATGCAGTATCTCTCCAGTATCACCCCAAGCAATAAACGCGTTCTCATCAGATTAGATCTAGATTTGCCACAATCAAGTGATGGTGCGTTTGATACGACACGCATGGAAGATAGTTTTGAGACCTTATGTTACCTCTGGCAGCACAAGGCTGCGCACGTGACTGCGATTGCCCATCGCGGTCATGACGTGAAAAAGACTAAGAACTTTTCTTTAACACCAATCGCTAAAATCCTCTTCGAAAAGCTCCTCACCCAAAAGGCTTTCAAAAAAGCGACGCCAGAGTCTCTAGCAGCCTGGTTAGAACTCAAAGAAAATTTACGCTTTGATCCGCGTGAAGAAGAAGCCAGTAAAGAATTTGCCAAAGAGTTAGCGAAGGGCCAAGACTTATTTGTAAATGAAGCCTTTGCTACCTCTCATCGCTCCCATACTTCCATCGTCAAAGTTCCTGAGTTACTCCCAACCGTATTTGGCTTTCAGTTTGAGAAAGAAATGAAGGTGCTCGAAAAAATCACTGGCACACCCAAGCGTCCATTTATGTTTGTGCTCGGCGGGGCAAAGTTAGAAACCAAGTTACCACTTCTAGAAAAAATTGCTGAGCTAGTCGATGTGATCTTAGTAGGTGGGAAGTTGGCAGTTGAGGCGAAAGCGCGAAAGCTGGAGTTCAGCGACACGCTGCGCCGCAGAATGATTATTGCTGATTTAACCGAAGACGGCTTTGACATTGATCTGAAAGCCACTGAGCAGTTTGAACGCTTTGTGACTGAGGCAAAAACCTTGGTCTGGAACGGGCCCATGGGTAAGTACGAGGACGTAGAACATCGGGAGGGCACCAAGCGCGTAGCTGAAGCTATTGCCAATGGGAATGGCTACAAAGTGATTGGGGGCGGCGATACTGAGGCGGCCCTGACAATACTCGGACTCGATCGATTAAAAGGTTTTGATCACATTAGTTCGGGCGGAGGAGCGCTGCTTCATTACTTGGCATATCGGAGCCTACCAGGCATAGAAGCAGCCACCATTAAAGTGATATAGTTGAAGAAGGGGCAATATGAATACATTTGGCATCAATGGTTTTGGTCGGATTGGTAGAACTTCTTTTCGCGTCTGGTGGAAAAGTCATCACAATCAGATTGACCTGAGACTGATAAATACTTCTGGCTCGATGAGCTTGGAAGACTGGGCACATCTCTTAAAGTATGACTCCAATTACGGGCCATTTTTAGAGCCGATGTCACTCGAAGTAAAGCAATCAAACAAAGACGCGAGTGATGAAAACCCATTGCTCGGATTTATCCACATAGGTGACCATCACGTTGCCATAACGGCTCAGCGCGATCCAGCCAAAATTCCCTGGGCTCAGTATGGGGTAGAAACGGTTATTGAATCTACTGGTGCATTTATTTCGAGGGAAAAGGCTGCTGGACATCTGGCAGGAGGCGCCAAAAATGTGATCATTTCCGCACCTCCAAAAGGTGGAGACGTCGGCACGTATGTCATCGGGGCCAAGGAAGTTGAGGCAAATCAGGACATTGTGTCCAATGCTTCCTGCACTACGAACTGCGTTGCTCCAGTAGCAGCCGTCATCACCGCAGCATTGGGTGTAAGTAAAGCCACTTTAACTACGATTCATTCCTATACTGACGATCAAAATCTACACGACAACTCCCACAAAGACTTACGTCGGGCACGGGCTGCTGCGCTCAATATCGTGCCGACTTCAACAGGGGCAGCCATTGCCGCCACTGAAGTTGTTCCCGAGCTAAAGGGTCTCTTTGATGGCCTAGCAGTGCGAGTCCCCACGCCGGTAGGCTCACTTTCAGATATGGTCTTTGTGACCAAGCGTCCAACTACCGTCGAAGAAGTCAATCAAATCCTGTCTGACGCAGCAAACAGTTCCCACTGGCAAGGCATTCTGGCCGTTACAAATGAGCAACTTGTTTCGAGTGATATTGTCGGTCGCTCAGAGTCATCTATTGTGGATCTCTCGCTGACCCAAGTCATTGGTGGTGACTTAGTCAAGATCATTAGTTGGTATGACAATGAATGGGGCTACTGTAATCGGCTAGTGGAACAAGTCAGCCGGATGAGCTGATTAGGTAACCTCAATTTTCCTACACTTCTTGTAAGGTTCGCGCTCCATACTCCTGCTTACCATTCGCAACGGGGCATGACGGGAGCGAAGTCGTATTCACCATATCTCACCGGAATTGTTTTACTGATTTCCAGTCCGTCACCCCGTAGCCGATTTTTTAAGAAAGACCAGGATGCTCGCCAGAACATATACTGCTATGTTACAAGGCATGAACTGCCTCAAGGTGGAGGTGGAGGTTGATGGAAATCGTGGAACTCCAAACTTAGTTTTTATCGGCCTCACTTCCAAAGCCACTGAAGAAGCCAAAGAGCGAATTACGGCAGCTCTGCAAAACTGCGGCATCAGAATCCGCAGTAAACGAACGGTGGTGAACTTAGCACCAGCAGACGTGCCAAAGACTGCAGCCAGTTTTGACTTGGCAATAGCAGTGGGTTTACTGAAGATGTATGGCGAAATCAAAGCAGATACACAAAACACCATGTTTTTTGGTGAGCTCGCCCTGGATGGACAGCTCAAAGCCATTCGGGGAGCTCTTCCGTTAGTGTTAGCGGCCCGAAAGCTGGGATATCAACGCGTCATCCTACCTGCGGCCAACGCTCAAGAAGTCAGTACTATCCAAGGTATTGCGATTACTCCAATAGAAAATCTGACTGAGTATATTCAGGCAAGCAAAGCACTGCAGCCTCTGCCAGTATTGAAGCCAGGAAAGTATCAACAGCTTACCCCGCTCGACTCGCTAATAGACTTTAGTGAAGTTCATGGGCAAACACTGGCAAAGCGTGCCCTGACTATTGCTGCAGCCGGCGGACATCATCTTTTTATGACTGGACCACCTGGGGTGGGGAAGAGCATGTTGGCCAAAGCCCTACCCTCAATCCTACCAACCTTAACCAATGAAGAAGCTTTAGAGTTAACCCAAATTTACTCTATTGCCGGGCTACTTTCTTCCCAAGACAGCCTCATTTCTGCCCGGCCCTTCCGCGCACCTCACCACACCATCTCTCACAGCAACTTAATAGGTGGAGGTCAAACTATCCAGCCGGGAGAGATCTCTTTAGCTCACAACGGCATTCTTTTTTTAGATGAAGTACTCGAGTTCTCTAGCTATGTTCTCAACGCCCTACGACAACCACTTGAAGAGGGGGAAATCGTTCTCAATCGAGTCAGCGGTCGACATACCTTTCCAGCCAATTTTTCGCTCATCGCCGCTGCCAACCCTTGTCCGTGTGGATATCTCAACTCAACTAAAAAAAGATGTTCCTGTTCGCCTCACTCCTTAACTAGGTATCGAGAAAAAATTTCAGGCCCATTACTAGACCGCTTTGATTTACGACTAGAACTGGAAGACGTCACCACGCAAGAAATCTTTCAAAAGGAGAGTGAGGTTACAACCTCAGCGCAAATTCGCACTCAAGTATCTGCCGCTCGGCAGCTCCAGCTACACCGATACCAAAACCTTAAGCATAAAAGTAATCACCAGTTGAGTGCAAAACAACTGCTGCATTTTTGTCAGCCTTCCCCCCAGGCAAAGTCTTTACTGGAGCAGGCCATCAGCAGCTTTAACCTCTCGGTTCGCAGCTACTACAAACTCATGAAAGTAAGCCGAACCATTGCCGACTTAGAAGAATGCGAAACAGTCCAAGAAAATCATGTTGCAGAAGCACTGCAGTATCGTTAGGCGTACAAATCTGAGATCTACCAATACATCCAAGAAGAAATTACTTTTGTTTCTGCCACTTACCCAGCATGCCTCTCACCGTATCTTGGCCACCCAAGCCCAGTGCCAAACCCGTACCCAGCGAGAAAGAAAAGACTAAACCCATGAATAAGATGGTAATGAATTGACTGGCAATACCCAGCTCTGCAATCGCAGCCAAGCTAGTGATCGCCACCACCATGTAACTGGCAACTTTGGCGAACAACCGAGAGCTGTGCGGATCAAAACCTTTCATGGCTCCCTTGACCACAGTCTCAACCACTCCAGCCAGTAATACACCAATCACAAAGATACCGAAAGCCGAAAAAATATGTGGAATATAGCTCAAAATTTTCTCAAGCACTATAGACAGGGGAGTTAGACCCAGGACAGAGACAGAAGTGTAGACGATTAAAAAGATAAAAAGCCAATAAAAGATGGCACCAATCGCATCTTCAATTTTGGTCCCCAGCTCAGCATTTTTTAGAAAAAGTTCTAGCGGCGTCTTTTCGACTAATCGAGAAACTCGGGCAGCCTCTAGGGTTTTCACAATGATGCCTCGTACGATTCGCGCAAAGAGAATTCCCACCACTAGAATCACTACCGCTGCCAAAAATCTCGGCAAAAAAGCAGAGAATTGTGCCATGGTATAGCTAAGACTTAAGCTAAGAGAATCTTGCCAAGATAGCGGAACTCGATCCATAAGTCCTCCTTCTTTTTGTGTGTGGCTCGTAAGCCGGATTCTGTTTTAACGATGATTTCTCTAATGCCTGCAGCTTGATCACCTTTTCCAGTCTTTTACAACTGAAAGATACGGAACATCTCAATTAAGGTGAAGTTCGGCAGTTGCAGCTGGGAGGATTGCCACACATCTTTCGAAGTGTACCGCTTGGTCGTTTCACCCGGCGCGACCCGGTTCGTCACTGTTGCTCTAACTGTCTACAGTTTCCTGTACCCCTTGCTTTCACAAGGCTCCATATGTTCTGCTGTCCGGACTTTCCTCCCCCTAGGTGTTTCCACCCAAGAGGCCATCGATCGGCCACACTCATGTAGTATACCTGAGGAAAACTAAAAAGTCAGATGAAGACAATTTAAGCTGCTGAAGATTCTTCACCCTAATCAGTCTCTGCATCTTTTCTTTGACGGTGTTCTCTGAGCCAAAGGGAGTAGACACTGCGGAATAAAATATAAATCGGGACTGCTAAAAGCGCACCAATCACTCCCGAAAGCTCTAAGCCAACTAAAATAACGATGATTGTCGTTAATGGATTTACGTCCACATTATCTTTCATGATTTTGGGCACAATCAGGTTATTCTCTAGCTGCTGAACAACGACATAGAAGAGCGTTACAAAGCCAGCCATCACTGGGCTCATCATGGTAAAGGCGATTACAATTGCAGGTATTGATGCTAGTGTAGGACCTAAGTTAGGAAGTACTTCAAGTAAACCTGCGAGGACTGCTAAAGGAAGCGCGTAAGGAACTGAGAGCAAACTTAAGCCGATATAGGTGACTACTCCAATGGCAACCATCAATAAGAATTGACCCCGCACCCAACCACCCAGCTCTACCTCTAATTTATTGATGAGTTCCTCTGCTAACGCAAAATGCTTTTTGTCGCGGGTAAACCAGGCCACTTTTTTGTGTAGAACATCCCTTTCTAAGAGGAGGTAAGATGTCATGACTAAAACGGTAATCACTGAAAATACCCCACTAAATGTGGAGCTGATGATCGAGAAAACAGTTTGAAAAGAAGAGCCAAACTGATTAAACAGCGTCGTTAACTCAATAGCTGAAAACTTCAGGTGGCGAATATCATCAGGCAGAGGAGGCAGCGAAAGCACATTGATCAGCGTTGGCAACTCAGAGAATAAAGGTGGAATGATCAAGGCAAAAGAAAATATTAGAGAGCTAATAATAGCCACATAGAGTAAAAGAATGGCGACAATTTTGGGAAGTTTGGCTCGTTTTTGCAGCTTCTTCACAGCCGGGTGTAGGGCGGCCATAAAAATTAATGCCATAAACAAGATAATTAAAATTTGCCGAATTTGAAAAAGAAAAAACAAGGCTAAAAGAAAGAAAACCGTGAATGCAATCGTGAATGGAGTGATCGTCACTTGAAGTGGTTTTTGCGTAGAATTCTTCATAAGAATCAAGTATACACGAGCAATTTTCCTCTGCATCAGTCAATTACTGGAGATGGCTCCCTTTCAACCAGTTCTTGACTACTTGATTGGCATTTTCTTGCCAATTGGGCAGACTGACATGAAACCAAGTTATTCCTGATTCTTTTTTCCACCATGTGAGTTGCCGTTTTGCGTACTGCAGCTCTCGACGACACCACAGCTCCTTCATTTGTGAAAGATCCAGCTGATCTGCTAGGTAGGCTCGCACTTCTTTATATCCAGTAGCTGAAAACGCGGGCAACTCCCAATCTGTTGGACTATATTCGCTGAGTAGCTTTTCCACTTCCGCAATCATGCCTAGGCGAAGCCGTTCCTCAACTCGCTGTTGTATCTTTACGGCGATATTTTCAAGCTCATCAACGAGACCAATCTGCAAGTGGCGTATCTCACTGTCATCAATAAGCGACTTTGACGGTGGCTCTGGCTGCAGGCCAACTTTCGAGTGCTCTGCCACCTCAATCGCCCGAATTAAGCGGCGAGGGTTCTGCTTATCTGAGTTATTTAGGGCGGCTAGTTTTGCAGCATCAAGCTTCGCTAACCACTCTTGCAACTCGATGACCGGCAGAGCTTCAGCGTTAGCGCGCAGCTCGAAATTGGGGGCTAGCTCCAGCTGCACATCCTGATTAAAAAGCTGCCGGTGGTATAAGCCAGTCCCTCCCACAATTACAGGTACTGACGACTGGTCACTCCAACTTTTTTGCAGGATTGGCTGACACAGTTTGCGAAAGTGAGTCAGTGACCATGCTTCATTTGGATTACAGAGTGAAACACCGTGGAGAGTTAACTTACCATCTTGAAAGTAGGGGAAAGGGTCTAGCTCGTCAGGACCAGTCTTGGAAAAGTTTGCCGGTAAATCTACTCCAGTCCCAATCTCCATTCCTTTATAAACCTGACGCGAGTCTGCTGAAATCACGTTCCAAGAAAAATCAAAAGCTTCGGCTAAGTTGAAAGCAAATCCCGTCTTCCCGTTAGCTGTAGGGCCTACGATGGAAAATAAATTTTTAGCAGGAAGCATGAAGGCAGCTCCTAAACAATTTTTGGTCGAACTTGCAGGTTATCTTTATTAATAATCTGGTCAAGCACTTCCCAGCGTTGCTTCTTGATTGTATGAGGAATATTGTCGGGATAAATACGCCAGCTAGCTGTGCCTGGCCTAGGTGAGTACATGGCCACAAAGCCCACCTTCCAGTCCACTGTTTTTGCTAACTCCACTGTTGCTTGGAACTCTTCGTCTGTCTCATCCGGAAAACCCACAATAATATCTGTGCCAATCGTAATTAATGGATCGACGGCTTTTAACTTGGTGACCAAATCTAGGTAGGTTTCGCGGGTATAGCCACGATTCATCCGGTAGAGGACTGAGTTACTGCCTGACTGGACGGGTAAGTGGATAAAACGATCAATTTTTTTATTTCGCCCAATCTCTTCTACTAACTCATCATGAAAGTCCCACGGGTTACTAGTTAAGAAACGAATTTTCTCTATTTGCGGAAAGCTTGAAAGTGCTTGCAACAACTTCACAAAAGGGGGAGTGCCATTGGGCTGCAGATACTGAGTTTGATTATCAGGCAGGTCTTCACGATTAAAATCTTCACGCTCCATCATTAGCTTGCGGAAACCTATTCCCAGCTTTTCAAGTCCCCAAGAGTTTACATTCTGACCTAACAAAGTAATTTCCTGATACCCTTCACCAACCAAACGCTCTACCTCAGTCAGAATAGACTCGAGACTCCGGGACTGCTCCCGACCTCTGGAGTAGGGCACAATGCAGTAAGTGCAAAAAGAGTTACAGCCAGCAGAAATAGGAATCCAAGCATGCTTTTTGCCACCTCGGGTTATGGAATCTTTGCGCACTGCTGCTTGATTAAAACCAACTTCGTTAATCGGCAAAATTTCATCAACAGCGGGTAACATTTCATAAATCTTGCCGTGACCATGATGAGTCATGCAACCGGTCAAGATAATTTTGGGTCGAGGTATATTTTGCTCATCAAAAAAAGTTACTACGTTATGTAGAAACCCTTTCGCCCGATCTTCAGCGCTCTGGCGGATCGCACAGGTATTCACCACCAGCTCATCACAAACTCGCCAGTCCTTAGCCTCGGCATAGCCCCGCGCTTCATAGTCGCCAGCAATTCGCTCTGAGTCGCTCTTATTTGATTGGCAACCAAATGTGTGGATAAAATAAGTCTTCGCTTGACGAGCCATATGCGTATTTTAACAAATGAAAGCTAAGACTGGGGGTTAGAACTAAACTTTGCGAGATGATTGCTGAGGAATTTGAAGCTCTTGGCCTGGATAAATACGATGAGGATCTATTGCCGGGTTTGCCGCAATAATGTCATTTGGGTGAACATCATACGCTCTAGCAATTTTATAAATCCATTCTTCTGCTACTACTGTATGAGTTCTATACCCTGATATTTCAGCAATTCGTGGAGGTAAAGCCTCGGCACTTGTTGCTGGCTGAGCAGGTGGAGGTAAGAGAAGAGATTGGCCAATATAAATCAGATTTGGATTCTGTATATTATTTAAACGAATGATAACTGCAGCTAGGACGCCAAGTTTTTGAGAAATTCCTGAAATAGTATCTCCATCTATCACGGTGTAGGTGTGTGCAGCGTCCATCCTGTTAACACCTTCACTATTAGCAACTAATGGAGGAAGAGTGAGTGCAGAATACCCCCCCCTCACCTCCAACTGCTTGCGTTACAACAGGTGTGGGTTGTGCTGGAACACCATCACTTGCATAATAAAGTAAGGCAAGTATCCCTTTACAACATGTAGGTTTTAGGGTATACTATGGGTATGAAATTCATACAGCCTAAGTATACCATTAAAGATTTATTAAGCGACTTCCCAGACGATGATGCGTGTATTTCGTATATTTTCTCGATGAGATACTCCGAACCAGTATGCCCTGAATGTAAAGCTGAAAATAGCTTTTACAGAGTGTCTACACGCAAGTGTTATTCATGTTCACACTGTGGATACCAGATACACCCTACAGCAGGTACGATCTTTCATAAATCAAGTACATCACTTACTCTTTGGTTTCATGCATTGTTTTTGTTTGCTTCATCTAAAAATGGCGTAAGTGCTAAAGAAGTACAACGCCAACTTGGTGTTACATATAAATGTGCTTGGAGAATGACACATCAGATCAGAAGTTTAATGACACAAGGTAAAAGTCCGCTTGATGGTACGGTAGAAATTGATGAAACATATATCGGTGGCAAGCGTAGAGGCGGTAAAAGAGGACGTGGTACAGATAAAGCAGCAGTTGTAGGTGTTGTACAACGTGGTGGCAGTGTTCGTGCAAAACACGTAGACAATGTAAAATCTGCCAGTGTTATGCCAATTTTAAGAAACAATGTTGTACTTGGCAGTGCAGTAATGACTGATGAATTCCCAGTGTATAACAGAGTGGGTAGAGATGGGTATTTACACGAAGTTATCCAGCACGGTATTAAAGAGTACGTACGTGGTAACGTGCATACGAATACTATTGAAGGTTTTTGGTCACAGGTTAAGCGGTCTATTTCTGGGACTCATCACGCTGTTTTAAAGAAGTATTTGCAGTTTTACTTGAACGAGTTTGTTTTTCGGTATAATCATCGGGACGCTTCCGTTCCAATGTTTCATCTTTTATTAGCTCGGGCTTGATTGCTTTATTTAGAAGATCATAAAATTCATCCTTATTCGATGAATCAACTGATGCCATACCCCATTCCTGCTGAGCTTTCCAATTTGCTGAAACAATATTAAACTCATTTGAAGGCTTTAATTGATTATTTTGTTGTAGTAGCATCACTTCCTCCATTTTCCACTTTTCCAAGTTCATCTGGAATGACTAGAATCGTAGTATTATCTCCTACGCCAGGAGCAACCTCACTTTTTTTCTTTGCGGCCTCAACTTGAGCTTTTGCATCAGTTGTTTCCTGTTTTTTAGAATATTTTTCTCCAATAAGGTAGTATGTAGCGTGTGGAGAACCAGAACCAACACAGACATATCCAATACCATCATGGCAAAGCACTTGACCGGGGTTAGTAACCGTAAAGATATGACATTGACCATCCCCATCACAACCAGCGACTATAAACTCTGTTCCAATATCATGATTTACTAATGCATTCTCTATATCTTGCGCTACTCCTGGAATAAGTCGTTGTTGAATTTGTAAATATTGATTGATATCCAAATTTCTAGGTTCAAGTACGTTTCTTGAAATAATCTTATGTCTAAATCTTACATACTCGAGCCTCAATGCTTCCGCTATTTCTTCAGCTGAAAGCGATTGATCCATCGAATTCAATGCTTTTTTTGTTTTCTCCACTATTTCATAGGCAAATATTGCATTACCTGCGGTCAGGACTACACAGTTGTCATTAAGCTTATATATCTTCTGTACATCTTCAGTTTCAAATTCGTAAGAAATTGGTATATTTGCCGTTATCATTTGATCGGCACAAACTATTACCTTTTTTCCTTTTTCAGCTAAAGCCGCTATGCAGATAGTCATACTCCAGTATTATACTTAATCACATTCTCAGAGGTACATGTCACCAAGGGATACTTACCTAAAGTAAAAGTCCGACCCCAAGAACAGACGCTCCGATAGCTAGTCCACACCTCACTCTATTTTCTTTTGAAAGTATGCCCATACAATTTCTACTAAATCGAGTTCCCTCAATGAGTCTATACTCATTTGTTACTCAAATTCAGTATTGTAGTACTAAATCTTTAAGATGCAAATAGTATCGATAGCAAAATGAATATTTGCAGTTCAGAAAAAGTTTAGCGCTTCGCTTTTTTGGTACTTTTCCAAGTCGCAGGCTTTTTAGCAAAAGAGCGAACAGATTGTGGTTCTAAAATTGCCGAATCCTTTATTTCTCGCACCACCCCTGCAGCAAAGCGTGTATTGGCTTGTGTGGCCCGAGAAATTATAAATAGCGTCCAAATCAAGTAGAGTAGAAAGTACCATAGGCCCCCAAGCCTGAAGCCAAAGTTGGCGAGGTCTAAAGCGTATGAAAGCAGAATTACTAAAGTTAAGCTGTGAAATGAAACTTGAATGCTTTTTTTATAAGAAATGCGTTGACCATGTGCAAACTGGGTTGGGAAAAACTTAACCAGCAAATACACTATCAAGCTATAGATGGATGCCACAATCAATCGAGCAACAAACAAAAGCGGCCAGGTCAAAAGTGCGACACCTATTCCTACAACTGGAACATAAATCTTTTGCTTAATAAAAGCAGAGTTCAGAAATTGGTTCTTGGCTGTTTCTAAGTCATTGGTCTTGAAAAAAATTGCTTCTTCCTCTTTAGGAATTTCATAAACATTTACAGAAGAAATTCCATCCTCTTCTCTGACATAGAACTGGGTTTCGGTGACCAATGCAAATGTTCGGTACTGGAGAAAGTCACTTACTCCTTGAACCTTTTGATCACTTTCAAAGACTACTAAACTCTCTAGATCTGCATAATCACCCTCATCTGCCTGACGAAGTTCTGAGGGCGCCGGTATGGCGTAGGGAAGTGGCTTATTAATGGACAAGCGACCATCTGTAATAGAAACTTCAAGGTCCTTGGGAACAGCTTGGAAAAAGCGACTCACTTCGGCAGGCACATCAGTCAAATTCGCTAAGACTCCGGCCTGCACACCAAACATTAGAGCTAAGAGCAAGTGCAAAAAAGCAAAGTACTTGAGAGAGAAAGAAAAGCGCGTCCGCAAAACATCAGCATAATAGGATGGTTGAGTCAGCGAAAGCTGTAAACTTCTGAAGAAAGTGCGGAGTTGTCTCATACTCAGAATATATCACAAGATTTTGAGCGAACCCAGAGCTATCCGCAAAAAACGCAGGACTTTGTTAGAATGGATTCATGTTGATCTACTTTATCCGTCACGGTCGAACGACTCATCTTGAAGAACACCGCTATCAAACTCCCGAATCTTCTCTTTCGGCAAACGGTGAAGTTCAGGCAAGCAAAGTTGCAGAGCGTTTAAAAGATTTAGCAATTCAAGAAATTTGGACTAGTCCTATGGCTCGAGCTAAAGAAACTACAACGTTCATTAATCAATCTCATCACGTTCCTGTAGTTGAGTACCCGCAGCTCTCAGAAATCCGTCGTGCCAGCATAATTACCGGAAAAATTCATACTGACCCTGAAATTCAAGCTGCGCTTAAAGTTATTCACGATGAGAGAGACAAACGGAACCCCTATTTTCGTTATGAAGATGGAGAGTCGCTAGCAGATGTGATTGAGAGAGCAAAAGAGTTCTTACAAATTTTGGAAGATCATAGTCAAGGAAAAGACAATTCGTATCTTTTATGTGTCACTTCGCATGGAATTTCACTTTCTATTATACTGCTTTGTGTGCTACTAGGAAGAGAAGCCACCCCCGAGTTGATCATGAGTACACTGTATCAAACCGGAATTGAAAATACCGGCATCTCAGTCGTTTCGGTGAACGATAAAAAATGGAAACTCATCACTCTGAATGATTTTGCACATCTCTAAACTAGAAAAGTTGTTAAAATAGGTATCTGACTGTGTTGAGGAAGAAAATTGTGGCGCGGTACCAGAGCGGTCCAATGGCGAGGTCTGCAAAACCTTCGTTCGCGGGTTCGAATCCCGCCCGTGCCTCATAATTAAATTAAATACAACCTATTTATTAGGGGCGTTTTTCTTAATTCTAAAACATAGATAGTAACCTGTTTGCACTATTCCAAGCAGCTTGCTCAATACTTCTTGAAACATTTCTAATGAACCCTGGAGGTTTAACAAGAGGCATTTTCCCACCTGAAAAAGCTTCTGCTTCAAACTCTGCATAATCAGTTGCAGCGTATCGTAGGTTTAAAGAATCAACTCTCTCTGGAGCTGCCGCGCCCATGAGTTTCCATGCCTCCATGTTTGCAGCAAAAACCCCAGGACCAGCTCCAAGATCCATTACAGTTCTATTCTCTAATAGTCTTTGAAGGTCTTTTATTTTGAGTCCAAGTATTTCCGCATATTGTTCAGCATTTCTGTCAGTTTCGGTTGCTTTAACATCATCTGCAGATTGGATTTCTGTCTCAGGTATCATAAAAAGCCTTTATTTCTACATTTTTATTCTATCGACGTTATAATACACAAAACAGAGCACCATTTCTTTGCATATCTATTGCTCTACAAGTGAGGATTCCTGACCTGCGCCAGGCCATTGCAGAAAAGTTGCAGAAAAGATACTCAACCAGAGTATGCTCCAGGTGATATTGTAGTTGGCTAGGGACGAGAAACAAGTTGCTCCATCAAGTGAATTCTTCAATTAAACCCGAAATATGAGACTGACGAGGGTAAATCCAGCCCAATCCTCCAAAAATAAGAATTCAAATCTGCCTTCCCATACTCTTTAATAAAGTTCTCTGCATAAGCTATTAATTCGCTGCCACCAATCCTTGCCTACAATTTTTAAAAAAGATTTTGAACAATCTATTCTAGTTTTCATCATTCTTTTGCTTGCACTAGCATTACGATTAACTAACTTGAGCTCAAATGTCCATTTTAGCGTTGATGGAGATCGGGACCTTATCGTTGGAAAGCATTTGGCTCACGATAAGATTTTCACTAGAGATATCCGACCATATGCAAATGCAGGTATGGGGTAGCTACAGAACTCTTCAATATATTTTTATACTGTTGGTATTCTGTATGTTATTGGCCAATCACCAGAAAATGTAGCTTTTTTATTAGTGTGCGTTTCATTAATTGGAATACTGGGATCATATAAGTTAGGCACTTTAATACGCAGCCGAACTCTAGGGTTAGTTTTTGCAAGCACATTAGCGATACATCCGTACTTTATTTCTTCTAGTCAAAGACTATTTCAGCCTGTTTTTGTTGACGCACTTTTCCCTCTAGTACTACTGCTTTCTTTTCATTCATTTACTAAAAAATCTGCCATCTCGCTTTTTCTATCAACAGTCGTTCTTTTTTTTCTATTACACATGCATCTAATGCTGCTTTTGTTTTTGATTCCCTACTTGGTAATTTTATTTGGACACTTATTAAAATAAGTTCTTTGCTAAAAAAAATACTTTTAGGATTAACACTATACTTTTGTGTTCTATCACTTTTAATTCTGACTGGATTTAACATTCCCAACTTCCAATCTTGGATAGGTAAATCTAGTTCTCAAGTTAATATTCTTGAAACTACATCTGCTGGCTTCAAGACGGTATTTTCAAATATTTCTTTTCATGAACAAACATCTCATACAGTTGTCTTAACGCTCTGCTTTCTCACACTACTGATATTTTCAGCTACAAGACTTCGTTTGGGGATAGCTAATCCGTACGTCTTCTTTTCTTTGTTTGCTTTTTTCATTTTTTTCATGTTTCCTCAGCTAAAGTTTGGGTGGTGGTATATAGGACCTTCCTTAATCGTAATTACTTTCATGATGTTACTTTCCTTTTTTGACATCGCTCAGAGCTTAAAAATACCCTCTCCAGGGATTGCAGTGGTCTGCATCTTTTTTTCTCTGTATCTCTTCTATCCTAGATTAGTGAATTTTATTGTTTATCCTGGTAATTCCCCTCAGCAATTAAAAAGAGAGGCTAGTTTAGCAATCATTGAGTACTTAAAAAGTACCTACGGAGTAAACAATTACAAAATAAAGTTACTTGAGTCTTCTATTGTCTCCAAAAACTTTATCTATGAAGAACAGTTCATGAACTGGACCGTAAGCGGGTATTGGTATTACCTAGAAAAGGAAAGTGGCCTTTCGTTGGTGCATCCATGTCCAGGAGAATATAATTTATGTATAGATCCAAATAAAAAAATAGTATTCTTAATTTGTCTTAAATCAGATGATTGTTTGAAATTAATTATTAAAGATATTGGTGAAGACTCAGACTATTACAGGGAAAGATTAAGCATAGATCCAAGCCTTCTCAATGATGAAAGAAAAAGACATACAGTGCCTCTTTATTCAGATAAGATTCGCAATGATTTTCAAATTTATGCACTACATGATGAGTTGTAAAACTTAGCTAGCCTAGGCTTTTTGCAACAACATTACAGATCTTTTAACAGAATCATCGTGCCATTCCGTCTCACCTCGTTGTGGCTGCCATGAGGTTTGGGAGAGCAGAATCAGACCCGCATTCTTAGCATTTTGAGTGACTAGAAACGGGGTAGTTGTATAATAGGGCGGACCAATCTCAGAAATTCGCGGATCAGATTCTTTTTCTGATTTCGAGCGTAAGTATTGTTTTTTATTAAGGATCAGTTTCATCCGAAGGTTATCGCCGCCGTCTACACAGTAGGTATAAAACCCTGGGAAAATTCTTTGTGTAACAACTAACAGAATACCACCAGGGGCGAGAACTCTTCCAAACTCTTCAAATAAATGATTTCGCTCTTCCTTTGGAATGTGAACCATTGCATCTTTAAAGAGTAAAGCCCGAAACCCCTCCTTCTTGAAAGGAAGCTCTTGAGCAAGTGCTCTCGCTCTTTCACCTTTAGAGAGTGAAAGTCCTAATTCCGAAATATCTGTCTCAATTATACGATAATCTGTTCCCAGACGTTCAAATTCAAGCCTCATTAATCCTGCAGCTAAACCGGCTCCAGATGCTATATCTCCAACTGCTTGCGCACCACAGTTGAGGTTCGCAACTTCTTCACAAAAAGGAAATAAAACTTCCTTACGGAAGCCCATACTCATCGAGTTTCCCACTATATACTTATGCTCCTGTGTACCGTACTGATCAACTATCTGAGACTCTGAACTTGCCATAAAAAAAACCCCAAATAGAATAGTCACTAATTCTAACATCCCTCAATATGTTAGTATAATACCTGTCTAAAAAAAGTCAGGAGAGCGGTATGCTAGCACGCCGAATTCAAGTTCTATCTCCTTCTCCTACAGTGAGTCTGGATGCCAAAGTAAAAGAACTCCAGGGTCAGGGTGCCTCAATCATCAATTTGACCGTTGGAGAACCTGACTTCAGAACTCCAGAAAATATCTCTCACGCAGCAATAACTGCTATTCATGATGGCTTTACTCACTATGCACCAGCCGCAGGGATTCCTGACCTGCGCCAGGCCATTGCAGAAAAGTTGAAGAAGGATAATCAACTAGAGTATGCTCCAGGTGATATCGTCGTAGGAGTAGGGACGAAGCAACTTTTGTTTAGTATTTTTCAAGTCATCTGCGAAGAAGGCGACGAGGTCTTGATTTCGACCCCAACCTGGGCGACCTACGCAGAACAAGTGAGGTTGGCAGGAGCCACCCCGATCACATTTCCACTTCAACCACCGTTTATCTTGACTGCCACTGATCTTGAAAATCATATTACGAAAAAAACCAAAGCAGTAATTCTGAATAGTCCCTGTAATCCAACCGGTGCGGTCATTCCAAAAAACGAGTTAGGAAGAATTGCCGCGCTGTGCGTAAAACACCAACTTTATGCCATCTCAGATGAGATTTACGAAAAAATTATTTACGAAGGTGAGCATTGCTCCATCGCTTCCTTTGGTCAGGAAATAAAAGACCTCACCATTACCGTGAATGGTTTTTCCAAAGCTTATGCTATGACCGGTTGGCGAGTTGGATATGCTGCTGGACCAAAAGATGTGGTGGCAGGACTCATTTCACTCGCGGGTCAGACCACTTCTGGAACTTCATCCGTTAGTCAAAAGGCAGCAGTTGCAGCACTAACCGGGGATCAGCTACAAGTGTCACAAATGACCAATGAATTTAAGAAGCGACGTGATTTTTTATTAAATGAGTTTAGAGCAATCATGGGCATTCAAGTCAGTGCGCCCACCGGAGCGTTTTATCTTTTTCTTGATGTCAGTCAGTTATTAAAAGGAAAGTATACGAGCACAACAGAGTGGACCCAAGCACTTCTCACTCAAGCAGGAGTGGCGGTTGTTCCTGGCGAAGCGTTTCTGAGTCCCGGATATGTTCGCTTGAGCTATGCGGCTTCTTTTGAAACTTTGCAAGAGGGTGTCAGCAGATTAAAAAAATTTATAGGAACTCAATGAACCATTTACGCACGATTCCCAGCGTCATGTTCTCTCAACATCCAGATAATGCAAAGCCTCCGTACTGGCAAGATAATCCGCTGATTAAAACGCATGATGAAATTAAAGAAGCACACCTGATGTTCTCAGAGTTAGAAGCTGATGAGCTGATGTGGGACTGGGAGGGGAAGCTCGTCGACGAGGCTGTAATTGAACGATTTCTCGGAGAGTATTCACACTATTTTAGTGACAAACAGTTGGGAAAAGATATTTTTCTGACTTTTAGAATTCCTAATCCACGGATAGAGTCTGGATATCGCTTAGCCCGCGCTTTTATGGTGATGTTATCGGGGCAACACACTGCTCAGAGCTCTGGTTTTTCACATTCGCCACTTTTTGAAATTATTTTGCCAATGACTGAAACGGCCAAAGAGCTCATCTCACTTCACAAAAAGTTCGCGCGATTAAGTCAGCATGTAAAGAAAAATTTCGGCGCTGATGAATATGCAGAAGTGTCTCTAGAAGTCATCCCACTTTTTGAAAGTGTACAAGTGATGATGAATGTCAAAAAAATTCTCAAACAATACATTACTTTGTACCAAAAAATGTTTCCTGCACCTATCTATTTACGTCCTTTTTTTGCCCGTTCAGATCCTGCGATGAACTCCGGAATTGTGCCCACTACTTTGGCAATTAAATGTGCGCTGGCAGCATGTCGTGAACTTTCTGAAGAAACTGGCATTGCGCTCTATCCGATTATTGCACCAGGATCCTTACCATTCCGCGGAGGCCTAACCCCAGAGAGTTATGCGGATTTTATTAAAGAATTTGCTGGCGTCAAAACGCTGGTAATTCAATCTGCCTTTCGTTATGACCACCCCCGCGAAACAGTCCTTCAAGCGATTCAGCAGATGAAGTCTTTGCTCGCTCAAACGAAAGCCCCAAAGCTCACGTCAGCAGCCTTAGCCACCATTAAGAAGCTGATTAAAGTATTTGAAGCACCGTATAAAGTAGCTCTGACCGAAATGGCACCATGGATACAACAAATAGCACCATCCATTCCCAAACGCCGCGAGCGCGTCCAGCACATTGGCCTATTTGGGTATTCCCGCGAGGTGGGGAAACTCAAAATGCCTCGCGCGATTGGCTTCACTGGGGCATGTTACTCACTAGGAATTCCCCCTGAATTTTTTGGGACTGGAATAGGACTTTCTCTAGCCAAGAAAAAGAAACTTTTAAAACCCTTAGGTGAGATCTACCAAACATTAAGAACTTCATTAGAGTTTGCTGGCGGTTTTGTTCGCAAAGAAAGTCTAGCCGAGCTGGGGTTGAACCACCTTGCTAAAGAAATTGCCGCAGTCGAGGAGTACCTCGGCCACAAAGTTGGCCCGATCACCAAAGAGCAAGTGCTTCATGCGGAGGTGGTAGGAAAAATTATTGCCCAACTAAAAAAAGGTGAAAACCCACACGACTTGATTAATGAAGCGGCAGTTCTGAGAAAAAGTATTGGCTAGCTACATCCCTCGCTCAATCACTTACTGGGCCAGCTCAGTAAGGAACTGCTTCTTCTATAAAGCCTGACTAAGCCACATTCCCTGAGGTATAACCTTGAAAAGGTTTCTGCACTTCCTGAATCTGAGTATGGGCAGCTTCAGGATTGAGAGTTACAGCTGCCGCAATACTCGCTGTTAAGGATTGAGCCCATTTCTCTCTAAAAATCCGATATATATCAGACTGTGACACTTCGTGATCCTCAAGTAATGCTTCAATCTCATCCAATCTACCTCCCCAGACATGTGTGGGCGTAAAAATAAAGTCCTCTATTTCTCCTTTATTGTTTTCACCTTGCCTAGCAAATATTCCCTCGTAAAGCACTTTTAACGTTAAGTAGTTAATGACCTCGGAGTGTAAACTAGTAAGAGCGTTGCCAAATTAACCTTGTTTTCAATGGAAGCTGGGATTCTAGAAAAAAATGAGATCCACTGAACTAGGTTTGACCTAAGCGTTCCTACTTTAAGGTCTACGGCTTCTTGGCATATTTCTAGTCCTATTACATCCTCAGGGCCTACTTCTCTTAAAGTATGGTATCTCGTAAGAATGTTTTTTAGAATGATGACTAAGTCACAGAATAACTCTTCATACTCATTACTCCCTTTCAGTAAGCTTTCATGCATCATAGCAATTTTTGCAAAGTCAACAGATGGGCTCGGCTCTTGATCGGGGGAAGTCATAACTCAATATACATGAGCCGCTTACCAAAGCGCAACTTGAGAACTTACTTTTTACGCTCAATAACGTGCTC